>Ga0181536_10000172_pt1 | contig 73898 bp, 75 predicted proteins | sample PEATcosm2014_Bin_41_FD_121105 | JGI IMG/M metagenome (GOLD analysis project Ga0181536, IMG submission 121105) | Peatland microbial communities from MTU Mesocosm Facility, Houghton, MI, USA - PEATcosm2014_Bin17_60_metaG | ecosystem: Environmental > Terrestrial > Soil > Wetlands > Peat | place...
GGCCAGCCGGTCGTGCTGCTGGCCGATACCTTCACCAGCTACTTCGCGCCCGAGATCGGCGCGGCCGCGACGCGGCTGCTGGAGGACGCGGGCTTCAGCCCCTCGCTGCCCCGCCGGGGCACGTGCTGCGCCATCACCTGGATCTCGACCGGCCAGCTGGACGCGGCCCGCCGCATCCTGCGGCGCACCATCGCGGACCTGCTCCCGGCGGCCGAGGCCGGCATCCCCATCGTCGGCCTGGAACCCTCCTGCACGGCCGCACTGCGCTCGGACGCCGTCGAGATCCTGGACTCCCCGGCCGCGAGGACCGTAGCGGCCTCCATCCGGACGCTGGCCGAGGTACTGACAGGCGCGCCGGGCTGGCGGCCGCCGCGCCTGGACGGGATGACGGTCATCGCCCAGCCGCACTGCCATCAGTCCGCGGTCATGGGCTGGGATGCCGACGCGGCCCTGCTGCGGCGCTGCGGCGCGCAGGTCACCCGCATCGCCGGCTGCTGCGGCCTGGCCGGCAATTTCGGCGTCGAGCAGGGCCACTACCAGGTGTCCGTGGCCATCGCCGAGCGCGGCCTGCTGCCCGCGGTCCGGCAGGCGCCGCAGGATGCGGTGGTGCTCGCCGACGGATTCTCCTGCCGCACCCAGCTGGCGGACCTGGCCGGCCAGCCGGCGATGCACCTCGCCGAGCTGCTGGACGGCAGGAGATCCTGAAGGCCGGGCGGTCCCCCTGCCCGTGGGCCGCCCCCTACAAGCTGAGGTGAACGCGCAGTGCCTGGTCGAGTTCGGCGAGCAGCGCTGCGGGCAGCCGGCCGACGCGGCTGCCCACGCGCTCGGCCGCGACCGAGCGGACCTGCTCGGCTTGCGCCTTCGAGTCCTGCGCGAGTCCCGTCTGGCGGGCCGGCAGCAGCACCTGGAACGGGTAGACGCGTGCGGTGCTCGAGGTGACCGGCACCACGGTGATCACCCCGCGGCGCAGCCGGGTTGCCGTGGCATTGGCGGCATCGTTGCTGACGATGACCGCCGGGCGGGTCCTACTGGCCTCTGATCCGCGCGCAGGGTCGAGGCTGACGGTGACGATCTCGCCGCGGCGCATCAGCTCTCCATGCCGTCAGCGGCAACGGCTTCCCACGGCCCGGCGTCATCGGAGCGGGCCCAGGAAGCCCAGGCTTCCTCGTACGCTTCCTCAAGCTGGCTCTCCCGCAGCAGCCCGACCGCCTGGTGCAGGGCTGCCGAGCGGGACTCTATCCCCCGGCTTCGGGCGTAGGCGTCGAGGAACTCGACATCCTCCTCCGGCAGGCTAACACTCACTTTCATACCATTAATGCTACCTGCGGTACGACCAGGGTAGCAACGCTGCCGGCGGCAGCCGGTGACAGCCAGGGACTAGCCCGCGATCGCGGCATGCATGTCGGCGGCGACCTGCGCGAATGGGGCGGGGCTCACCGCGATGGTGCCGCTGTAGGGGTATTCCATCAGCAGGATCAGCACCAGGCTGGCGCCGATCAGGATGGCCACGCTGGCCACCATGGTGTAGTGCAGCCATGCGCTCGGGATGCCGAGCAGCAGGCAGAACGCCAGGGTCACGGCACTGGCCAGGATGACGACCAGCCAGAGTAAGGCGGGTATGTTCTGGCCGGAGAGGTCCAGGCGCTGCTGGCGCGCCTCCCCGACCTCGTCGATCTGCGTCAGCATCGTCCCGAGGAATCCCTCGTCGGCGAGGTTACGCACCCTGAGCCGCTGCACGGCCGTCACCAGCTGGTCGAGATCGTTCTGCGTCACGGGGCTGTCCTCTCCCCTGGCCATCTCCTTCCACTCCACTGTCGCGACGGAATCCGAGTACTGAGCGACCAGGTCCCGGATCCTGTTCTGGGAAGCCGATCCGAAGGCGCCGCTGAATTCCGCGAGATCGCGCAGATTGACCGTTTCCGTGTGCACGGTGTCAGCAGCGGAAACGTACTGGTCCCATAACGTGATGACCATGAACCCGGCAATGATCGCATAGACCACCGCGACGACCGCGCCGAGAAAGCCGGCCGCCTCGTTCTGCTCTCCCCCGACCAGGCTCGGGGCTCGCTGCCGGAGGACGCGCTGGACCAGTACCGCCAGCGCAGGGACTCCGATGACGGCCACCGCCACCAGCCCCCACGCCGGCACGTTCTGCACGATCCACCTGGGCACGGCCCTGCATTCCCCCGCTCGCCATCCTGACTGGCAGGCACTGACTCTAGGGCCCCGCCCGCCGGCGGGCGAGCATGAGAGCCAACACGGCGATGCCATTCAAGACGATGCCATCAGGGGTAATGCGCGCGAATGACGTGCTACTCCCAGGCGAATGCCGGCTGCTCGAAGTGCGCGACCCTGGTCCCGATGCCGTGCAGCGCCACCTGGCAGAACTGATAGACGATCGCCGCGGTCGCCGCATGCAGGTATCCGCCGAGCAGCGGCGGCTGAATGGCCGGCGCCTGCGATTCAGGAATGCGCAGCCGCCCCTGTCGGCCATCGGGAGCACTTGCCCTATTTTGGGGTCATGAGCGCGGGCCCGGCTTCCAGGATCAGTGACGCGATCACCGGCACGGCCGGGACTGCTGCCCGCCCCGCAGGGCCAGCACGCAGCCGCCGTCGACCGCGCCATCACCGCGTGGCTGCGCCACCATTTCGCTGATCGCTGATACCCGCCGCGGCGCTGCGCGTCAGCACAGGGGCCGCGGAAAACGCCACCGCGTCCGCGGCGACCGGGCACGGACGGCCGCCCCGAGCGCGGCCGTGCTGGCGCGATCCGCGGAAACCCAACTCCGGTAACGGTTACGCACGGGTAACATGACATCTGTCCCGCGCTGGGTCCTCTCCCCCCAGGGGCCTGGCGCGGGATTTTTGCCTGCCCGCTGCCCGGAGGCCGAATCTCTCTTGGCCGAAACTAACGACCAGCGTCGCTCTGACCTGCTTAAATAGTGGATCTGAGCGGCTGGTCGGACGTCTGAGACGCGACGAGGGGGGCCGATCATCCCTCGGCCGGCTGGCGTCCAAGACAGTGGCGCTGTCCGGCTTTCTGCCTTGCGCGGGGGATATCGCAGCCGCCCGGCCGCGGCACGCTGGCGCAGGCGCCCGGGCCCGCGCCCGCGCTGGGAGCTCATTCAGGCGGAAGTGCCGCGATGACCGGAAATCCTGCCCCGGCCTGACCGGCGTCGCGCTGTCCCTGGCGGCGCGCGAGTAGCGCGATCACCCCGATGCTGATCCAGCCGACCGCAATGGCGAGCCAGAAGCTCACGATGCGGAACACCAGCGCTGCCGAGAACGCCGGCACCCGGCCCGCGCCGTAGGCGGCCAGGATGACCGCGAGGCTGCCCTCCACGATGCCGATACCGCCCGGGATGATGGGCACCGATCCGGCGACCTGAGCCACCCCGTACGCCAGCAGCACGCCGTGCCAGGGAATCGCCGCATGGACGGCGCTGAAGCTGCAGAGCAGGCAGAGGAAGTCGCAGCACCACACCGCGGTGGCGATGGCCACGATGCCCGCCGCCCCTGGAGTGCTCAGCGGGATCGCCCGCATCCGCGCCAGCGTGGCCTCAACCCGAGCGCCGACGGCACCGCGACCTCGTCCGCCACGCTATCCACGCTACCGACTGCGGCCAGCACCCGGTGGATCAGCGTCATGGCTGCGCAGATGCTGTTGCTGTATCCGCAGCAGGGACGCATCGACGTTGTTCGCAGCCGGGCGTTCCCGTGGTTCGCGGCCAGTCGGAGCGCAGCAGCGGGCCAGCCGCCGGGGCCTGACACCATGGAGTCCGCGAGGCCAGGCCGACGCAGCCCGCCGAGGCCGCCCGCCGACGCAGCCCCGCCGGGGCAGCCGCAAAGGCAGAGCGCGACGCCGAGGCCGCCCGGCGAGAGCCGGCGAGCGGGGCCGCACGGAGCAAGGAGGCCAGGGATTTGCGACAGGAATTCGGCGGCCGTATCGGCCGGGACTGGCGCGACTCGGTGCCGTGGTGGCCTGCCGAGCCGGCTCCCCCCGCCGGGGCCCCGAACGTGGTCCTGGTGGTGCTCGACGACGTCAGCTACGCCCAGCTGGGCTGCTATGGCTCCGACATCGAGACGCCCGTGCTGGACGGCCTGGCCGCGGGCGGCGTGCGGCTGTCGAACTTCGCCACGACATCACTCTGCTCGCCGACCCGCGCCTGCCTGCTCACCGGCCGGAACCACCATCGCAGCGGCATGGGGCGGGTAGCCGACCTGGCCGTCGGGTATCCGGGCTACTGGGGCAGGCCGCCGCGCGAGAACGGCTACCTGTCGGAGATCCTGCGCGCGGCCGGCTACGCCACCTACGCGGTCGGGAAATGGCACCTGTCCCCCGAGGACGAGACGAACATGGCCGCGTCCCGCGCGACCTGGCCGCTGGCCCGCGGGTTTGACCGCTGGTACGGCTTCCACGGCGGCGAGACGCACCAGTTCGTGCCCGCGCTGTATTGCGACAACCACTCGGTCCGGCCGCCCGCCTCGATCGAGGATGGCTACCACCTCACCGATGACCTGGCCGACCGCGCGATCGAGTTCCTCGGCGACCTGCGGGCCGTCGACGCCGGCCGGCCGTTCTTCCTGTACTTCGCGACCGGCGCCTGCCACTCGCCGCACCAGCCCCCGCCGCGCTGGCGCGAGCGCTACCGCGGGCGCTTCGGCCTCGGCTGGGACGCCTGGCGGGAGCAGGCCTTCGCGCGCCAGCTGTCGGCGGGCCTGTTCCCGTCATCGACGGCCCTGTCCCCGCGACCGGACTGGGTGCCGGCCTGGGACTCCATCGGCGCGCAGGGGCAGGCGGTCGCGGCGCGGTTCATGGAGTGCTTCGCCGGCTTCCTCTCGCACGCCGACGAGCAGGTCGGCCGGGTGCTGGCCTTCCTGGACGAGCTGGGCGAGCGCGAGAACACGATCGTCGTGGTGGTGTCGGACAACGGCGCGAGCGCCGAGGGCGGGGCCTCGGGGTCGATCAACGACGTGCGCATGCTGAACCTTGACCCGGCGCCGGAGGAGGAGATGCACGCGCGGCTGGACGAGATCGGCGGCCCGCGCACGCACAACAACTACCCGTGGGGCTGGACCATGGCGGGCAACACCCCGTTCCGCCGCTGGAAGCGCGAGGTGCACCAGGGCGGCATCGCCGACCCGTGCATCATCTCCTGGCCGGCCGGCGACATCGAGCAAGGCGCGATCCGCGGCCAGTTCACCCACGCCATCGACATCCTGCCCACCCTGGCCGAGCTGGCCGGCGTCGCGCTGCCGGCTGAGATCGACGGCGTCACGCAGAGCGCCATCGACGGCGTGAGCTTCGCCTGCCTGCTGCCGGCCGGCGGGGCCGAGGCGCCCGAGCGGCACCAGACGCAGTACTTCGAGATGTTCGGCTCCCGCGCGATCTACCACCAGGGCTGGAAGGCGGTCACGTTCCACCCGATCGGGCCGCTCTACGACGACCAGGATCCGAACGCGCCATTCGAAACGGATACCTGGGAGCTGTACCACGTGGCGGAGGACCTGTCGGAATCACGGAATCTGGCCGATCAGCACCCCGACCTGCTGCGCGAGCTCATCGGCCGGTGGTGGCAGGAGGCCGAGCGCAACCAGGTCCTGCCGCTCGACAACCGGGTGCTGTGGGCCGTCGTGCACCCCAAGCCGGACCGTCGCCGCCCGCGCGAGCGGTTCCGCTACTTCCAGGGCGGCGCCCAGGTGCCGGAGTCCGTCGCGGTGAACGTGCGGAACCGCTCGCACGCGCTGGTCGCCGACGTCGTCATCGCTGATCCCGGCCGGGCCGACGGCGTGCTGCTGGCCATGGGGTCGGCTCTGGGCGGCTGGTCGCTGCACATCATCGGCGGGCGGATCCGCTACGTCCACAACCTGTACGGGAAGGAACGGCACGTCGTCGAGTCGGCCGAGACCCTCACGGCCGGAGACCACCGCATCGGGTACGCCTTCACCAAGGACGACGGCCTGGGCGGCACCGGCGTGCTGAGCTGCGACGGGCGCGAGGTCGGCCGGGCGGTCATAACCCGGTTCACCCCGTCCGGGTTCAACGGCGTCGGCGCCGGCCTGACCTGCGGCTACGAGTGGGGCCCGGCGGTCGGCGACGGTTACACGGCGCCGTTCCGCTTCCCCGGCACGATCCGCCGCGCCCTGGTCGAGACGCGGGGCCCGGTCGTCCGCGACCCGCTGGCCGAGCTCGAGGCCATTCTCTCCGAGCAGTGACTTTCTCCTGCGGGTCACTCCGGCGGCCGCCGCCGTCCCGATCCGCGGGGCAACCAGCGGCTGACCGCCATGACCGGGGCGGTCCTGCTGGTCCTGGCCTTGCTCACCTGCCACCTGGCCGCCAGGTGGGGCGGCTTCTTCGCCGGCAGCATCCTCTAGGCGGCAGCCCCGCCACGTGACGACCTGCCGCGCCAGCCCACGTACCCGGCCGCTACCAGGCAGATCAGGCCGACGACGAGGGCAATGCCGCCACGTGCGGGACGGTGATCACGAGCCCGGGATGCCGGGTGGGGTGATCGTGCCCAGGATGCTGGGCAGCGACTTCGCCGGCTCGGTGAAGTACAGGATCGCGGCGATGATCGCCAGGACGGCGATGATCACCAGGATGACAACGACGATCGTGCTGCCGGCGGCCCGGCCGCTCTCTGTGTTGCGATGGACCACGTGTCCCCCCCGAGAAGTGCGGGGACGCGCCGCTGGCCGGGACTCGCTCCCGTCGCCGGGCCATTGCTCCCGCTGCGGCAGCTCCGCGCTGCCGCGCCCGTGCCGATCCCCCTACCAGCCTGCCCTGGACGCACCTCCGCTAGACAGGTCCCATCGAGACGGCCTGCCCGGGCCACGCTGATGCTGGCGCGATTTGCCTGATCTCATCCGTGCTGGGATACATCGTCCAGCCTGATGCTCGCGACGGCGGTCACGCTGTCGTCTCTGAACGTCTGGTCCCTCTGGTCCGGCACGTACGACGAGGCGCCGGTGACATTCCGAGCGCTCTTTCTGTCCTGGCAGGGTGAGCGGCCAGCAGGTCGGCCGGCCTTGGCTCCCGGCTACGATGGCGCAGGTGAACGAGGAGCATCCGGCGCTGTGCTCCAGCCCGGAGTGGGCCAGGCTGGTGGAGGACGACCTGCTGCGGTGGGCTGGAAGGCCATGACCTAGGGGAAGACCTGCTGGAGGACGGCCTCGGCGCCGCTGCAGGATGCGGCGCTGGCGGAGATGTGCCGGGTGCTGCACCCCGGCGGCGTGCTGGTCGGCTCGGACGGCCTGGATACGCCAGAGCGACGCGGCGAACCTCGACGACTCAGCTGGCGCGGCGGTCGGCGAAGGCGCGCCGGTACGCCTGAGGGCTGGTGTGCACGGCCCGGCTGAAGTGCTTGCGGAGGTTGGCCGCGGTGGAGAAGCCGCTCTTCTGCGCGACCGAGTCGATCGGCAGGCTGGTCGTCTCCAGCAGCCGCTGGGCGAGCTGGATGCGCTGGCGCAGCAGCCACTGATACGGGGTCGTGCCGGTGCTGGCCGCGAACCGGCGGGCGAAGGTCCTGGGGCTCATGGCGGAGCGGGCCGCCAGGTCCTCCACGGTCACCGGCTCGCCCAGATGCTCCTGCAGCCAGCAGAGCGTATCGGCGAACAGGCTGGAGCTGCCGGGATCGGGCAGCGGCGCGTCGATGTACTGGGCCTGTCCCCCGTCACGCTGGGGCGGGACCACGAGCTGGCGGGCGAGCTGGGTGGCGATCTCGCTGCCATAGTCCTGCCGGACCACGTGCAGGCACAGGTCGATTCCGGCGGCGCTCCCGGCGGAAGTGAGCATGTCACCCTCGTCCACGAACAGCACGCCGGGGTCGACGCTCACCCGCGGGTACCGGCGCGCGAGCTCGGCGCATTCTGTCCAGTGCGTCGTGGCCCGGCGGCCGTCGAGCAGCCCCGCGGCGGCGACGGCGAACGCGCCCGTGCACAGCGACACGATGCGGCTGCCCCGGGCGTGCGCCTGCCGCAGGGCTTCCGGTATCGCGTCCGGGACCTGCCCGGGGGGCTCGACCGGCAGCATGACCACCGTGCCGGCGCTGCGGACTCGCTCGAGGCCGTGCGGGGCCAGCAGCTGGAAGCCGCTGTCGGCTGTCACCGGACCGGGAGCGGCCGCGCACACGAACGAGCGGTACCAGGGCAGCCCGAGGATCGCTGACCAGGAATCCCCGAAGACCTCGCAGGCGACCCCGAGCTCGAATCCGCTGACCCCGTCGGAGACGATGATGGCGACCGTGCGGGCATCAGGCCCTGGCCGCCGGGCGCGACCTGGCGCGGGCCCGGCGGGCCGGGGATCATCCAGGTTGGCAGGATAGTTGCGCATCCTGACTATCCTGCCACTTACCTGCGTGCCCGTCGATCGGCACGATGGACGCATGACCCCAGAGATGACACCCGGGATGACCACTCAGCAGAAGGCTCCGCGCCTGGTGCCCCGGTCCGCGCCCCCGGCCGGCCGGCTGCGCGACCGCGTCCTGGCCCGCGTGCTCGCCGCGCGGCTGGACCGCGAGCTCGCGGCGGGCTGCCCGGCGGGGTTCAGCCGTGCCATGGCCGCCCGCGCGTGGCGGATTGTCTCGCCGGCCGGGCGGCGGGAACTCGCCCGCGGCTGGGAGCTTGTCCTGGCCCAGGCCAGCCGGCCGCCGGTACCGCGCTCCCCCCGCGGGATGCTGCGCCGCGGCGTCGTGGCAGGCGCCGAGCGCGACGTGCGGGAGCTGCTGGCTGCCCTCACCGGCGGCCGCCCGGTCACTGTCCGCGGGGCGGCCATGGCCGGCCTGCTCCTGCGCGATGGCACCGGTCCGCTGTACAACCAGCGCTGTGCCCGCGACCTGGGCACGGCGGTCCGCGAGGCGACGCGGCAGCTGGCTTCCTAGCAGCCGGTGGCCGGCGGCGAGCCCTCCGTGCCCGGCTCCGCCTGTCCTTCCGCCGCCAGGCGGCCGGCCGGATCCGCTATCCGGCCACGGCCACCTGGGTCGTGCTGGCGTGCTCGGTGTTCCATGAAGCGGACAGGCTCCCCTCCTTCACCAGCACGTCGGAGAAGTACGTCTGCACCCCGATCAGCGGGCCGTGCACGGGATCGCTGGCCACCGCAGCGCGGAACACGTCGATGTGCTCACTGTGCCAGCGCGCCGACAGGCTTCCCTCCTTGGCTAGCAGGTCGCCGAGGTCGTGGTCGGGAGCGAAGAGCACCACGCCGATCAGCGCGCCGCGGGCGGGGTCGCTGGCCACCGCCACCGACCCGACCCCGCCGTGCTCGCTGTGCCACCCCGCGCCCAGGCGGCCCTGCTTGACCAGCAGCTCACCCTTGCTCGTCAGCGTTGCGATCAGCGGGCCGTGCCGGGTGTCGCTGGCCAGGGCGACCTGGTCAACTCCGCCGTGCTCGTGGTTCCAGGTCGCGGCCAGGCCGCCCTCCTTGACCAGCAGCTCGCCGCCCCGGTGATCAGCCCGATCAGCGGGCCGTGCACGGCGTCACTGGCCGCGGCGAACTGGGCAGGGACCTCGTTCAGGCCGCCGCCGTACTCGGTGGTCCACGCCGCCGACAGGCTGCCATCCTTGGCCAGCAGCACCCCCTTCGTGGTCACGGCCACGATCAGCGGGCCGTGCACGGGATCGGTGGCCACCGCGACGGCATAGATGCCGCTGTGCTCGTGGTTCCACGGCGCGTTGAGCCGACCCTGCTTGACCAGCAGCTCCCCGCTGGCGGTCACCGCCGCGATCAGCGGGCCGTGCACGGGATCGGTGGCCACCGCAGCCTGCGCCACGCCGCCGTGCTCGCGGCTCCACGCCGCCGTCAGGCTGCCCTGCTTGACCAGCAGCTCACCGTTGACGGATGTCCGGGTCTGGGTCACCACGGCGATCAGCGGGGTAGCGGCAGTGCCGGGAGACGGGCCGGACGCGAGCGCTGCGGGCGCGGCGACACCGGCTGCCGCCAGGGCCGCGGACGTCATGACCGCCATCAGCAGCGCAGCACGTCTCATGCTCCGGCCTCCTCGGGCTGGATACAGATGCCGGGCACGACCGGGTGCCGCCTATCCCGCAACGACAGCGGGATCTGCCGCGGGCACGCAGCCACAGTCTGTCAACCGTGATCCTCGCCCCTGCGGGGCGCATTGTGGAGGCTTAACCGCGGCAGCGGTGCCAGTACGGCAGCCATCGTCAGCGTCACTGCCTTCACGCCCATAGAGAGGCAAGTAAGCGGCCATGAATGTGCAGGCTGCGCACAACGGCACAGACCAGGCATGCTGATGCTGCCAGCGGCGAGAGAGGAACGGCGTCATGAACGTGCGAGCTGACAGTCCCGCGGCGGCGGGCGCAGGGCTCCCGGCCGGGATGGCGGCCGCCGTGGCCGAGCTGCGGCAGCGCCCGCTCACCGGCATCAGCAAGGGCTTCGGCGGCCTGGCCGCGCGCGAGGTGGTGACGGCCGCGAGCCTTGCTAAGCGGCGGCCATGGGTGTTCGGCGGAGATTTCACCATGCCGCTGCGGAGATGACCGCCGACCCGGATTTCGAGTGCTTCGCCTACGTGGACAGCGTGCCAGGCGTGACGCTGCTGAACGGGCTGCTGGCCGGCTCCGGTGCGACCCGGCCGCTGCCGGTGCTCGTCGAGCTCGGCTACCCGGGCGGGCGGACCGGGTGCCGCAGTGCCGGGGAGGGCCTGGCCGTGGCCAGAGCCGGGACCGCGGCGGCCAGGTCAGCGGCGCGACCGGGCTGCGCGTCACCAGGCTGGACGATCAGCACGCCTACCTGGCCGTGCCGCCGGACTGCAGCCTGGGCATCGGCGACCTGGTCTGCCTCGGCATCTCCCATCCGTGCACGACCTTCGACAAGTGGCGCGTCATTCCGGTGGCGGACGACAGCGACCACGTGATCGACGCGGTTCACACGTTCTTCTGACCGGGCCGATGGCGAATGGCCATCGGGCAGGCCCGGGCCGGCGCGACGCGGGCGCTCACCGGGGAAGGAGTCCGCGTCGCGTTTGTCTGACGCCGGGCCGCTGCCTGTAGCGTCAGGGGAAGAGCGCGCGCGGGCAGGCGCGCCAGCCGAGCGGAGGAATGCGCCGTGGGAGTCAATGAGCGGGCCGGGCAGCCGGCCACCCCGGCCGACCTGGTCGATGTCGCGGGACTGGTGACCGCTTACTACGCGCAGCATCCTGATCCGGCTGAGCCCGGCCAGCAGGTGTCCTTCGGCACCTCCGGCCACCGGGGCTCGGCGCTGCGGCTTTCCTTCAACGAGGACCACATCGCCGCGACCACGCAGGCCATCTGCGATTACCGCGCCCGCAGCGGCATTTCCGGACCGCTGTTCATCGGCCGTGACACGCACGCGCTGTCGGAGCCCGCGTTCGCAACCGCGCTGGAGGTGCTCGCCGCCAACGACGTCCAGGTGCTGACCGACAGCCGGGACGGCTACACGCCGACGCCGTCGCTGTCGCGCGCCATCCTGGTGCATAACTGCGGCCGCACCGACGGCCTGGCCGACGGGATCGTGGTGACCCCGTCGCACAACCCGCCGGAGGACGGCGGATTCAAGTACAACCCGCCGGACGGCGGGCCGGCCGGGGCGCAGATCACCTCGGTGATCCAGGACCGGGCTAACGAGCTGCTCCGCGGCGGGCTCCGTGAGGTGCGAAGGGTCCGTTATGCGCAGGCAAGAGCCGCGGCCGGCGGTTACGACTTCCTCGGCGAGTACGTGTCCGAGCTGCCCGCGGTAGTCGACCTGGACGCGATCCGCGAGGCCGGGGTGCGGATCGGCGCTGACCCGCTCGGCGGGGCCAGCGTGGCCTACTGGGGCGAGATCGGCGACCGGTACGGCCTGAACCTGACCGTCGTCAACCCGCTGGTGGACGCCACCTTCCGGTTCATGACCCTGGACTGGGACGGCCGCATCCGGATGGACTGCTCGTCGCCGAACGCGATGGCGTCGCTGATCGCCCGCCGGGACGAGTTCGCCATCGCCACCGGCAACGACACCGACTCCGACCGGCACGGCATCGTGACCCCGGACGGGGGGCTGCTCAACCCCAACCACTACCTGGCCGTCGCGATTGACTACCTGTACGGGCACCGGGCCGGCTGGCCGGGTGACGCCGCGGTCGGCAAGACCATGGTCAGCTCGGCCATCATCGACCGGGTCGCCGCCGCGGCCGGGCGGCGGCTGCTGGAGGTGCCGGTCGGGTTCAAGTGGTTCGTGCCCGGGCTGCTGGACGGCAGCGTGGCCTTCGGCGGCGAGGAGAGCGCCGGAGCGTCATTCCTGCGCAAGGACGGCCAGGTCTGGACCACCGACAAGGACGGCATCATCCTGGCGCTGCTCGCCTCCGAGATCATCGCGGTCACCGGCACCAGCCCGGCCGGGCACTACCGCAAGCTCACCGCCCGGCTCGGCGACCCCGCCTACGCCCGGATCGACGCCCCGGCCAGCCGCGAGCAGAAGGCGGCGCTGGCCAGGCTGACCCCGGACCAGGCGAGCATCGACGAGCTGGCCGGCGAGCCGGTGACCGAGCGGCTCACCACCGCGCCGGGCAACGGCGAGCCGCTCGGCGGGCTGAAGGTGATCACCGAGTCGGGCTGGTTCGCCGCCCGGCCGTCGGGCACCGAGGATGTCTACAAGCTCTACGCCGAGTCGTTCCGCGGCCCTGATCACCTCGCCGAGATCCAGGCCGAGGCGCAGCAGATCCTGGAGAAGGTCCTGCGCGGCGGCGGCTAGCGCCGGGCCCTGGCGGACGACGCGCCTGCCCGGCGGCCCCGGCTGCGGCTAGACCAGCAGGCTCGCCCCGGCCACCAGCGCGAGGACCGTGCCCATCAGCCACAGCGGCGGCCACAGTCCGCTGGGCAGCCGCGTTGACGACCGCAGCAGATCAGAGTCTCCGCCGGGCACCCGCCAGGTCCGCAGCACCGCCGCCACGGCGGAGATCAGCAGGAACCAGGTCAGCCCGTAAGCGACGACGATCTGGGCACCGAAGGACGCATACCGGGCCGTCAGGAAGAGCAGCAGGCCGGTGCAGACAATGCAGGTCCACGCGACCCAGCCGCGCGCGATCACCAGCAGGGCGGCCAGCGCCAGCAGGAGCAGCCAGAGCACGGCGACGATGTGACCGACCTCGATCAGCTTGGCCGCGCCGAGCCCGATGACGCTCGGGGCCAGGAAGCCGAAGAACTGGTAGAAGAAGGTGCCCAGGCCCGGCGGCCCGGTCGCCTTGGTGAGCCCGTTCCCGTTCCGCTCCATGGTCACGCTGTTGATCTTGTGGCCCATGGCCGAGCCCATCAGGGCGTGGCCGCCCTCGTGCGCGATGGTATAGAGGTACTTGCTCATCCCCCACACCGCCGGAAAGAAGACCACGGCCGCGGCCGCCGCGCCGATCAGGATCACGGCCGGACCGGGCAGGCGGCCCTGCAGGGCGCCGATCTCCCGCAGATCGTCCTGCAGCGAGGGTCCCGCCACCGAACCAGCTCCGCTCGTCACGATCTTCCTGAGTAAATCGTGACACGACCGGCATGCCCCTGCACAGAGTTGTCGCACGGGGTTCCCGCGCCAGGCCGCCGTCCAGACGGTGCCGCAGCGGGCCGCCAGCCTGGGCTGAGGCGCGCCTCGCGCGAGACGTGCTCCAGGGAGCGACCGCCGGCCCTCGGTCCCGGCAGGGGGCGGCCGTACGGCGCGGGCCCGGGCGCGTGACCGAGGTCCCTTGGTTTGCGGGCCGAACTGCCCTGCCATTCGCGGCCCGGCGGCCCTGAGAATGGGGCCCTGCTCCGGCACATGAGCACTGTGGTGGTGCAACACGAAGGAGGCAGGCTCATGACAGACGCGGAAGAAGTGCGGCGCTACGCGGACGCCATCATGGTCATGATCAGGGAAGACCAGGACAGCGGGCAGGTGCCGCGCGCGGTTTCGTCCTGGGACGAGCTCGACGAGAGCGTCGACGAGAACGACTATTTCCAGCAGGCCGGGATGCCGGAGGACACGCACGAGGCACATGAGCTGCGCGACGCCGTCAGCGAGGAAATCAACCGCCGCCTGTCCGGCTCCCAGGGTGGCCCCTGGCGGGTCACGTGGACGCACCCGGACGGACGCGCGCACGACATCAGCCGGACGGTCGGCTACGCCACCCAGGCGGAGGCCGAGATGATCGGCCAGGACTACTTCATGGCCCACGGCGGCAGTTACCAGGTGGAGGGCGGCTGAGTCGTCATGCGCCGCCGGTGCGTAGCTGACCGCCGCTGCCCGCGGCCGGATTGACTGGTCCGGCCGCAACCGGCGCGCCCGCGCCGGGTGCTGAGGAGTGCCTGCGCGCCCAGGCATAACGCCGTCTGGCCGGGGGCCCGCCTGACCGCGAAGGTGCCGGGCGGCGGGGCGGGAGAGGACTGCGCCTGCGCATCGGTGATCGGCCGCGCTCCCGCGGCGAACCGGTCAAGCTCACTGCCGTGGACGAGCCGGGCCGGGAAAGGGTCGGCCGCGACGCGCCGGGCCAGGGCTGAGACAGGCAGCGGATGGCGGGCGGCGGCCAGCACCAGGTTGCCGAACCTGCGCCCGCGCAGCACCGCCGCGTCGGCCATCAGGCAGGCGCACGGGAACACGGAACGGACCGTGGCCAGCCGGGCGCGCGCGTGCGCCAGCGGCGGGCCATCGCCGACATTGACCGCGTACAGACCCGGCGCAGCGAGCGCCCGGCCGACGGCGGCGGCGAACTCGGCTGTCGTCAGGTGGGCCGGGGTGCGCGCCCCGGCGAACAGGTCCGCTATCACCACGTCGAAGGATCCGGCGGGGACCTGATCGAGCACCGCGCGGGCATCCGCGATCCGGACGCGCACCCGGCCCATCCCGGTCCGGGCCGCCCGCCGCCCTGGCTGGTCCAGCGGCAGCCGCCGCCGGACCAGCTGAGCCAGCGCGGCGTCCGACTCCACCGCCAGCTGGGATGACCCTGGCCGGGTCGCCGCCACATACCGTGCCAGGGTCAGCCCGCCGCCCCCCAGGTGCAGCACGCGCAGCGGCGCGCGGGCCGGAGCCGCCAGGTCGACCAGATGGCCGAGCCGCCGCATGTACTCGAATTCCAGGTACTGCGGGTCATCGAGGTCAACGTGCGACTGCGGGGTGCCATCGACCAGCAGCGTCCAGGCGCCGGGCCGGTCAGGATCGCCGACCAGCTCGGCCATTCCCGTGTCGACGCGCTGGCCGCCGGCCGGCCCGCACTGCCCCTGCTGCCGATGCGACATATCACCCATTGTGCAGCGCCCGCGGACGGCCGCCGTCCGCCCGCACCCTGCCGCGGGGTTCAGCTGCCGTCAGCCGGATCCCCGCGCCAGGAGGCCCGGCCCGTTTCGCGCTCGAAGGCCGGCCGGACGCTGACGGTGTCATACACGATGCGCAGGGCCGCGATACGGTCGCTGTCGTCCAGTTCCAGCACGTCAACCACGTCGAAGGGAGATCGCGTCCCGCCGCGCAGCCGCCAGTCGAAGCGGAACCAGATGCAGAGCAGCGGAATGCCCTCGGCCGTCGTGCCCTGCGTCACTCCCCTGAGTGTCAGCCGCGATTCCGCCGTATCGCTGAACAGTGCCGGGAAGAAATCACCGGCCGGAGTCGGCCCGTACAACGGCGAGTGCACCAGCGCACGGTCGCTGAATAGCCCGAGCATCGCCGGAAGATCCGCGCGGGCCAGCGCGCTGAGATAGGCCTCGGCTAGCTGCTGAGGATTCATGCATCTCCTGTCGGCTATGGCGGCGCAGCGGCTCCTGAACCCGCCCCGTCCGGCAGCCGGGACGTTTGTCCATTACTTAGCCGGGTAACTGGCTCCAGGACGGTGATGTCCTTGCCGTCAGCATGCCAGCCAAACCGGTCATCACAACAGACATCATCGCCGCCGATCTGCCGTCTAGACGCTGAAAGACAAAGCCATCGGCCCCGTGCTTCCTTCAGTCGGCGATGAAGTAGCACGGTAAGTCTGCGCGATCGCCTAGGCTGTCGGCATAAGCGCTAGACCTGATCCCCGAGGCGGAGTGACAAACAGTGGCTCAGCGGACACAGATCCTGTATGTAGACGACATTGACGGCAGCGAGGCAGAGGGCACCGTCCGGTTCGGATTCGACGGCGTCGACTACGAGATCGACCTGAACAAGAAGCACGCGGACCAGCTCGCCAAGGCCATTGGCCCGTATATTGAGGCGGCGCGCAAGGTGTCACCGGCCCGGCGGGCCGCCCGGGGTGCCCGTACCGCCCGCCACGACCAGTCGGATGTGCGAGCGTGGGCTCGCGCCCAGGGCCTCAAGGTCTCCGACCGGGGACGCATCCCCGCCGAGGTGCTGGGCAAGTACGAGTCGGCGCACTAGGCCGGGCCCTGGCGGGACGCACTCTGCGTCCCGCCAGGAGTCTCCGGCCACGGGCGCGGGGCTGTCTCCTGCCGGGCGCGGGCAGCGCGGCGCGCGGCCGGGATAAGTAATGCGGCAATAGCATCAGGCCGCGACCCCCGCACATCCGCGCGGCCGCTCCGAGCGGCACGCATTCCCGGCCGCGCCTGCCGGAACTCCGCCGGGAATTGCCGCGTCGCGCGGCGCGCAGCGCCGGTTGTGGCGGCGCCGCCCGATGTGCCCGGCATTACTGAACGATGTCATCGCCTGGCGCTCTGCAACTCCGGGCTCCGTGACTCCGCGCTCCGTGACTCCGCGCTCCGTGACTCCGCGCTCCGTGACTCCGCGCTCGGTGACTGCGAGCTCAGCGGCTCCGGGCTCGGCGACGGCGAATCTCCGGCCACCGATCCGTGCGCGAATGCAGGCTTATTCAGGAGATAGCGAGCTTTCTTCCAGTTGCGGCTGACGCCACGCGGAAGCGGGGAGACGGCAACTGGAGTCCGCAGATTGGCGCGCAGATCCGCTTTAGTACTGTCCGGGCCTCCGCATTCTGCTGAAAGCCAGCCGGGTTAGTCGCCCAGGAGCAATGCACGCAACCGATCGAACGCAGCAGGCGGCTGCGCGCGGGCGAGGAACTCTTTGATCAGGATTGCGCATTCCAGGGGCGTCGCCGCGGGCGGTGGTGTCGCGACCTCGCAGTCGGCCATGACGGTCAGGCAGTCGAGCAGGCGCCAGGGCTCACTGAGCACGCAGTCGGCCACGATGTTGTTGCCTGCCTGCGCCATGCTTGCCAGGCCTGCTCGATCATGAAGGCTTCCTCGCAGCTTTCCGGATGACCAACAGCGTGCCCTAAGCGAAGCGGACCGGCAGCGGTGAGGGCAGCAGCCGAGGCAGGGATGCGGACTTTGTGGCCGTGAGCAGCGATCCTGTCAACGGCCCGCTGATCGGGATTCTGCCCTATGCGGGCTTCTCGGCTGCGCTGGTCAAGCAGGGCAGCCTGTCAGCTGGCTGGAATAACGAATACCCCGACGCGGACTGTGTGGCACTGTATTCCCGATAGCAAAATCAGTCCGCCTAGGATCGCCTCGGTGGCTGCTTCCCGCCCTCTTTGGCCTGCTCGTTTCCTGTCCCTGCCACGGCCCGGCGGCTGACGATCCGGCTGGCGGTGCCGACTGCGATGGTGAGGAACCACGCGATCTCCACCCATGGTGTCCACCACACCAGCACCAGAGTCAGCGCCCGGTACCCGGTGACGATCCAGGACACGGTCGCCTCCGCCTGGTACTGGCGCTTGTCGACGTCTGGCAGCAGCACATCATCGCGGCGCGCCTGGCTTTGTATCGCCGACCGGCACGCCAGCAAGGCCCCGATGACCAGGCCGTACAGCAGGGCCGCCAGCGGGTTGTCGGGGTAGTGGCCCGTCTCCGGCCTCGAATTCTGCCGCCTCTGGCCGCGGAATCTCGATTACCAGGAGTGTCATGGCGATGGCGAAGACCGCATCGGTGAAGAATCCGAATCGCTCAGCGGTATGCCCAGCCGTGATCGGCCCTCCTGCGGGGTTGTCAGGCATGGCTCGCTACCTCAGCAGTCGGATGCCGAGCCCGGCCATGCGCGTGGCCTGGCACAGATCGCCCGCGCCGAATATGCGCTGCGCGTCGTTGGCGAGTTTGCCATGGCCGAGCTACGCAGAAGCGGCCAGCACCCCAAGGTTCAGGAGCACAGCAGCCAGAAGCGGTAGATCAAGAGCCACATTCAGGAGCGCTACGGCGCCATGTACGGTCAGAACGTCCGGATCGCGATCTCGGCGGGTGCGGCCAGCAGCTCCTCGATCTGCGGGTCGAGGCGGCTGAGCGTAATGGACGCGCCGGCCATATCGAGCGAGGTGCAGTAATTGCCGACATAATTCCTCCGGACGTTGATCCGGCGCCTGGCCAGCTGCTCGTGGGCATACCCGTAGAGCAGGTACAGCTCGCTGATTGGGGTGCCCCCGAGCCCGTTGACCATGAGCGCCACGTCGTCGCCCTGGCTGAATGGCAGGTCGGTCACAACGGCCTCCAGCAACTCGTCGACGATCTCGTTGGCGCTAGCGAGCTTCTCCCGCCGGCGCCCAGGCTCCCCGTGGATGCCGACGCCCATCTCCATCTCGTCCGCGCCCAGCTCGAACAGCGGGGAGCCCTTGGCCGGGGGGGTGCAGGAGGTCAGCGCCATGCCCATGGTCCGGGTGACGGAATTGACCTTGTTGCCGACCCGCAGCAGTTCATCGAGGCCCGCGCCCTGCTCAGAGGCGGCGCCGACCGCCTTGATCACGAAGAAGTTGCCTGCCACGCCGCGCCGGCCGACCGTGTAGGTGGAGTCCTTCACCGCGACGTCATCGTCGACCAGCAGCGTGCCAATGGTGACACCGTCAGCCTCGGCCATCTCCTGGCCCATCTCGAAGGCCATCCGGTCGCCGGTGTAGTTGTTGATGATATGCAGGACGCCCTTCGGCGAGTTGAGCAGCTTGCTGGTCTCGAGCACGTAGTCCATCGGCGGCGCGGCGAACACGTCGCCGGGGCACGCGGCGTCCAGCATGCCCTTGCCCACGATCATGACGTGGGCCGGCTCGTGCCCGGATCCGGATCCCTGGATGATCGAGACCTTGTCGTCGCGGGGCGCGTCGGCCCGCATGATCAGGTTGTACTCCGGTACGTACTTGAGCGTGTCTGGATTGGCGAGGGCGATGCCCTTGAGCATCTCGGGGACGAACTGGCGCGGGTCGTTGACGAACTTCTTCATGCCGTACCTCCAGGAGGATCAGGACTGGACCGGGGGCTCCGGCCACAGCTGGGCAACTGCCTCGAACATCACGGCGACGGCAACCGCGCCCGCGTCCAGCGTGCCGATGCTGCGCTCGCCGGTGTAGCTGGCCCGCCCCCGCATGGCCTGCATGGACCGGGTCGCCTCGGCCCGCTCCCGCGCGGTGACCGCTGCCGCCCGCAGCGTCGTGCCCGCGTCGTGGCCCTCGCCGATGTGCTCCTCGAGCGTGTCGACCGCTGGGACCAGGGCGTCCAGCAGCGTCTTGTCGCCGACGTCAGACTTCCCGCGCGCCTTGATCCCCTCGATGGAGGCCCGCAGCATGGCGACGACCTGCGCAGGCTGTAGCTCGGCAGCCGCCCCCGCGGTCACCCCGGCCCGCAGGAAGGCCGTGCCCCAGATCGGGCCGGAGGTGCCGCCGATCCGGCTGGTGATGACGACGGCGATCCTCTTCAGAAACGTGCCGATGTCGGCCCGGTCGAAACTGTCCCAGTCCTGCAGCACCAACTCGAAGCCGCGGGCCATCGAGTAGCCGAAATCACCGTCGCCGACCACCGCGTCCAGATCGCCAAACTCCCTCTCGTTGTCGACCGCGGTCTGTGCCATCGTGCGCACGACGACCTCGACGTCACCGAAGCTTGCTGTGGGCATGGGCACTCCTCGGCTCGGGGGGCCACTGGTCGGAAGGGCACTGGTCGGAAGGGCACTGGTCGGAAGGGCACTGGTCGGAAGGGCACTGGTCGGAAGGGCACTGGTCGGGGAGGCACTGCTCGGGGAGGCACTGCTCGGCAGGACGCTAGCCAGGTCCGCCAGGGTGACCCACTCGCCGGGCTCGGCGGCACTGCGGCTCGCGACCACGCGGATGTGCTCCCCGCCCGGGTCACCGAGGGACGACACGACGAGCGCCGCTTCCGCGAAGTCCTCGTCGGCGGTGAAGTCGTTAACGGTGATCACGCAGGTCGCGCCGGCCTTGGTGGCGGCCACCAGGCCGTTGCGGGAGTCCTCGACGACGACGACCTGCTGCACGGGCACGCCGAGCGACTCGAGGGCGAGCAGGTAGATGTCGGGCGCGGGTTTCTTGTGCGCCACTATGTCTCCGGCGAAAACCGCGACCTCGCGGGCATGCACGGCCCCGACGGCCCGTTCCAGCGTCGCCCGTACCGAAGCTTCTGCCGAGGTCGAGGCGACGGCGAGGGTCCAGCCCGCCGCCAGCGCCTCACCGACGATGCGGGCGATGCCCGGCCGGGGCGGGACCGCGCCGGACGCCACCAGGCCGGTGTAGATCTCGGTCTTGCGCCAGTGCCAGGCCGTGATCGCGGCCTGCTGCCCTTCCGGATCGGCGGGCAGCCCGGCCGCCGCGACGAATTCCGGGGTGAGCAGGCTGGCCAGGCGCTCCTTGCCGCCGCCGATGCGCACCTTCTCCCTGTATTCCGCCACGCTCCAGCGCACCGGCAGGCCGAACTCCTCGAAGGTCTGGTTAAACGCGGGCAGGTGCCCGTAGCGCTCGGTGTCGGCTAGCACGCCATCGCAGTCGAAGATCAGCGCCCGAGCAGCGGGGCTCGTCATGCCGCTCTCACCAGGCCCGGCCGATACTGCCGAAGCGCCGCATATGATCGGCGGCCATGTCCAGCACGGCGGTCCGGACCGAGGCAAACAGCGACGGCGGGTCCCACGTGCCGCGTTCCTCCGCCCCGCGCAGGAACGCCAGGTTCGCTTTCATGTAGGTGACCTTGAGCGCAGTGGAGATGTTCACCTTGGCGCAGCCGCGGGCGATCAGGTCAGTGAACTGCGCGTCCGTCATTCCGGTGCCCCCGTGCAGCGCGATGGGGATCGGCTGCGCGGCCACGATGTCGGAGACCCGCTGAGCGTCGAGGTGCGGCTCGGCGTGGTAGACACCATGCGCGTTGCCGATCGCCGGGGCGAAAACGTCGACTCCCGTCGTCCGGATGTACTCCAGCGCCACCGGCAGAGATTGCTGCTGCGCCACCTCGTCGGAGCCGATGTCGTCTTCGACGCCGGTGATGGCCTCGATCTCCCCCTCGACGTGCGCGCCGTAGGATCGGGCCTCGGCCACGACCTCGACGGTCTGCCGCTGGTTCTCGGCCACCGGCAGCCGGGAGCCGTCGAACAGGACCGAGTTCCAGCCCTTGCGCAGACAGTCGGACAGGACCTCACGGTCCGGGCAGTGATCCAGATGCAGGCTGACCGGGACCTCGATGCCGACGGTCAGCTCGCGCCACATCGCGAACAGCAGGTCCAAGCCCACGGTCCGGACGGTCTTGACCGAGGTCTGGACGATCACCGGGGAGCGCTGCTCGACGGCGGCGGCGAGCACCGCCTCCATGCTCAGGTCGTTGACCACATTGATCGCTGCCACGCCGTACCGCTCGGCAAAAGCCCGGTCCACGATTTCCTTCAGCGAAACGACAGGCACCCGTAACCTCCTCGCGGCAGCAAGGCGAATCTACGTTCGGGTGCCATGCATCCGGATCGGTGGAAACCCCCGTTCTGGCGGAGGGCTTCCCCTACCTTGCCAGACTCAGCTGATCCGTGACCGCCCGGCCAACGCGGCGAGCTCGGTGCGGTTGCGCGCTCCCGTCTTGCGCAGGACGGCACCGGCGTGCTTCTCCACCGTCTTGACCGAGAGCACCAGCCGCTCGGCGATGAGCTTGTCGGGCAAGCCCTGCTCCATCAGGCTGCGCACCTCACGTTCCCGCTCGGTCAGAGCCGGCTCGAGGTCGTCGGCAAGCAGGCCGCGGTGCAGCTGCCTGAGCACCGGGCCAGACAGGATCGCCTGCCCGCGGCCGGCCGCCACTACGCTGCGGGCGAGCTCAGGGCCGTCCGCGCGGATGTCGATGCAGCCGCGCGCACCGGCCCGCATCGCTTCGGAGACGCGCCGTTCGTCGCCGGCGTCACACAGCCCCACCACGGCCAGGCCAGGATGCCGGCCGAGCAGGACGCCGGTCACGCCATGGCCGGCGCCGTTCTCGCGGCCCGCCGCGCCAGCCGGCAGGGCGAGGTCGACGAGGGCAACATCAGGCCGCAAGGACTGACAGGCTTCCAGCGCCTGCTCCCCCGTCGCCACCTCGCCGATCACTTCGATCCCCGGCTCAGTCCAGGACAGCAGCCGGGACAGTCCGGCCCGCAGCACCGGCTGGCCGGCCGCGACGAGCACGCGCAGCCGCGGACCCGCCTGCTGCTCGTCCCGCAGATAGGGGAACTTGGCGCGGATCCGGGTCCCCCAGCCGGCCAGCGAGTCGACGTCGACCGTCGCGCCGAGCTCCCGCGCGCGCTCGGTGATGGCACGCAGGCCGAAGCGCTCGCCCTGACACCCGGATATCGGGTCGAAGCCCTGGCCGTCATCCTGGACCAGGAGGGACACGGCGGCCTGCTCATACAGCAGGCCGAGCCGGACTGAACGCGCCTGAGCGTGCCGGACGATGTTCGTCAGCGCTTCGCGCGCGACCCGGAGCACCTCACGTGACAGGCCCCCGTCCAAGGGAACCGGCGTGCCGGCGGACACGAACCTGACCTCAAGCCGGCCAACACTCTCAGCCCAGGCTGCCTCGGACCGCAACGCGGCATCTAGCGTCCGCCCGTCCAGCGGCGACGCTGCCAGCCCGAGCAACGTCAGCCGGGCCTCAGCCAGCGCATCCCTCGCGGCAGCGCCAGCCTGCTTGAGGTGCTCCGCCACTATGGCGATCCCGTGGTCGACCGCGACCGCACTATCCGCCGCTGGCCGGGTGGCGATGGCAGCAAGATCGCGTTCGGCGCTGTCGATATGCACGCGGACGGTCACCAGCCGCTGCGCGAGGCTGTCATGGAGGTCGCCGAGCAACCGGTCACGCTCGGCCGCCGCTGCCTCCACCCGGGCCCGCTCTTCAGCCACCTCGTGCAGCCGGGCGTTGGCCAGGGCGATGGCCGCGTGCCTCGCGAACATCTCCAGAAGCTCGGCGTCGTCAGGCCCGAACTCCCGCCGCGCGTCCCTGCTGAACACTATGCATGCGCCGATGATCCGCCCCCGCCATTCCAGCGGCACGCCGATGACGCCGCGCAGAGTACCGCGCTCCTCATCGGCCACGTGCCCGCCACGCACGTCTTCGTAGCGGGCAAACCACACCGGGGCGCGCCGTGCCACCACAGCTCCGGTCATCCCCTCGGTGAGGGGGAAGACATGGCCGGACTGGCAGGCCACGCCGATGTCAGCCTCCTTACGATAGGTCCCGGCCGCCTCGTCCACGCTGCAGATCGAGCCCGCGTCGCAGCCCAGCAGCTCGGTACAGCGCCGCAGGATCCTTTCCAGCAGCGGCCGCAGCGAGAACTCGCCGGCCAGGTCCTCCGCGACCGCGATCAGCCCGGCCGCCTTAGCGGCCACGCTCTCCTGTAGCCCGGTCGTGAGCGGGCGGGCGGACACATTACCTCCCGGATCTGCAACAGCGTTGTCGCACCAGACCCCGGCTGGCGGAGACCCGCGCAAAGGGTCGATCCGAGCATCATCCTGCATGCGAGCTGACGTCAAGTTACGCGACCGCCGCAGCCTCGCATGCGGCATGCGGCATGCTGCGTCCCTGGCGCAGACCGACAGCGCTTCCTTCACATGCTGGCGACCTGACCGTCGCCGACCAGGGATCCAGGCCGGGTCAGGATGCGGAGTTCTCCAGGGTCGCCAGGCTGGCCAGCTGCAGCCGTGGGTCGAGCAGCGGCACGGTGAGGTGGACCCGGCGTACGGGCTGAGCCTGGCCGCGTTCTGCCGGGATCAGCTGACCGCCCCGCGCGCACTGATCGCCAGACGGCGACATTCGGCGGCACGGGCGGCCCGGCACCAGGATCCCCGTCAAGATCGACGCGCTCCCAGTTGAGTGCCCTTGCCTCCTCGGTGCGGACTCCGACAAGGAGCGACAGCAAGGAGCGACAGCAAGATATATGCGTGCAGCAGCGAAGGCCGACCGCGACCTCGGCGAGACGCGCTAATGGCACGCGGCCCTGCCGGGTGATCTTGGGGGGGTGATGTTTTGCCTGGTAAGGATCCCCTGCGTGTTCGAACCGTCGAACACGCTGCCGAGCTGACATAGCTCCGGGAACTCATGAGTGCGCCGGGACGGCGGGTCAGGCGCGGCCCAAGCCCGGCGCAGATAAGTTCTGCTTGTCCGGCGCGGCTGCGAGGGTTGGCCGCGTGGACGGCGGATGCGCGATGATGAGTGACATGACTGCACCGTCGGCGCATGACGTCGATCCCGATGACCCGGTCGAGATCCTGCGGATCCTGCCCGCCCGATTTCATCAGCAGTTCCTGGCCGAGTACGACGCGGCCGTGGCAGGCGCGCGGCGTCCGCAGCAGTACCGCGACCTTCACCGGCTGCTGCGGCTGTGGCGGCTGCGCGCGGTCGCCTGGTCCGATCCGGGGTATGCGGCCAGGCTCCAGGACCTGGAGGATGCGGTGCGGACAGACAGGCGGGAGGGACACCGATCGAGGAGATCGTCCCGGACTGGGACCACAGAGTTGCCGCCGCTCAGCGGCAGCACCCGGCCGGGTGACCTACCGGGCCGAATCCGAGGGCAGCGCTCTGGTTCAGCTCAACGGCCTGCCGCGGGCCGCCTTCGACGCCCTGGTGGAACGTGTCGCGGTCCTGGTCCGCGAGCCACGGGACGCGCAGCTGATGGCGCCGGGCGCAGACCCCGCCTACCGGCAGGCCGTATTCGGAGCCGGCTGGGGGCTGCTGTCCTTCCGCGTCGACGAGGCGGCTGCGACCAGGCCTGGTTGTTTCGCTATTCTTAACCTGATCAGAGGAGATCAGCTGCTTGTCCGGTGGGTCATCGATCCGGCGCCGCCTGCTAGCACGATTCTGCCTCTCCCGCGGCGCTGGCGTGCCGCGCTGGCGGTCGCCTTGAGGCCGGACCTGCACAACCGGTGCACTGTCGCGCCCGGATTCTCACGGTGTCTCCCGGGCGCGCGTTCCACCGGGGTGACGCGGCCACACATGCCGGCCGGGCAGGCAGGGTCGTGGCGGGCCGTGCCAGGGACCGCTGTCAGCGCCGCTTCGGGTTGAGCGGCCATCATGGATCTCACCCGGGGACTGGAAGACCTGGTTGCCGTCGCGCTGGTGGCCGCGCTCGCGCCGCTGGTGGTGGCGGTGCTTCCCGGCCCGCGCATCCCGCAGGTCGTCATCTTCCTGCTCGGCGGCGTCCTGATCGGCCCGCACGGGCTGGGCCTGGCCGAAACAGCTAACATCCAGCTGCTGTCCAATATCGGGCTCGGCTTCCTCTTCCTGCTCGCCGGCTACGAGCTGGACCCCCTACTGCTCCGGGAGCGGGCGGGCAAGCTCGGGATCCTCGGCTGGCTGATCTCGGCAGCGATCGCGGTGGGGGTGGTGGCCGGGATGGGCGCGGCAGGCTACGTCAAGGACTATGTGCCGGTGGGGCTTGCCCTTACCACTACGGCGCTGGGCGTGCTGCTGCCGATCCTGCGCGATAACTCGATGCTCGGCGGCGAGTTCGGCCGGTACGTGAGCGCCGCGGGCACCGTCGGGGAACTGCTCCCCATCCTGGTCATCGCCGTCTTCCTCACTCGGCGAGGCCATTTCGTCGCCCTGGTTTCGGTAGCCCTGGTCGGGGTGCTGGCCCTTGTCCTGTCCGCCGTGCCGCGGCTGGCCAGGAACCGCGGGGTACAGCGGATCATCCGGGAGGGCCAGGACGCCACCGGGCAGACCATGCTGCGCTGGGCCCTGGTGCTGCTGTTCCTGCTGCTGGCCGTCGCCAGCCGGTTCGGCCTCGACGTCGTGCTCGGCGCCATGCTGGCCGGGATGGTACTGCGCCGGTGGACCCGCCGGATGAACGTTGATACCGCGGGCCTTGAGCACAAGTTCGACGCGGTCGGCTACGGCATCTTCATCCCCATCTTCTTCGTAGCCTCGGGGATGATGCTCGACTTGCCTGCCATCACTCAGGACCCGCTTCGGCTGCTGATCTTCTTCGTCCTGCTGCTGCTCGTACGCGGGCTGCCCACCTTGTTTGTCTACCGGCGGAGGCTGGCGGCGCGGCAGCGGCTGGAGATGACGTTCATCATGGCGACCTCGATGCCGCTGCTGGTCGCAATCGCGGAGATCGGCGAGCGGGACGGGGTCATGCTCCCCGCCACCGCGGCCGCTCTGGTCGGCGCGGGAGTGCTGTCAGTGCTGGTGTACCCGCTCATCGCAGTCACGCTGCACCGGGCAGCGCCACCTGCAACCGCGACCGCCGGGGACCAGGAGGGCTGAGATCGGGACGCGCTAGCGAACCGGTACAGGCCGCCGAGACGGCCCCCGCGTGCTGCGCCAGAGACCAGCAGTTCTTATCCGGCAGATCGCTCATCAGCCCGTCGATGTACTTCCTAGCCTGCTGAACTGGCTCCCCCCCGCCGGGTGAAATGCGCCGCGAGCAGGCCGATCAGCTCGTTTCGTTTATCGCGCGCCAGCCCGCCGCCTACCATGACGGCAGCTTGACCCGCCGGCGCCCGGCATGTCATGGTTTAGCGTCGGCGCGCGGTGCCGCGGGTCCGAGGCGTCACGACGGCCGGCCCACAGCTCCCGCCGCCCCGACTCGATCGGCGGCTAAGGTCCGGGCACAGCCACCTGCGCTATTTCAGGGACCTGCCTGATGCCGTCCGGCAAATGCCGGGTCCGCCGACGAGAATGCGGCTGCGAATGTCCGCTCCATCATGTGCCTGCGTGCTGCTTAGGCGCGGCGCTGGCCCGGCTGGCCACCACAGGAAGCGTGGCGGGAGCAAATCCGGGAACATTGCGCGTGGCCTGGATGGCCCGGTACACCATGCGAGCGTAAACAACAGTCCCCGGCATGATCGGGTGAACATGATCCGGCCAGAGCAGGTACATCCGATTCTTGATCGTGTCGTACCAGTCCGCGAGCACGACGCTCGGATGACGGCGGACAAACGCCGCCTCGGTGGCATTGACCATCTTGCTCCAGCCGTCCGGCACGTAGGTGTTGATGAGCACCAGCTTGCGGTCAGGCCCGATAATCCGCAGCAGTTCCTGCAGCTGCCCGGTGGTGACGAGGTAATTGGTGCCCAGGCCGACCACCACGATCGGGCGCAGCAGGCCGCTGGCCGCGAGGCTGCGCAGGATGGCCAGGCCGGCCGGCATCTCACGGTCGGGCTTGGCGTCGATGTAGATGCCGGGCAGGACGGCCGCCAGTGACATGGCGCTCGCCGACATGACCGAATCGCCGATCGCGGTGACCTCGCGGCCGGTGACCCTGGGCTGAGCGGCCAGCGAGGACTCGGCCGCGGACCGGGCTGCCCGCGCTGCCTGCGCTGCCTGCGCCCGGCTGGCCGCGCCCACCCGCTCTCCCAGCACGATCTGCTTCTGCAGGCCGGCAGGCGCCGACGACGGCTGGAACACGCTGCACCCGGTCGTCCCCGTGATGACCAGGACAGCTGTCGCGGCCAGCCCGGCCAGCACCCGGCCGCCCGGCCGCCTGGCGGCCCGGCGCGCCAGCCGGCCCGTCCCGGCGCTCGCCCCGGCGGTGACCGCTGCTGCCTGCACGGACTGCCCCAGTTCCCTGGTTTCGTCATTAGACATGGCTGCCCTTTTCTTTACTAATTCCCTGTCTCTTACGCTGCTCACAGCAAGTCTTTTCGCCGCGCTAAGGCGAGCGCAAACTTCGAGGGCCTATTACCTTCTCGCGGCTGTTACCGCAGGCGCTCGTTCTGTTACGTCTCCTACCACTTTCGGTATTCGGCCGGAGAGAATGGCAATGCCTGCGCCAGCGTGAGCATCCTGAACTGCGTTGCCGCCGGGGCTTGGTCGGCCGCGATGACGGCAGCGATGACGGCAGCGCCAGGCAGAAATGCTTCAGGCCAGCTGCCGTGGCCGAGCCGGCTCGCCGCAGCGGCATTTCCGCGGGCCGGGAGTACCGCACTTCCGGCGGCGGATCACGAATGCGCCAGGCCCCGTTTGCGGCGCCTTACCGGCCCGATGGCTTCCTGACATCAGGTCGGCGAGGCAGACCGGGCGGAACCGGCTCAGCGCAGCTCAGCGGGTTCCGGCGGGGGCCGCGAGCGGCTGGCCCGGCCAGAAGGGCCACTCCTCGAAGGCGGTGCACAGCCCGTCAGCATCGAAGCGCAGCAGCCACAGGTCCCGGTACTGCTGCGTCGGCGGGTCCCCGTAGTGAACTTCCGCGCGCACCACCGCGGTGTCGCCGTCCACGGCGATGACCTCGCTGGCCAGCCGGAAGACCTCGGCCGGCCCGTCGCGCTCGCTCTCCCACATGCGGGCGATCGCGGGCAGCCCGGCGACCAGATCCTCGTAGGGTCCCTGCAGGTAGGTTGCGCCGGGCGCGAAGATCCCGGCGAGCACACCGGTCCCCGGCGCCCGCCAGGCAGCTTCGTACGCGGCGATCCAGCGGGTCACGTCCTGTCGGTCCACGGTCCTCTCCAGGTACGGCCGGTGCCGGGAATCTGCCGAGCATACGCGGCCTGGCTCGCTGCGGCCGCGCTGGCGGGCCGGCCGGTCAGGCCACCGGCGGTGCCGGGTCAGGCTGGGCAGCGGGGAGCGAGTCGAGCGCGGCGGCCAGTTCCGGATAGATGCCGATCAGCCGGTCCACTCCCTGAATGGTCAGGATCCGCAGCACGGCGGGCTGGCTGGCCACCAGCCGCAGCTCGCAGCCGCCGGCGACCGCCTGCCGGTAGGCCCGCACCAGGGCGCTGACCCCGGAGGAGTCGCAGAACGTCGTCCGGCTCAGGTCGGCGATGACGCCGGCGGCGCTGCCGACAGCGGCTAGCAGCTCATCATGGACCCGGGGTGCGTTCGTGATGTCGATCTCATCCGGCATCGTGACCACCGCGTGCTGGCCCAGCCACCGCACCGGGAGAGGCTCAGCGGCCATGCTCATGCACCCGGCCGGCCCTGTCCGGCCGGGTGCGCAGCCGGCTGGGGCGCGCCGATGGCGTGGTCCATGAGGCTAGCCTTTCATCTGGCCGAGTGCCTGGCTACGGCACGCGTCAGCCGGGGCCCCCGGCCCGGCACGGGACGCAGCCGGGCCTATGGTGATCAACCTAGGTTTCCCGGCCGCATCTATCAGGCCCGTCCCGCCCGCTGAGCGCCGGTCAGCCCGCCGAGCTGCCCGCCACGGCTTCGGCGCGCGACTTCAGGCCGCTGAGCGCGACGTCGATGACAGCCTGCTCGGCCCGGCGCCTGAGCGAGTCCATCACCGGGATGCGGACGCCGACGGCGAGCTCGAAGGTCACCTCGGTGCCAGCGTCCCGGTCGGCCAGGATGTAGGCGCCTGACATCTCCGAGAGCAGCGTGCCCTGCTCGGCGAGTTCCCAGCGGACCCGCTCATCGCCATGCCACTCGTAGCCGAGCACGAAGCGGTCGCGGAGCATCCCGATAGCCAGCTCGAACCGCACCATCCGCGCACGGCCCTGCTCGCCCGGGTCGACCACCTCGGCGGACCGCACGCCCGCCCAGCCGGGGTAACCGGGAAAGTCAGCGATGACGCTCATGACGATCTTCCTCGGCACTGCCATCAGGATCTTCGAGGTGGTCCTGCCGTCCATGCCCGGAGCGTACTACCTGAGGCCCGAATGCCGCCGAATCCGAAACGGCTGCCGAAACCCGGCCGCTGATAAGTTGGCTCGGAGAGTCAGAGCTGACCGAGGCAGAGGGAGACGCGGAGTTGGACGGGACGCTGAGCGACGGGGATCTGGAACTGCTCCGCAAGGACTTTGCCGCCAGCCCGGCTTACCGGCTGGCGCAGAACGCGGTGACCCGGGTCGCCGTCGACGACGTGGCCATCAGCCGGGAGATCATCAACAGCACTGACCACTCACTCTCCGTGCTGCTGGACGACTGGAAGGTCACCGATCAGGAGCGCAGCGGCCGGTGCTGGCTGTTCGCCGGGCTCAACCTGCTGCGCGTCGGCGCCATGAAGAAGATGGGGCTCAAGGACTTCGAGTTCTCGCAGAACTACGCCATGTTCTGGGACAAGATCGAGCGGGCCAACTATTTCCTCGAGGCCATCATCGAGACCGCGGACCGCCACGTCGATGACCGGACCGTGGCCTACCTCCTCGACTCGGTCGCCGACGACGGCGGCCAGTGGAACATGTTCGTGGCCATCGTCAGCAAGCACGGCCTGGTGCCCAAGTCGTTCATGCCGGAGACGCACAGCTCCGCCAGCACGGGCCGGATGAACTCGGTGCTGCGCAACCTGCTGCGGCAGGGCGCCAAGTCGGTGCGCGAGGCGTCGGCCCGTGGCCTGGACGCGGCGAGGGCCGAGAAGGCGGAGGTCCTCCGGGTTATCTACCGGGTGCTGTGCATTCACCTCGGCACCCCGCCAGACCGGTTCGACTGGCAGTGGACGGACTCCGATCGCGAGTTCCATCGCGACGGCGTGCTCACCCCGCAGGAGTTCGCGGCGAAGTACGCGGACCTGCCCGTCCGCGACTACGTGTGCCTGGTGCACGACCCCCGCCCGACGAGCCCGGCGGGGAGGACCTTCACGGTCCAGTACCTCGGCAACGTGCTCGGCGCCCCGCCGGTCAGCTACCTCAACGCCGGCATGCCGGTGATCAAGGACATCGCCGCGCGGGCCCTGCAGCGGGGCGAGCCGGTCTGGTTCGGCTGTGACGTGGCCAAGATGATGAGCAGTGACTACGGCGTGTGGGACGCCGGCCTCTACGACCTGTCCGCGGTCTACGACACCGACTTCACCCTCACCAAGGCGGACCGGCTGGTGTTCCACGAGACCCAGATGACCCACGCCATGCTGTTCACCGGCGTCGACATCCTGGACGGCGCGCCCCGCAAGTGGCGGGTGGAGAACAGCTGGGGCACGGACAAGGGCAAGGACGGCTTCTACACGATGAACGACTCCTGGTTCGATGAGTACGTCTTCGAGATCGCGGCCCGTCGCGACGCACTGCCCGCCGAGCTGCAGCAGGCGCTCGACGCCGAGCCGATCGTGCTGCCGGCCTGGGACCCGATGGGCGCCCTCGCCCGCTAGCCCGTGCAGCGATGCGGCCAGCTCGCCGGCCGGTGACACCAATGACCAGCCATGGACCACGCCGCGTGGTGGCATCCCGATGAGCCGGGCCCTGAACGGCGGGCTGTAAGCACCACAGGGCTGGTGAAATGTCACTATCGTGGGATTGGCTGCGGGCGCCAGCCCGATCGGGCCCGGCAGGCCGGCCCGGACAGCCAATCCGGGCCGGTCATCTTGCCGCTGCCTGTCAGCCGCACCGCAGACGGAGGTTCGCGAGCTGCACGGCGGAGATCACCACTGCCATGGGCGTCGCGTCAGCCTGGCTAGCACGGCCGGGGCTGACCGGAGCCGGATCTCCTGCTGCCCGGTGGTGCGCTGATGAGCCGCGAGACCGGTCCCGTGCTGACCGATCCGGAGCTGCCCGGCAGGATCGCCGGTTACCGGCTGGACCGGTACATCGGCCGGGGCAGCCTGGCGGTCGTCTATCTGGCCAGGGACGAGCGGCTCGACCAGCAGGTGGCACTCAAGGTCCTGGAGCCAGAGCTCGCGCGTGACGCCGCGTTCCGGGCCCGGTTCCTGCGCGACTCCCAGGCGGCCGCCGCGATCGGCCATCCGCACATCATCCCGGTGTACGAGGCGGGCGACGCGGACGGCCTGCTGTACCTGGCCATGCGCTACGTCCGCGGCGGCGATGCCCGGTCGCTGCTGAACCGGCTCGGGCCGCTGCCCTGCGGCCAGGCCTGGGGCATCGTGGCCCAGGTTGCGTCGGCCCTGGACGCCGCGCACGCCCGCGGGCTGGTGCACCGCGACGTCAAGCCGGCCAACATGCTGCTCGACACCAGCGCGGCCGGCCACGGATCGGCGGATCAGGCCGTCGGCAGTGACTCCGGCCATGTCTTCCTGTCCGATTTCGGGATGACCAGGAACTCGCGGCCCGGCGAGGCAGCCGCGGCCGGCCAGTACCCGGGAACGCTCGACTACCTGGCGCCGGAGCAGATCGAGGGGCGCGCCGTCGACGGGCGCGCGGATCTCTACTCGCTGGCCTGCGCCGGCTTCGAGCTGCTGTGCGGCACGCCGCCCTTCGGCCAGGATCAGGGCCTGACCGTCCTGTACGCGCAGCTGTACGCGCCGCCGCCCGCGGCTTCGTCGCGGCGGCCCGAGCTGCCCGCGGCCGTGGACCGGGTGCTGGCCACGGCCCTGGCGAAGGATCCGGCAGACCGGTACGCGACCTGCGGCCAGTTTGCCGAGCAGCTGCAGGCGGCGCTCGGGCTGCGTCCCGGCGAGCGGCAGAGTCCTGCGCCGCTGGTCTCGCCGGGCCGGGCCGGCCAGGTCGCCGCGGCGACGCTGACCTCCGGTCAGGACCATCCCGCCGCGCAGGCCGAGCCGCAGCAGCCCGCTCAGCCGCCCTCGCCGCAGGCGCCCTGGCCGCAGCCGCCAGCTCCGCAGCCGCCCTCGCCGCAGCCGCCCTCGCCGCAGGCGCCCGGCTCCGCGATGACTCTCGCGGGTCAGCCGGAGGCCGGCCCGGCCCCGGCGGCCGAACCGGGCCAGTCAGCCGAACCGGCCCCGGCGGCCGAACCGGCCCGCGCGGCTGCGGAGCTGGCCAGCACGACGGGCGGGTCTCTGCCGGAACGGCGCCAGCGCCACGGCGGGAAGGGGCTCATCCTCACCGTGGCCGCGGTGGTGATCGCCGCCGCCCTGGCCGTCGGCATTGCCCTGGCCGGGAGGTCGGGACCCAGTACGCCTGCCGCGTCCTCCCGCACCCGGTCCGCGGCACCGTCACCGACATCACCGGCTGCCTCGCCGACGCCGTCCCCGACACCATCAGCGAGCACGCCGGCCCCGACGCCGACGCCGACGCCGGCGCCGGGCCTGGCCGCCCGGCAGGCGGCCGCCGTGAACAGCCTGCTGGGCTCGAGCGAGGCCGCCCGGACGGCGCTGCAGGCCCCGGTCGTTGAGGTCGGGAACTGCGCGAACCTGCCGGGAGCAGCCGCCCAGATCCAGGCCGTCGTGAATCAGCGCAGCGCCCAGCTCAGCCAGGCGTCAGCCCTGTCGACGGCCGCACTGCCGGGTGGCGCGGCGCTCAGGACCGAGCTGATCGGGGCACTGCGCAGCTCGCTGGATGCCGACGAGGACTATCTGACCTGGGCCCAGCAGCAGAGCTCCGGGTGCACGCCGGCAGCCGAGTCGAGCGCCTACAGCGCGGCGGTGGACGCTGGCCAGCAGGCCGACGCGGCCAAGGCCGTGTTCGCCGAGGCGTGGAATCCGGTCGCGGCCAGGTACGGCATCGCGCAGATATCGTCCGGCAGCTTCTAGCGGCCCGCAGCGGCCCGGCAGCCCCTGCCCGCCCGCACGGCGCCCATCGCCCGGGCGCGGGGCCGCCGAAGCGGCTGCGGTCAGGCCAGGCAGCTCAGCGGAGCGCCCGCGTTGTAGGCGACCATGTCGGACAAGGCCGCGAGGATGTCGATGGGAGCACCAGGCGGCGCGCCGCCGAGCTCGGCGTAGGCGCGGTGCAGGTTGCCGGCGATCCGCTCGGCGTCGGCCCACCCGGCGAACCGGCCCAGCTCGGTCTCCTGGGCGGCCTGCAGCGGGGACAGCCCGGCCTGACGGCCGCGCGCGGCGACATCCTGCACGAATCTGAGGTAGTCCAGGGTGGCGTCAATGGGCCCCGGATCCTCGAAGACGGGACCATGGCCGGGCACGATGGTGCGCGCGCCGAGCGGCCGCACGACATGCTCGAGCACCTCGATGGCGCCCGAGACCGAGCCCATGAGCAGGAACGGCGTGCCGCCGTTGAAGATGAGGTCGCCGCAGAACAGGACCGAGCGCTCAGGAATCCAGACGACCGAGTCGTTCGTCGTGTGCGCGGCCGTGCCGACATGGCGGACTTGCGCGCGCACGTCGCCGCTGTGCACGGCTATCTCGTCGGTGAAGGTGATGAACGGCGGGTCGAGGGCAAGGTCTCCCCAGTCGGGGCCGTCCCAGAACGGCAGCTCCCGGGGCGGCCCGAAGGCAATGGCCTCGGCCCGCGCGCGCTCGTGCGCGATGATCGCCGCACCGGGGAACAGGCAGTTCCCGAAGGTGTGATCGCCGTGATGATGGGTGTTGAGCACCGCGCGCACGGGTGCCTGCGTGACCGCGGCGATCGCCTCCCGGTAAGCCCGCGTCCGGCGCTCCGTCGAGCAGGAGTCAATGCTGATGACTCCCTGCGGCCCGGCCAGGAAACCGGTGTTGTTAATCCACCAGGTGCCGTCCGGCTGGATATAGGCATAGATCCCGGCCGACACCTCATGCACCTCAGGCCGGCCGGGAACGCTGATACCATCGCGCGCGCTGCTCATCTCAGCCGACCTTCCTCGCCTCGTGCCCGTCAGCCCGCCGGCCGCTGATCACCCGCCGGCCGCGGCTGCGGCAGCCCATCACCGCATCCCTACCATGAGCGGGTGAGCGGAGACCGTGAACTCGATATCGTGCTCTTCGGCGCGACCGGCTTCGTCGGGCGGCTGACAGCCGCCTACCTGGCCGGTCACGCGCCGGACGGTGTTCGCATCGGGCTGGCCGGGCGGTCCGCCGGCCGTCTGGCCGATATCCGGTCCCGGCTGGGCGCCGCCGCGTCGGACTGGCCGCTGCTGGTGGCCGACTCGGGCGACCCGGCATCGCTGGCCGCGCTGGCCAGCGCGGCGCGCGTGGTCGCCACGACGGTGGGGCCCTACCGCCAGCGCGGGCTTCCGCTGGTGCAGGCATGTGCCAGCGCGGGCACTGACTACGCGGACCTGTCTGGTGAAGTGCTGTTCATCAGGGACAGCATCGACCGCTGCCACGAGATGGCCGCGGGCACGGGCTCGCGCATCGTGCATTGCTGCGGGTTCGACTCCGTCCCTTCCGACCTCGGCGTGCTGCTGCTGCATCGCGCCGCCCGCGATGATGACGCCGGTGATCTGGCGGGCACGACGCTGCTCGTAACGGCCATCAAAGGCGGCATCAGCGCCGGGACTCTCGCCTCAGGGCTGGGCCAGTGGGACGAGATCGCGGCCAGCGCGCAGTGCCGCCGGATAGCCGGGGATCCTTATGCGCTCAGCCCTGATCGCGCAGCCGAGCCCGATCTGGGCGACGAGCGCGACCTGCACCGGGTCAGCTATGACAGCGAGCTGAGGCGCTGGATCGCCCCGTTCATCATGGCCGGGCTCAACACCCGCGTCGTGCGCCGCAGCAACGCCCTGCAGCGCTGGGCCTACGGCCGCCGGTTCCGCTACCGGGAGGTCACCGGCTTCGGCGCGGGCCCGGCCGCGGCCCTGCAGGCCAGCGCGCTCGGCGCCGCCATGCAGGTCACGGAGGCAGGGCTCGGGTTCGGGCCGTCCAGGGCACTACTCGGCCGGGTCCTGCCGGTACTCGGCGAGGGCCCCGGCGAGAGAACCCGCCGCACCGGCTTCTTCCGCATGCAGATCCAGACTCGAACCTCGGCTGGCGTCCGGTACGTCGCGAGGCTGGAAGCGCGCGGTGACCCGGGTTACGCAGCCACGTCGGTCATGCTCGGCGAGAGCGCCCTGTGCCTGGCCCTGGACCGTGATCTGCTGCCCGCCCGGGCCGGCGTCCTCACGCCGGCGACGGCGATGGGGACCGCCCTCGCCGGCCGGCTCAGGGCGGCGGGTCACACGCTCGCGGTGCAGCGCATGACGCAGTAAAGCCGCGCTGAGGCACGGCAGGCCCCGCTCCGCGGTCACGGCCCCGCCGGGGCACCCGGCCCGGTCATCGCGGCTGCCGGCGGCATACCGCGAGCCGGGTGGCCGATGCTCATTCCCGGAACCGCATTCGCCCGGGATGATCGATTCGTGGCGCTCAGGGCGCTGGCATGCCGGGACGCGCGACGGCTGGGCAGGCCGGCACCCCGGAGGGAGGACCGGCGGTGGGCAACGCAGAGCCGCTCGGCGAGCTGACGCCGATCCAGCGCGCGATCCTGGAGGCCATCCGCGCGCTCACCCGGGACCGCCGCCACCCGCCGTCCATGCGCGAGGTCCTGGAGAAGGTCAGTCTCGGCGGCCCGGGCGCTCTCGCCTACCAGTACCGCAGGCTAGAGGCCAAGGGGTACATGCGCCGGGATCCGGGACGGCCGCGCACGGTGGAGGTGCGGCTGCCAGGCGACCCGGCCTTCCCGCCGGAAGCTGGCGAGCCCGGGCAGCCACCCCAGTCCGCCGTTGCCGAGTCCCCCGGCCCGGGATCAGCCAGCCCGAATGCGGGCCAGCCGCCGCCCTACGTCCGTCCCGAGAACGTCGCCTGGGTGCCAGTCGCCGGGCGGATCGCGGCGGGTGAGCCGATCCTGGCCGAGCAGCTGATCGAGGACTACCTGCCGCTGCCCACGGAGGTAGTCGGCCGGCAAGACGGGCTGTTCATGCTGGAAGTCGTCGGCGACTCAATGATCGGCGTCGGGATCTTTCCCGGCGACTGGGTGGTGATCCGCCCGTTGCTCCAGCCGCCCCGCGACGGTGACATCGTGGCCGCGACGATCGACGGCTTCGACGTCGAGGGCACCGTCAAGACCTACAAGAAGGTGGGGCGGCAGGTCTGGCTGATGCCGCAGAACCCCGCCTACACCCCGATCCCGGGCGGCCGGGCGAAGTTCGCCGGCAAGGTCGTGGCCGTCCTGCGCCGGGTCTGACCGCAGCCGGCCCTCCCGGTGCCGGGTCGAGGGCTCAGCGCTGCTCCTGCGGAGCCGACTTCGGCAGCAGCCAGACCAGGCCGAGGCACCCGGCAGCGATGCCGCCCACGACGGCCACGCTGACGGTCATGGCCGGCCCGGCACCGTGCCCGGCCCGCTGGCTGAAGTAGACGGTCGTCACGACGGCGGCGCCGAAGGGCATAGCTCGCGCCCAGCCACTTGATCAGCGACTCGCCCCCGCCGATGTCACGAGCGATAGAGGGCGCGGCGATGTTGGTGATCGTCGAGTCCATCAGGTCCAGCACGTCGGCGATCAGCACGACGGCCAGGATCAGGCCAAGGCGCCTGGTCAGCCGGCTGGGATCGGCCGCGGGCGGCGGCCGTGCGGCGTCGCCCGGGCCGGGCGTGGCCGCCCGCTCGATCGCGGGTCCGCCCGGGCTTGCGCAGTCATTTGCCGTGCTCACAAGTTCGTTACGAACATGTTCGTACCCGGTCGGCCGTTCCGGCAAGTTCCGGGACGGCCGACGCCGCCGCCGGCCGCCGGCCGCGCAAACCGAGCAGATGGGACGATCGCTGGCACTATGGACGGGCGAGACGAGGAGGAACGTGTGGCCGAGATGACGCAGAGAACGACCGGTGAGCGCCGCCGGTCACTGCCCGGTGACTGGCGGCGCTGGGTGGTCTACCAGGTGTATCCGCGCAGCTTCGCCGACTCCGACGGGGACGGGATCGGGGACCTGCGGGGCGTGCTGGCGCATCTGGACCACCTGGAGCGCCTCGGCGTGGACGTTGTGTGGCTCTCGCCGGTCTACCGGTCACCGATGGACGACAACGGCTACGACATCAGCGACTACCGAGACGTCGACCCGGTATTCGGCACCCTGGCCGACCTGGACGAGCTGATCGCGGCCCTGCACGAGCGGCAGATGAGGCTGATCATGGACCTGGTCGTCAACCACACCTCCGACGAGCATCCGTGGTTTGCCGAGTCCCGCTCCAGTGCCGGCAGCCCCAAGCGCGACTGGTACTGGTGGCGCGACGCCCGGCCGGGCTCGGTGCCCGGCATGCCCGGCGCCGAGCCGACCAACTGGGAATCGCATTTCTCCGGCTCGGCCTGGCAGTGGGACGACGCGACCGGCCAGTACTACCTGCACGTCTTCTCCCGCAAGCAGCCCGACCTGAACTGGGAGAACCCGCAGGTGCGCCAGGCCATCTACGAGATGATGCGCTGGTGGCTGGACCGGGGAGTCGACGGGTTCCGGATGGACGTGATCAACATGATCAGCAAGGTCACGTCCCTGCCAGACACCGAGCCGCGGCCTGGCTCGCTCTATGGCCCCGGCGACCGGTATTTCTGCTGCGGTCCGCGCAACCACGAGTTCCTGCAGGAGATGTACCGGGAGGTATTCGCGGGCCGGGACGCGCACGTCTTCACCGTCGGCGAGATGCCGGGGGCGACCATCGCGGACGCCGTGCTATTCACCGATCCCGCCCGCCGCGAGCTGGACATGATCTTCCAGTTCGAGCACGTCTCGCTGGACCATGGCGCGCACCGCTACGACCCCCGGCCGGTGACCCTGCCGCGCCTCAAGGCGGTGATGGCCGCATGGGAGACCGGCCTGGCCGAGCGGGGGTGGAACTCGCTGTACTGGGGCAACCATGACCAGCCCCGCGCGGTGTCGCGGTTCGGCGACGACGGCGCTCACCGGGTCGCCTCGGCCAAGACCCTGGCCACGGTGCTGCACCTGCACCGCGGTACCCCGTTCGTGTACCAGGGCGATGAGCTCGGCATGGCCAACGCCCCGCTGGCCGCCATCGAGGACTTCCGTGACATCCAGGCGCTGAACTTTCACGCCGACGCCGCCGCCCGCGGGGGCACCGACCCGGCCGCCCTGCTCGCCGGCATGGGCCGCATGAGCCGTGACCAGGGACGCACGCCCGTCCAGTGGGACGCCACCCCGAACGCCGGCTTCACGACCGGCACGCCCTGGATCGGGATTAACCCCGACCACGTCACGGTGAACGCCGCCGCCCAGGCCGGCGACCCGGACTCGGTCCTCGCGCACTACCGGCGGCTCATCGGCCTCCGGCACGCCGAGCCCGCGGTGACCGACGGGCGGTTCGAGCTACTGCTCCCCGAGCATCCGGCCCTGTGGGTCTTCCTCCGCCATGGCGACGCGGCCGTGCTGCTGGTCGCGGCCAACTTCTCCGCGCAGGCCGGCACCGCGCGGCTGCCGCTCGAGCCGGCCTGGGCGGCCGCCCCGGCCATCCTGCGCACGCACCAGCACCAGCCCGCCGCGGCCCTGCCCGACATCGAGCTGCGGCCCTGGGAGTCAGCGGTCTGGCGGCTGAGCAACCACGCGGCTGACGCGATGAGCTGAGCGCACAGGGCCCCGAGCGAGCAGCCGTTCTCCGCGGCGGCGGCCTGCGGCAGCGTTGCTCCTGAAGCTCGCGGCGACCGTACTGGCTGCGCCCGATACGGATCGTTTCGGAACTCTTGACGGTATTTCTGGGAATGGCTAAGTTCCGTCGGTAAGCGTCTCGGATTGGGAGGCGGTCACAGCGGCGTGACCGGCGAGCCGGGAAGGGCGGGACTCGGCGGCACGCGCGAGCGATAGGGGTCGCATATGCGCACTCGCTGGTCAGCACCGGGCTCACCGACACGGCATTTAATGGCAGCGCAGCGGGGATCTCCGCGACGCCGGCGACCGTGGCGGCTGCTCCTGGTGCCCGCGGTCAGCGTCGCCGTCATCTGCCAGCTGAGCCTGGTGGGCTCGGCCACTCAGGCCGCGGTCACCACCGCCGCCCGGGCCGCCGCGGCCGGAGCCGTCGCGCCGAACCCGGTCAACGAGCTCGACTGCAATGGCTGGAGCAGGGCTTACAAGACCGTCAGGAAGCTGGCCGGCGACCTGTGCACGGACCCGGTCAAGGTCATCAAGGGGCACGGCAACCGGTTCATCGACAACGGCTGGTACGTCGGGCACGACGAGCCGAGCGTCAAGTTCATCTCCAGCGCGCCGGACTCCGGCAACACCATGACCTACCTCATGCGGGTGCCCACCGACCCGCGCCGGTCCCCGACCGCGTCGGGCAGCGTCACCGACTACGGCGAGCTGTCCGTCGCGCCCTGGTTCGGGCTGCCGATCTGCGACCCCGAGTCCTATCCGCAGAATCCGTGCAAGCCGGACAGTGACAGCAACCTCGGCGCGATCAACAGCCCGGATGATGCCGGGTCCGCGTTCCTGGAGGTGCAGCTGTACCCGCCGGGCTTCACCCCGTTCGTGGACAGCGAGAGCTGCAGCACGACCAGGTGGTGCGGGGCACTCACCATCGACAGCCTGGAGTGCACCTTCGGCTTCGCGACCTGCAACGCCAACTGCGAGGAGCCTGTCAACTTCGGCTTCCTGCAGACCAACGGGGTGCCGACCGGCCCGCCGAGCCCGCAGCTCGCCGACGTGAGCACCTTCCTGCCGAACGACAAGACCCTGCTCATCAACCAGGGCGACCTGCTCGCGGTCTCGATCACCGATCCGGCTGCCGGGCTGACGGCGACCATCCGAGATCTCACCACCCATCAGACCGGGTACATGACCGCCAGCGCGGCGAACGGGTTCATGAACACCTCGATCACCAACTGCGACGGCACGCCGTTTACCTTCCACGCCGAGTACAACACCGCGAAGATCGGCAACCGGGTCCCCTGGGCCGCGCTCGAGGGCGGCGTGCTGATGGAGCAGGAGACCGGCCACTCCGAGGCCTGCGGCTCGCTGGCGAACCGTGACCCCTTCTCGGAGACCTACCCGAACGGCCAGTCCTACAGCGACCCGGACACCTACGACACCTGCGTGGGCGGGTCCGAAGGGCCAGGACAAGCAGGCGAGGGACCCTGCAATCCCTCGACGGCCATCTGCCAGAACGCGGAGACCCAGGGAACCGACGGCCCGCAGGCCTGCCCGACCGATAATGCGGCCAGCGGGATCCTCTGCGAGTACGCCGACGGCTTCTGCTTCCCGAAGGGGAATCGGACCGTGACCATCAACGGCGTGGCGACCGCGGAGACATCGAAACTCAACTTCTGCTTCGCCGACCGGTACCAGAATGGCGACCTCGATTTCGACGGCATTCCGTACCAGACCTATACCTGGCCGGACGGCAGCCGGAACACGCCGACGTCCACCCAGTACGCCGGCCCGTTCGACGCGCAGGGCAGACCGTACCCGCAGGTCCAGTTCGAGACCGATATCAACGGCTCGGCGTACCTGTGCAACACATCCACCGGCGCGGGCTGCACCGTCCCGCCGATCAGCGCGAAGTTCTATCCCTTCTACTCGCTCAGCCGGGTGTCCCTCGCCCGCGGCTCGCACCTGGCCGCGTGCATCTGGAACTTCGGCAACGAACTGCCGCAGACCATCGAGAACTTCGGCAAGGACGCCCAGTACGGCGCTCCTGACCTGAGCTGGTACGGCGGTACCAGCATCAGCGCGCCGATGACCAACCCGGAGTTCTCCGGGCGCTGCGCGCGCCGGCTGTAACAGCTGGCCGGCCCTGCGCCGGGATGGCCCGTCAGCTCGCGGGCCATCCCGGCAGCAGGCCGCACCCGGCGGCTGCCAGCCCGAGCCGCAGCCGGAGGCTGCCAGCCCGAGCCGCAGCCGGCGGCGATCAGGCGGCCTTCCGAAACTTTCGATTCTATGTTTGAATACCTGCGTGGAACAGCAGCGGCTGGCAGGAACCCTCCGTCGTCATCGGCCCGCCCAGTGACGCCGCGCATCGGCTGGCCCGGACGTGACGACCGCGACCGGGATACGCCATGCTCGCAGCCCTAGCGTCCGGCGCCAGTCACCCCGCGGTGGCGGGCCTGCTCGGGCTCGGAGCGGCGGGGATCGCGGCCGCCGTGGTGGCGATGGCCTGGAGCGTGCACGCGCGCCAGATCCGCCTCGCCGAGCAGCTGGCCCGCCGCCAGTTCATCGTGACTGGCCAGGCGGGCGCGGCGGACCGTGCCCACGCGAACGGCGGCCCTGACATCGCCGAGGAAGCCCGGGGCGCCTGCACGGGGGCCGCGCCGGTCATGATCGAGGGGCCGGACACCGTGGTCACCGGCGACCAGGCTCGCTACCGTGTCCGGCTGTCCGGCAGCCGGAAGGTGGTCTCGTGGGCGGCCGGCGGCGGCTCGGTGGCGCAGGCGCCCGACCCGCATCATCCGGACGAGCTGCTCCTGGTCGCCGACCAGCCGGGCGACCTGACCGTCACCGTGCGGGTGCGCGAGGGCATCACCGAAAGCCGCGGCACGAAGTCCGTCACCGCCGTGCCGGACGTCACCGCGGCCGCTCCGCCCTTCACGCTGCGGCTGTTCCTGCACGGCTGGGGGCTGGTCGTGGTGGCCGTCGTTATCGTCGGCTTCGCCGGGGCCCTCGACGCGCTGGGTAACCTGACCTCAGCCGACTTCATCGCGCTGGTCGCCCCGCTGGGCGCCCTGCTCGCCGTGATCGCCGTCGCGCGGGGAACGGCTGACGCCGGCAGCCGGCCTGGCAGCGGCAAGGACTCCGCCGGGCCGGGGCTCTGAGAACGTCGGCGGCCGGGCTGTCAGGGCAGGAAGCAGTCAGCCGGCTACGGCCTGGGTCCGAGGTTGCTGACGATGGCCCGCAGCGAGGGGGTAGCGGCAATGGCCGCTCCGCCTACCAGGCTGCCGAGCCTGATGTAATCGCTCAGGGTTCCCGTCCAGCCAGGGTCACTGAGCACCTGGGCATTGATGATGGGCACGGCCGTCGCGAGGACGGCTACGCGCAGCGCCAGGTTGGCGAAGAATCTCTCGCTCCCGCGCACGTGCTGCGCGGTGCTGTCGATGTCAGCACTGCGGACCAGCAGCCCCCAGATCAATCCCGCGCAGGACAGCAGCAGGCCCAGCAGCAGGACCCGGTTGATGTAGGGATACTGGATGTAGATGGTCACGTGTACCAGGGCGCCCGTTGCCTGGGCGTCATCAAGGCTGACCGTTCCGGAATACTCGCCGAAGCCGCTGACCTGCTGGTAACGGGGCGCGACGTAAACGCGGATCGTGACATCCTGCCCGTCGTTACTGACCAGGGCCTTGCTCGCCAGCTGATATCCGGGCAGTACCTGGCCGTCGGAGCGGATGAAATCACTCGCGGCCGTGCACAGGCTGGCTCCCGGCTTGAACCGGATATTGCCGCCCTGGATAGGCAGCGGACTCGACTCGCGCTGCTCCGCGGCGCCCTGCCGCCCGACGGAGATGACCAGGGTACTGGCGGCATTGCTGACCCTGTCCGTCACCGGAGCAGCGCCGCGCCTGGCGACCGTGCCTGCCGAATTCTGGCACGCCGCGGCCGGGAGCGGCTTTCCCTGCGCCGTGACGGCCGGCGGCTTCGCGGTGGCCGTGACAGCAGGCTCGAGCGCCCAGCCAGCCCCGGCACAGGCGAGAACCAGCAGTGCCAGCACAACATTCGAAAGAGCCTCCCCGCTCGAGCTCCGGTCGAACGGAATGAAATTGAGGCTGAGCAGCAAGAAGATGCCGGCCACGACGACAAGTGCTGCCGCCCCGGCCTGATTGGCCGTCTCCGTCACGGCATAGACGCCCACGCCGAGCGAGGCGAGCCCTATCAATGCCGCGGCGGCTCGTACCCAGATGGCAGGCTGGCCGGCCGCGGCAGACCCGGCGCCGCCCGCGTCAGCGCCGCCCGCGTCAGCGTTACCCGCGTCAGCGCCGTCGTGGGCGTTACCGGCGTTACCCGCGGCAGCCTGGCCCGCTCCCGCATGACCCGGCGGTAGCTGCGCCGCATCGCCGGCCTCGGCATTCCCCCCCATGTGATCGACCTTTCCTCGTGCCCGCACCGGCACGCGGCGCAATGCGGGATCTCGGGCAGCGATACTTCACATGCCAGACGTTAAGGCCATTGACCATGTGATGCACGTACATGCCGCAGCCAAGAGCGCCGGCCGCGGACTTTCCGTTCATGCGGCGATATGCGAGCGGGAGGAAGCGGCGCGGCCGCCTACTCGCGGCAGCTTTTTGCTTGTACCTTTAATGCCATTCCGCGAAATCGCGAGGAGGGCCTGCCGATGACGGACGAGCCGTTCGGCACCATCTTCGAGCCGTTCCGGATTCACTCGGTGGAGCCGATGCGGCTGACCACTCGGGCCGAGCGGGCGGAGGCGCTGGCCGCCGCGGGTTACAACTTGTTCGAGCTGCGAGCCGAGGACGTGCTGATCGACCTGCTTACCGACTCAGGAACCGGCGCGATGTCGGCCGAGCAGTGGGCCGGCATCCAGCGGGGCAGCGAGGCCTACGCGGGCGCTCCCTCGTTCTACCGGTTCCGCGAGGCGGTGACCGGCCTGTTCCCGTTCCGGCACGTCCTGCCCGTCCACCAGGGCCGGGCGGCCGAGAAGATCCTCTTCACCGTGACCGGCGGGCCGGGACGGGTCATCCCGAGCAACACGCACTTCGACACCACCCGGGCCAACATCGAGTTCACTGGCGCCAGGGCCGTCGACCTGCTCATCCCGGAGGGACTTCAGCCGTCGCTCCGGCACCCGTTCAAGGGGAACATGGACGCTGCGGCGCTGGAGCGGCTGCTCGCCGACCAGGCCGATGCGGTGCCACTGGTCATGCTGACCATCACCAACAACTCAGGTGGCGGGCAGCCGGTCAGCATGGCCAACATCCGGGCAGTCCGTGAGATCTGCGACCGCTTCGGCAAGCCGCTGTTCCTGGACGCGTGCCGCTTCGCGGAGAACGCCTGGTTCATCAAGACGCGGGAGGCCGGCTATGCCGGCCTCCCGGTGGACGGCATCGTCCGGGAGATGGCCGCCCTCGCCGACGGGATGACGATGTCGGCGAAGAAGGACCCGCTGGCCAACATCGGCGGCTGGCTCGCGCTCAATGACGACAGCCTCGCCGCGCAGTGCCGCAACCTGGAGATCCTCACCGAGGGCTTCCCCACGTACGGCGGGCTGGCCGGCCGTGACCTGGAGGCGATCGCGCAGGGACTGCGTGAGTGCGTCGACGAGGACTACCTGCGCTACCGGGTGCGCTCCGTCGCCTATCTCGGCGAGGCGCTCGAGTCGGCCGGAGTCCCCGTCGTCGTTCCCTGCGGCGGCCACGCGGTCTTCATCGACGCGCGCGCCATGCTGGCGCACCTGGACCCGCTGCACTACCCCGGTCAGGCGCTGGCCTGCGCGCTCTATGAGGAAGGCGGGGTCAGGGCCTGCGAGATCGGGACCGTGATGTTCGGCCTGCACCCTGACGGCAGCGAGACCCCGGCTGCCATGGACCTGGTCCGCCTGGCGATCCCCCGGCGCACCTACACCCAGAGCCACATCGACTACGTGATCGAGGTCGTCAGCCGGGTCGCGCGCCGGGCGACCGGCCTGCCGGGGATGCGCATCGTGTCGCAGCCCGCGCAGCTGCGGCACTTCACCGCCCGCTTCGCGCCACTGAGCTGAGCGGGGGCGTGACCCGGCCGGTGACGGCACCCGCTTCATCGGTAACGGCATAGTCGCCGTAAAGACAAGAAAGCATTAAAGATTCCCGCCTTCTCCCATGAAATGTCCGGGATAGGTACCGAAGCGTTCTCTCGATAACAAAACTTGACATTCCTGTCTCACGATCGCGACGCAAGCGACCGTACGGTCCGGCTAACCATCTCCAACTACACCGACCCGGGTTCCCCCGCGAACATCAGCAAGTGGGCGATGGAGGACTTCGGCGGCGAGACCATCGATCCCTACCCGACCACGTTCGGGCTGTTCAACACCGGCGGGTCCGGGACCGGATGCTGCTAGCAGTTCCGGCTAGCGGTTCCACTGAGTGGCAAGGCCGGGCGGCGCGCAGGCCAGCCAGCCGTCGGTGATCGCCTCCTGCAGCGCCGGGCCGGAGACTGCGCGCAGCTGGATTAGCAGCGCGGAATAGCCGTCGAAGTGCGGAATCGTGAAGAAGGCGCCGGGATTGGCTGCGAGCACAGCCTCCTTCTCGCCGAGGTCCTCGACACGGACGGCCAGGATCGGCCCGTCCGGCGGGACCTGATCGGCGAACCGCCTCAGGTCGGCCTTGGTGAACGGCCGTTCCCACGCGAATGCCTTGCCGGCGACGAACCAGGTCCGATTGCCGCGACGTTCGCGTTCGGTCACCTCAGGCAGCTCCAGCGCCATCCGGGCCGCGTCGTCCATAGTCGCCACGCTCGTACCGTACTGCTGTGGCTGAGCAGCTGTGGCTGACCAGCTGTAGCTGAGCCGCGAGGATGCGGCTGCTGCCGCTATCGCTGGTTACAGTCCTCGCCACTGATAGTGCTGCCACTGGCTGCCGTACCCGGACTGCCAGTGACGGCGGACATGCCGGCGGAAGCGGGCCACGGCAAAGATCCCCGCCAGGCAGGCCACCAGCCAGACCAGCAGGGCAACCTTCAAGAATGCCAGGAAGACCCAGCCCGCGCCGGGCAGCACCAGGGCGGCGACCAGCGCGATGAGCGCCAGCGGCAGCAGCCGCGGTCCGCGCCGGACGACCACCCTCGGGCCCATGGCCCAGGGCGCGTACGGCCGGCCCTGCGCGGGAGCCGCCTCCGGATCGGGGAGGTCCACCATGACGGCGCGCAGGTCCCCGACGGTCTTCGCGCTGAGCGCCGCGGTGATCCGCTCGTCGAGCTCGTCGGAGGAGAGCCGGCCCTCGGCGTAGTGCTCGCGCAGCCGGGCCGTCACGCGTTCCCGGTCCGCGTCTGAAATCCGGATGTGATCGTTCATGGTCCTGCCTGCCTTATCCCTTTATCTAGTCGTCCTGTTCACCGGGATCTGACTCCGCGTCCTCATCAGCGAGGATCCGGTAGAGCCCGCGCCGGGCCTGCTCCAGCAGCCGTTCGGCCGCACGGATCTGCCCGGGCGTGCCCGCGTGCGCGATCTGCACGATCCCGGCACCGAGCCGGGCCGCCTGGCTGAACAGGCCAGGCAGCTGCCAGGCCTCCTGCTGAGCCGTCGACTCCCAGGCGCCGCGTGCCTTCTCCGGGTTCTGCTCGACGTACTCGCGGCCGGCATCGGTCAGGCTGAACGTGCGTCGGCCGCCCGACTCCTCGCCCGCTATCAGGCCCTCATCGGCGAGCTGGGACAGCGCGGGATACACCGCGCCGGGGCTCGGCCGCCAGGCGCCGCCGCTGCGCTCCTCGATCTCAGACATGATCTGGTAGCCGTTGCGCGGGCCCTCCCGCAGTAGCGCCAGGATCGCCGCGCGCACGTCACCCCGCCCTGCCTTCGGTCCCCGCGCCGGGTCCGGCGGGCCCGGCGGCGGTCCCGGCCACCAGCCGCCCCGCGCCCCGCCCAGGCCGCCGCCCCAGGGCCCGGGGCCCGGCCGACCGCCGAAATTCCGCTCCCACGGGCCACCGCGCTCGCGGGCAAAGGCCCGGATCCCGCGCCGCAGCTGGCCAAGCAGGTCGCCGCATTCGCCCCAGCCGCACGATCCGGCCCGGAATTCGCCCGCACCAGGGGCTGCCGCTGCCATTATCCGCTCCCGCCCTCTCGCGATACGATCACGATATATCGACAGGGTACGTCGCGCTACCGGGAATCACAAGTTATAACTCGATGACGTCTCCGATCGTTCCGCGGCCGGCCGCCGCCCGGCAGTGCCTCGCGCCGCAGCAGGCGGCAGGCCGCATGCCGCAGGGGCGGGCAACAGGCCGCTGACGGCCAGCGACAGACGACAGGCCGAAGACCGCACGCGGCCGGCCAAAGACCGCACGCGGTCGGCGCCGGGGAGCAGGCGACGGGAACAGGCGGCGGGGAACAGCGTTGATGCGCAGCCGCGGTGGCTCTTTCCGCAGCAGCCGCGCATCCACGTCGCATGCCGGACCGGGGCCAGCCGTCCCCGGCGACCGAGCGCCGGCCCGCGCGGCCAGCCGCAGGCCGGGTGGCCTGCCTGCCTGCCTTGCACTGCCGTCCAGGGTGACATCGAAGCGAGGGGCACCGCGCCCCAGGGCACGACCGCGGCAAGGAGCGGGCCATGACAGCAAAGGCGATGCCGCCGCTGAAGCGGCGCCTGCAGCAGCGGCTCTTCCACATCGTCAACGTTCCGATGCGCGCCGTTCTCGCGCTGCCGCTGGCCACGCCGCTGAGCGGCCGGCTCATGCTCGTCTTCCTCACCGGCCGCCGGACCGGCAAGTCCTACCGGCAGCCGGTCAGCTGCGTCCGTGACGGCGATGTGCTGCTGACACCTGGCGGCGGCAACTGGAAGCTGAAGCTGCGCGAGGGCAGGCCCGAGCGCATCCGCCTCGGCGGTCATGACGTACTCGCGCGGCCGGAGATAATCGGCGACGCCGCCGAGATCGAACGACTCCTCGGCATCATCACGGCCGCTAACCCGATGGCAGGCAGGTTCGTGGCCATCCAGAGGCAGGCGGACGGAACGCTCGATCGCGCGAGCCTGGACGCCGCGATCAGGCACGGATTCAGGATCATCGGCTGGCAGCCGGATGCCGAGCAGGTGCCCGGAGCCCGGACCGCTCCGGGCGCGCGGAGCCCGGCGGGCATGGGGGCCCGCGCCTGTTTAAGCCGACGGTGGCAGGGGCAGGGTCAGCAACTCTTGCCATCCCACATCCGTCGAAGCCCAGAACGAGGTGCTGACCATGCTGACAATGACCGACAAAGCCGCCGAGATGATTCGTACCCTAACTTCACAGCCCGGCGTCCCGGAGGACGCCGGCCTGCGGATGTCCGTGCAGGGCGGCGAGGAGGGCACGCTGACGCTGTCGCTGCAGGGGCCGCAGCCAGACGACGCCGTGATCGATGACGCGGGCGCACGCGTCTTCATCGAGCATGACGCCGCACCTCTCGTCGAGGACAGGCAGCTCGACGCGCAGATCGACGACCAGGGCGGCCTGTCGTTCCTGCTCGGCAGCCAGACCGGGTAGCACCTCGCCCGGCCATCCGGCCAGCGCGAGCGCCCAGGTGGGGCCCGGCACGGCCTACTGAGGCACAGCATTCTGGTCAGGCGCGGCACTCCGGTCAGGCACGGCCACTGAGGCGCGGCACTCCGGTCAGGCACGGCAGGCAGGCTGAGGCTTCAGGCGCCGGCGGCTTACGGCAGACTTCGTGGCATCAGCTGCCGTGACCGGACGATCGGAGATGCCATGGCCGGCCAGCCTGGTGCCGGGCTCGATCCTCGCCAGCCGCACATCGTCACGCTGGGCTCGGTTCCGGGTTTCATCGTGTTCGACCTGCCCGGCGCGCCCGTGTCCGCTGGCGGGACGCGGCTGGCCCCCGATGTCACGGTCGGTGAGGTCGCGCTGCTGGCCAGGGCCATGACCTACAAGTTCGCGGCGCTGGGCGACCGGGTGGGCGGCGCGAAGGCCGGCCTGGCCGGCGATCCGGCCGACCGCGCAACGCGGGCCGGGATCATGGCGCGCTACTGCGCGGAAATCCGCCCGCTGGCCGACGCGGGCGGATTCCTGACCGGGCCGGACATGGGCACATCCGAGGAGGACTTCGCCTTGCTGCGCGAGCGGCGCGCCTCGCCGGCCGCGATCAGCGCCGTCGTGGACGGGGTGCCGTTCGAGGACGTTCTGACCGGCTACGGGGTGGCGGCGGCCGCGGAGACCGCGCTCCGCGCCGGACCGGGCGGCGGCTGGGAGGGCCGCTCCGTGGCCATCGAGGGATTCGGCAAGGTAGGCGGCGGCGTGGCTGTCGAGGTCGCCAGCCGCGGCGGCCGTGTCGTGGCGGTCTCCACCATCGCCGGGTGCACGGCGGACCCGGCCGGGCTCGATGTCGGGCGGCTGCTCGAGTTGCGCCGCGTTCACGGCGATCAGTGCGTGCTCCGCTACGGCCGTCCGGCCCGGCCGCCTCGCGATCTTTTCACCTCGGTTGAGGCCGATGTCATCGTTCCTGGCACCCGTCCGGGCGTGATCAGCCGCCGGACCGCCGAGTCGCTCCCACCCTCCGTCCTGGTCGTGGCCCCGGCCGCCAACGTCCCCTATACCAGGGACGGCGCGGAGGTCCTGCGGCGCCGCGGCATCGTGGCGCTGCCCGACTTCGTCTGCAACGCAGGCGCGGTGATCGGCTACCGGTCAGCCTCGGATGCCACGCCGGAGCAGGTCCTGGCCCAGGCCCGCCAGAAGATCGCGGAACTTATCCTCGAGGCGCTGGATCACCCGGCCGGGCCGCTGGCCGGGGCGTGCGAGCGCGCCGCCGGGTTCCTGCGTGGCTGGTGGGGGGATCCGCCCGAGCCGCCGTTCGCATCCCGGTAGACGGCCTGCACCACCGGGCCGAACGCCGGGGAGTAGGACACAGCCGAGGTATCGCCGCCCTGCTGGTACCCGCCGATCACGCCGACGATGGTGCCCAGCCCCGACTGGCGGCTGATGCCGGTCAGGAACGGGGCGCCGCTGGATCCGTCATCGAATCCGCCGCACCCGAATCTCAGCTGGCGCTGGCCGCCCGCCTCGATGGTGCCCGGCTTGCGGGTGCAGACGACCGGGCCGCCGTTCAGCGAGTACGCCTCCACGGTGACCCGGCCCGGCACGGGCGAGCTGTAGCCGATCTTCTCCGCGCCAGTTCGGCGCTGCACGTCGCCGGCCACGGTGAGGAAGGCGAAATCACGGCTGATCCGGCCGCGGGGGTACCAGCCCGGCGGGAATACCTGGCCCGTCACGGCATACGTCCCGAACGGGGCGGTGCCGTTGCGGTAGTACGGCGCGTAGACCATGTCCGAGACCGGGATCCGGCCCAGGCAGTGCGCAGCCGTCAGGAGCAGGTTGCCTTTCCGGCTCGCTACCACGCTGGCCGTGCAGAACGGGCGCTGCACGGTCACGCCCGCGACGCGCAGGAACAGCGCTCCCACCGCGCCGCTGCTCGGCTGCGCCGGGGCGCCGCCCGCCCACGGCAGCGTGCTCATGTACAGGACGAAGATCACCAGCCACAGCAAGGCGAGGGCCAGCGCACGGCGGTATCCCCACAGAGCCGCCACCTGCCTCCCTCCGCTGCGTCGCGGGCGGCCAGGCTCCGCGCCGCGGCGCCTGACTGCCCTGTCGTGCACCGCCGCGCTGGTCGCTGGCGGCCCGCGCCCGGGGCCGGGTACCGGACCCCGGTACGCATTACCAGCCTCGGCTGCCATGGTGACCAGGATGGTTGGCAACCGATTGCAGGTTGGTAGCAGCCACGGCGCCGGAACAGCATCCCGTCCGCACGGTCGGGCAGGTCACGCCGGCGACCAGCCCGATCCGCTCGGCACGGGCCGCGACGGCTAAGAGCACCGTCCGGGTGAACGGGCAATGCCCCTGGTTATCGAGCCACGGACGAAAATGATCGCTGATCTCCCCCCGAAGTCGAAGCCGCCTCCTCGGCCAGCACAGCCTGGCGGATCAGCTCGTCCGGGCCGAATGCCTCGGTGGCGAGCTTGTAGCCCATGCGCATGGCAGTCCCCTCGCTGCTGCTCACGACCCTCCTTGCTGCTGCTCCGGGCCGGGCGACCAGCAGATGTCCGTGCACCTGGACATTGCCGTCCAGGACCTGGCCGCAGCTGGCCAGCATGCGCTCAAGGCCGGGGCGGTGCTGGCCGACTACCAGCCCCAGGAGCACGTACGGGTCTACCTGGACCCGGCGGGCCACCCGTTCTGCCTTTTCCTGCCGGAAGCCTAGCGCGTGCCTGCCGGGGGGCTAGCTCGGCAAGTCAGCTCGCCGGGCTTTACCGTTCCTGCTCGGTGGGCCGGATCAGGATCTCGTTTACCGCGACGTGCCGCGGCCGGGTGACGATGAAGGCAACCGTCTCGGCGATGTCCTCGGCTTCCATCCGCTGCCCGAACTGGCCCCGCAGGCTCTCCAGCACCTTGGGCCGGTTGTGCTCCGCCAGCTCGGTCGCGGTGGCGCCCGGCTCCACCAGCGAGACGCGCAGGTAGCGCTTGGCAAATTCCTGGCGCAGGGACTCGCTGAAGGCGCCGACGCCGTGCTTGGTCAGGTTGTAGACGCTGCTGCCGCTGCGGGCCGCCCGCCCCGCCACCGAGCTCATGTTCACCATGTCGGCCACCTGGCGGGGCCCGTCCGCCGCGGCGCGCAGCAGGTGGGGCAGCGCCGCGTGGGTGCAGTAGAGCAGGCCGAGCAGGTTGAGGTCGACCATCCGCTGCCACTCTTCCAGGGGGGCCTCAGCCGCCGGGCCCAGCAGCATCAGCCCGGCGTTGTTGACCAGCGTGTCCAGGCGGCCCAGCTCGCCGACGGTGCGGCCGACGATGCTCGCTGCCTGCTCCTGGCTGGTGATGTCAGACTCCAGCACCAGCACCGTCCCGCCCTGATCGCGGATCTCGGCGGCGAGATCATCGAGCCTCTTCCGCCGCCGCGCGGCCACCGCGACCGCCGCGCCCCGCGCGGCGAGCGCCGTAGCCGTAGCCGCCCCGATTCCGCTCGACGCACCCGTGATCAGCGCGACCGTGCCATCAAGTACCCGCTCCATCGGCAACTCACCCTCCCTGCTCACCGGGCCGCCGCTTACCAGGCCGCCCGTCCTGGGTATCCGTATCGGCTACCCCAGCGGTCCGTCCCGGACATCCTCCTTGGTGTCACGGCCCGCGCCACCCCTAACCGCCGGATCCGGGCCGATGCCCGGCCGGGGATGGCCCGGTCCTGATACCTCAGGATCTCGCGGCGGCCGCATGCTCTCGCGGCGGCCTCCGCGAGCCCGGCCCGACCCCCTCTTCGGTCGCCGGCCACCGGGCCCTGACCGGCCGCCCGGCGGCCGTTCATGCCCGCGCGGCTGTGACGGCCGGGGAGTCACCGTGTCCCGGCGACGGGCGTCCATTCCCGGATACGCACCACGTTCACGCGGGCGTGGCGTAGTAAGGGTCGTCCCCGGATGAGATGTCTCCGCCGGGTGCCACTGGCCACGACGCTGATCGCGCTCCCCAGTCATTCACGCGAGCAGGTGCCGTGCGCCTCCGCCGCGGTTCCGCCGCGGCGCTATCGAGGTTCCCGACGCGGATGCCCTCTCGGCTGCCGCCTGCGACGAGGACACCCGCTGACGTCACGCCTGCATTAGGCTGGCGCCGCCGAGCACTCGGCGCAGATCTCCTGTGATCCGGCGCGATGCGCGCAGGCTGGCGGGCGGCCGATCTGCCCGAATCCGGCCCGGCCGGGCTTCAGTCACGCTACGTTGTCGGCCATGCGCCGGGCGGGCAGGTATCGTCGCGACCTCACTGCCGCGCGCCGTCCTGCCAGCCGGGCCACGACACCAGGACGCCGCCGTCCGATCATGCGCGGCGCCGGCGCGGCAGTCAGCCTGGCCGCCGCGCTCCTGCTGCCGGCCTGCTCGTCGCCGGGCCGTCCGGCCGCGGACACCACGGCCAGCAAGTCGCCGCCAGCCAGCCCGGCAGATTCCCCGGAGCTGAACCAGGCAGCCCAGACCAGCCCGGCCGCCGCGCCAGCGACATCGGTGACCATCGCCGCCGTCGGCGACACGATGCTCGGCAATACCCCGGGCCTGCCGCCCGACCCGGCCGCTTACTTCGATGCCGTGAAGCCGATCCTCGACTCAGGCGCTCAGATCGTCTTCGGCAACCTCGAGGGAACGCTGACGACGGCGACCACCAGCAAGTGCGGCTCGCAGACCGGCCCGGCCAAAGACTGCTTCGCGTTCCGGGATCCGCCCGGCTACGTGCGGTACTTCAAGGCGGCCGGGTTCACGATCCTCAATGACGCCAACAATCACTCCTTCGACTTCGGCGCGGCAGGCCAGGCCCAGACCGTGCGGACGATCCATGCGGCCGGCCTGGCCCAGACAGGCCTGCCCGGCGAGATCACCCTGGTCCGGGCAGGCGGGATGACGGTCGCGTTCCTCGCCTTCGCGCCTTACGACTACGACGCCAGCCTGCTGGACCTGCCCGCTGCCCGCGCCCTGATCAGGCGGGCGCGCCGGGAGGCACGCGCGGTCGTCGTCTACATGCACGCCGGAGCCGAGGGCGCCGGCGCCGACCACGTGACCGGCCAGGAGGAGTATTACCTCGGCGAGGACCGGGGGAACGCCGAGGCGTTCGCGCACATGGCGATCAGGGCCGGCGCCAGCCTGGTGATCGCCAGCGGCCCGCACGTCGTACGCGGCATGCAGTTCTACCGCGGGCGCCTCATCGCCTACAGTCTCGGCAACTTCGCTGGCTACGACGACTTCGCCACTGACGGCGACCTCGGCATGAGCGTCATCCTGCACGTGACCCTGTCATCGGCCGGCCGGCTTGAGCGCGCCCGCATCTACCCGATCCGGTTCACCGGCGAGGGCCAGCCGCTGCCCGGCGGCGGCGCTGTCGCCTTCATCGCGCGACTGTCCGCGGAAGACTTCGGTGCCACCGCGGCGCGGATCCTGCCCTCGGGTGTCATCCGGGCCCCCTGAGCACGGGCGGTGAGCACGGGCGGTGAGCCCGGCCTGCCGGCCCGGGGTCCGGCGGGAGCTAGGCGCGCACCGTTCCCCGGCTGTCGAAGGCCATGGCGCGCTGCAGGGCCGCGGCCCGTAGCCCGGCGGGAATCTCGGCCGGGCCGCCCAGGCTGGCGGCGTTGATGCCCGCCTGCGCGGCCTCCTCCACGACTCCGCCGACGATGATGGCCAGCTCCGGATTGCGGTGGAACACCAGGACGCCGTGATTGGCCAGCAGCACCGCCGGAACGCCCGGAGTCACCGCAGCCCGGATGGCGGCCACCGCCTGGTCGGACCCGCGCGGGCCGTAGCCGGCCACCGGCACCCCCTCGGGCAGGCCGAACATGGCCAGCGCCTCGATCCAGCACCCGATCGGCCTGCGGGCCACGGCGTAGGCGGTGGCGTACGGCGAGTGCGTGTGCAGCACGCAGCCGACCTCGGGATGGTCGGTGTACATGGCCGTGTGCATGGCCACCACCGCGCCCTGGATCGGCGGCAACTCGCCCTCCAGCAGGGTTCCGTCCAGGCCGACCCGCACGACCGCCGACGCGGGATGGTTGCGCAGCGAGGGAGCCGCGGTGAAGTACATCTCCTCCGCACCCGGCACGCGAACGCTCACGTTGCCATGGCCGTTCGCCGAGATCGCTCCGCTGGCTACCACCCGCTGGGCGATGTCGACGACCTGGCTGACCAGATCCGTGTCCATGACCGATCTCCCCCTGCCTCTGCATCCGGCCGATCAGTGCCCATCACGCCCGGTCCCGCCTGGGGGCGGGTCCCGCGATGCGCTCACGGTATCGCGGGAGCGGCTACCTTTCGAGGACCGGCCAGCGGCTGCGCTCCGGCTTCGCCAGCGAGCCCGGACAGCGGGCAACGCGTGCTCGATGGCGACATTGACCAGGATGACGAGCTGGCCGGCGCCAATGCCCTGACGGCGGTCAGCTGGAAGGGCTGGCCCGTTGTGGCCGCGGCCGACAGGGCGTAGCGTCCTGACCGATGTCGTGCTCTTCCCTATCCGCGGGCCGGCCTGTGCAGCCATCCCGGCTGTGCTCGGCCGGGGCAGCGCCTGGTGCGAGCGCCCGGCTTGCGGCGCGCCCCGCAGCGTCGCGGCGGGCCTGGCCGTGCCCGGCCGGTCATCGCGGGGCGGCCGGCCCGCCAGCGACCGGGCAGGCCCTGACCGTTGATCCCCGCTAGCTACCACGACTTCTTCAGTGGCTGCGCCACCGTCGCCGGAGCGCTTATCGGGCTGCTCTTCGTGGCCATCTCGGTGTCGCCGGAAAAGCTGACGGGAGACACGGCCAGCATTGATCATCAGGTGAAAGCGGCGGCAGCGTTCTCAGCGCTGGTCAACGCCCTGGTGATCGCCCTGGTCGCGCTCCTGCCCAGAGTGAACCTGGGTGACGCGGGCATCGTGCTGGCGTATGCCGGTCTGATCTCGATCATCAGCCTGATCATCCTGCAGTACCGGGAGCACAAGCGCCGGATCGAGCCCGGCCAGGCTCTCATGTTCGTCATGCTCTTCGTCCTGTACGGCCTGCAGCTGGCTAACAGCATGCAGCTGGAGCGCTCTCCGCGCGATCTGGGGCGCGTCACTAACGAGGGCGTGCTGTCTTCTTCTTCATGTTCGCCATCATCCGCGCCTGGCAGCTGGTCGGCGCCCGGAACACCAGCCTGCTGTCAGCTGTCGCCGGGCTGGCCCAGCGACCCGCGGCTGACGGCACTCAGCTGCCGGCCGGCGAGCAGGCCGGGCACCTCGCGCAGCCCGACCAGGCAGCCAGCCTGGACCTCCCGGAGTAGCCGGGACGCCCGGTGTCGCAGCCACGCGGCCGGTGCTCGCGCGGACTCACTCAGCCACGCGGCCCAGTAGGGTGTCGAGGCAGGATCACCGCCGCCTGCCGGAGCATGATCGGCTCGCTCGAATGGCCGTGCCCGGCTGGCGGCATCCCAGCCGGCGGACTATCCGGGTCATGAGCTCATGAACTTCGATCTGGCAGCGGTCATCGAATCGCGCGCGGTCATCCTCGTCGAGGGAACGAGCGACCGGGCCGCGCTCGAGGCGCTGGCAGCCCGGCGTGGCCGGGCTCTTGCCGCCGAGGGCATCTCCATCGTCGAGATGGGCGGCGCGACGAACATCGGCCGCTTCCTGACCATGCTCGGCCCGCGCGGGCTCGGCCTCCGGCTGGGCGGCCTGTGCGACGCTGCGGAGGAAGGCTACTTCCGGCGTGCCCTGGAGCGGGCCGGGATGGGCTGGGGCCTTTCTCGCGCCGGGATGGCAGCACTCGGGTTCCACGTGTGCGTCGCCGACCTGGAGGACGAGCTGATCCGCGCCGTCGGGGCCGCCGCGGTGGAGCAGCTCATCGACGGCCAGGGCGATCTCGCATCGTTCCGCATCCTGCAGCGGCAGCCCGCGCAGCAGGGCCGCAGCACGGAGGTGCAGCTGCACCGCTTCATGGGCACGCGATCAGGCCGCAAGAGCCAGTACGCCCGCCTGCTGACGGATGCCGTCGCCCTGGCCAGGGTTCCGCAGCCGCTGGACGCCGTGCTGCGGCAGGCCTGACCGCCCCGGCCAGGCATCACCAGCTGCCTAAGGCAGCTGGCCCCGGCCGCCGCCCCGGGCCTGGTGCGGCGCGGGCTCCGGCACGCTGGTGAGACGGCCAGGTGGCGCGGGCGCCGGCTCCCGCCGGGCGCAGAGCCAGTCGAGGAGGAAGGCCGTCGCCAGGACCACCGCGGTGCCGACCGCGGCGCCCGCGACGGTGTCAGTGAAGTAATGCAGGTGCAGGCTCACCAGCGCGACCGCGACGGCGCCCGCGGCCGCGTACGCGCAGAGCCCGAGGACGACCCGCAGCACCGCGGGCCGCCGCGGCCGCGGGGGCCCGAGCAGCAGCACCCCGATCGCGGCGGCCAGCGCGAACATGCCGGTGGCATGCCCGCTGGGAAAGCTGAGCCCGCCGCCCAGCAGCCGGCCCACCAGCGGCTTGAGCGCCAACTCGGTCAGGGCAGCGGCACTGGGCACGGCGACCGCCAGCAGCAGCGCCCCGCGCCATCGCCGCGCCGCGGCGCAGGCCAGCAGCAGCACCACGACGATCACGGTTACCGGCAGCGGATCGCCCAGCCCGACCAGGAGGTTAAGGATCACCCGGTGGCCTCCGAGGCTCGCCTCCAGGCGGGTATCGACCGCCCGGTCCAGCCACCCTGCGTGCGCCTGGTGCCAGAACAGCGCTCCGAGGAGGATCGCCACGGCCACGCACGCGGCCAGCAGCGCGGCGGCGGCCGGACGGGCAGCCGCCGGCAGCAGCGGGCGGCTGGCCGCCGGCCGGCGCGCGCCCGGCACCCGTCCTGACCCCGCTCGCAGCACGTGGCCATCCTAATGACCGGGGTCAGGCCGGCCAGGAAAGCCAGCTGCCGCCCGGCGCTGGGAACTGCCGGCCTTGCCGGGATCGGCGCCCGTTGCCATACTCTGCCGGCCTGGGCCAAGCTGGACGCGCTGGCCCGCGGAGCCGAGTTCGCCACCAGGCAGCTCAGGCCGTAACCGGAACATCGCCCGGTCCGCCGGTCAGCGGACAACCAGGCAAAACGGGTGCCCGGCCGGATCCCGGTAGACGCGCACTAAGTGAATTCATCGATACTGTCAGCCGCGTCGCGCAGGGCGGTACGGTCCTTGACCCGGAGGTCGTCGGCCAGATGCTCGGTGCCAGCCGCCGGGCCGACGCGCTGGCCGCGCTCACCGCACGGGAGCGCGAGGTGCTTGCGCTGATCGCCGAGGGGCGCTCGAACACGGCCATCGCCGAGACGCTCGTGATCACGGGCGGCGTCGTGGAGAAACACATCGCCAGTATCTTCGCCAAGCTCGGGCTCGCGCCGTCCGACAACGACAACCGGCGGGTCATCGCGGCCATCAAGTACCTGGAGTCCTGAGTCCCGCAGCGCCCGGCCCGGGTCAGGTCCGCGCCGGGCCCGCGCCTGACAGCATGTAGGTGGTGCCGACCGAGTTCTGGATGAAGGCACCGGGGAAGCGGGCTGCGATCTGATGGACGGCGCGCCAGCCGGTGCAGTGCTGCGGCACGAGCAGCCGGGGCCGCAGCTGCTCCAGCGCATCGCAGGTGGGCCCGATGACCGGCTCGAACAGCGGGCCGCTGAGATGGAAGCCGCCGAGGATGGCATAGACCTGGTCGATGCCGGTAAGCCGCTGCGCGTAGCGGACGATATTGATGATCCCGGCGTGACCGCAGCCGGTGAGCACGACGAGGCCCTGGCCGGCCACGTGCGCGATCAGAGCCTGGTCGTCCAGGATGAGCGGATCGGGCTCCCACCGGCCGTCGCGGTAGGCCTGGTGAATCGCAAAGCCGCGCTCGAAGTCCGTGCTGCGGTCCACCTCGCCGGTGATCAGCAGCGACCGGTCGAACAGGAACGACGGCCGGGTTCCCTCGATGATCTCCAGGCCGGTGTCGGCGAGCGCGCGCTTGCTGGTGGCCGGCAGCTCCAGCGGATCACGGCCGGGAATGGCCAGCCGCCGCCGGGTCCAGAACGCCGGGTGCAGCAGCACCGGCAGTCCCCGCGGCCCGAGCACGCCCGCGAGTCCCGACAGTCCGGTCGTGTGATCGAAGTGCCCGTGACTGCAGACGATCGCCTCAATGGCGGCTGGGTCCTGACCGAGCCGCCGCAGGTTGTCAGCGCAGCCGCCCGGGGTCACCCCGGTGTCGAACAGCAGCTGGTGACGATGCCCGGCCCTGGTCGCCGTGACCAGCGCGGAGAAACCGTGCTGAGCCAGCGGCGCGTCGGCAGCCCGGCCGCCCACCAGCGTCACCGCGTCGAGCATCGGGACACCGTCACCGCCCAGCGGCATCCGCCGGGCCGGGCCCTGGTCGGTCAGCAGGATGTCGATGCTGTTATCGCAGACGCTGAGCACGGTTAGCTCGTCCACTGGCTCCAGCGCGATCTGCTCGCCCGACCACTCCCCCACCGGCTGGACCACGGGCCGCGGACTGATCCCGGCACTAGCGGTTTCCGTGCACATCACGCCACCTCCGCAGGCTGACGCTATCGCGGGCCGGGTGGTGACCGCCGGGATGCCGCGGCGGGGTCCATTCCGGAACGGCCGGATAAGCGCGATCTCGTGACGTTGGGGCAACTCCCGGGATGGGGGGTCATAATGAAATCACGGTACTGGCTAGTCTGCACGGCCGGGGGCGACGGCCATGCCGGGGGAGTTCAGAGATGCACTCCCGGCCTCCTCTTCGGGCCAAGGAGCGAGTCGTGGTTTCCTGCCAGAGCAATGACGCGCGGGCGGATGAATGCATCGTCGCGCTGATGCCCGATGAAATCGATGTCACCAACGCCGCCTGGGTCTGGGAAAGGCTGCTCCGGCTGGCGCGCACGGAATTGCCGCTCGTCATCGTCGATATGTCCGCTACCTCATTCTGCGGCCTGGCGGGGGTCCACGTCCTGACGCGCGCGTACGCGCGAGCCAGGACCTACCACTGCGAGCTGCGGCTGGTGATCGGCGCGGCCGAGGTGCGGCAGGTGTTCGAGCTGGCCGCAGCCGACCAGGCCTTGCCCATCTACCCGGACCTGGAGACCGCCCGCCGGGCGCCGCCGGCCCGGGCTGGCACGGCCGACCGCTCCGCCAGGCAGGCGGCCGGCCGTGCCCGCACCAGCGCCGGCGACTGAACGGCGGCGGCCGCGCCGGCGCGGCCTGCCGGGCTCGGCAGGCCGCTCAGTGCCAACGCTCAGTGCGGCCGGTCAGGATCGGGCTGCATGCCGTCCGTCACTCGATCACCAGCGCGAACGCCTACTCCGCATTCGTCCTCATGGCCTTCACCCAGGTGATTCTCCGCGTCGGCATCCTTCAGTACCGGCGGCTGCGCATCCTGTCGGCCGCCTCGCCGGCGGCAACCGGGATCGCCTAGCCCGGCTCGCAGGCCCGGCCGCCGCAGCCGCCATGACGGGGCGCCGCGCCCGGCCGGGCGGCGATCGACAGGGCAGCCACCGGCAGGTCGGCTACCCCCCAGCGCCAGCCCGCCGTCCCGGCTCCCCCGCGCGGTCCCGGCTCCCCCGCGCCAGCCTGCGCCGTCCCGACCCCCCAGCGCCGTCCCGGCTCCCCCGGCCCGCGCGACGTCCCTCACCATTGCTCCCGGTTACATGGGATCCCGCGGCCGGCGATATTGCGATTTTTTTTACCGGAGCATCATCGCAAACGCAGGCCAGGAGGAATTGATGAAAATTATTTCTGGTTTCCAGTTTCCTGATTGAGATGTAGCCTGAAGATCAGGCAGCGGGGTCAGCCGCCGACGGCGGCCAGCGGCTCCGTGCTTATCGCTGGAGATGGTTCTGATGACAGACGGGAACGGAACCAAGGTCCTGGTGCGCAGCCGGGGCAACAGGATGCTGGCCGGGGTCTGCGCGGGACTCGCCGACTACCTGGGCGTCGACGTGACCGTGGTCCGGGTGCTCTGGGTCATCGTGACGCTCATCACCGGAGGCGTGGTGGGCCTCCTGGCTTACCTGGCCGCGTGGGCGGTCATCCCCGACGAGGGCCAGAAAAGCTCGATCGCCGAGAACCTGGTCCGCAAGAACAGCAAGGACTCCTGGTCGGGCTGACGGTCGCGTGAGCGGCTTCCGGCCCTTCTTCAATCCTGCTACCGGCGAGTGGATCGAGTACACCGCCGTCGCCGCGGACACCGGGGGCGAGTTCGTCCGCTTCAGCCGGCGAAGCGTGCCCGGCGGCACAAGGCCGTCGCCGGCCTGGCGGCGGACGCGGCGGGAGCCGGTGTCCCAGTCGCCGGTGCGGACCAGGTCGTCCCAGTTGCCCACGCCGGAGGCGCGCACCTCGATCAGCACCTCGTCCGGGCCCGGCCCGCGCGGGCCCGGCAGCTCGAGCAGCTGCACCGGGCCGCCCAGCTCGCGGATGCCCGCCGCGCGCATCAGTGCCGGCCCGGCTGGCTCTCGGGCGCGCGTGCTGAGTCGCGGCGCTGCTCGCCTGGATCCCGCTGCATCCTGCGACGTTAGCCGGGCGGCTGGCCCGCCGCTTCAGTCATCTGACTCAGGCCGCAGGCGGCGCTGAGTTGGCCGGGCAGTCAGATGACGCAAGCCCGGCCGAGCTGGCCTGGCCTAGGTTCGAGGCAGCAGCGGCCGTAGCGACGGCCGCCGCGCGCATCGCGCTCGCCAAGATCGCGTGCTGGATGGCGTGCGGTATTCGGCCGTCAGCCCGGGCCCGGTCGCCACCGACCTGCGGCTCGGTGAGTCGGGGCGGTGTACCTGGCCAGCGACCGGGCGGCCAACATCACCGGAGCCGACTTCGCCATCGACGGCGGGCTCATCCCCACCTGGTAGCGAGACCAGCCCGCACGCGGATCGGAATGGCTCACCGGCTCGGGTTTCGGACTGCGTCCATCAGCAGGTCGAGCATGCGCTCCAGTTGCTCGTGTCCGCCGGCTAGTGAGGTGGCGGTGAACATGCCGACGATCGTGGCGACAATGTCATCGGCGCGGACGTCATCACGCAGTGTTCCGGCGGCGATTCCGGCATCGAGAATCGTTTGCACCGCGGCGGTGAGCTGCTCGCGTGCGAGGGATACGGTCACGCTGCCAGCGGCAAACACGGCTCGGAGGGCGTCGGCCATCTCCCGTTTGGCCCTGACGTAGCCGGCGAAGCGGTCCATCCAGGCGCGCAGGGCGCGGTCGGGGGCGAGCGCTTCGAGCAGGTCGCCGGCACTCGCGCAGAGGTCGGCTAGCTCCTTGCGGTAGAGCGCTTCGACCAGTGCCTCGCGGGTTGGGAAGTGGCGGTAGAGCGTGCCGATCCCGACGTCTGCGTCCCGAGCGACTTGCTCCAGAGTCACCGAGGCTTGCCCGGATGCGAACGCGGCCCGTGCCGCCTCGAGCAGCCGGGCGCGGTTGCGCTCGGCATCCACGCGGAGCCGTTTGGGCTGGCTCTGGCTCGGCATGATACGGAGGGTCCTCCGATTATCTGTTACGATGATCCTGCCGGAGGATCCTCCGGTTTCTGCTGACTATGCCACAAGCGGAGGATCACCGATGGCGGCAGCCGACCAGAGAGCGAATTTCCGCACGCCCGCTCCGGGCGGCACCGCGCAGCTGGCAGGGCGCGCCGTGGCCCGGATGGGCTTCGGGGCGATGCAGCTGGAGCACCGGGCCGTCGGGCGGGATGCGGCGCTGGCGATCCTGCGCCTGGCGGTCCGTGCAGGTGTCAACCACATCGACACCGCGCAGTTCTACGGCGCGTGCAACAGCTTCATCCACGACGCGCTGGCGCCCTACCCCGACGACCTGGTCCTGGTCAGCAAGGTCGGTGCCGACACCGGCGCCGACGGCAAACTCGTCCCCGCGCAACGACCGGAGCAACTGCGCGCCCAGATCGAGGCCAACCTCGCCACGCTCGGCGTCGAGCAGGTGGGCGTGGTCAACCTGCGACGCATCGACGCTGGGCCCGGCCTGATCGCCGAGGGCGACCAGATGGTCGACCTGGACAGCCAGCTCGCCGAGCTGGCCGCGCTGCGAGACGCTGGAAAGATTGGCGCGGTCGGGCTCAGCAACGTCTCCGCCGGCCAGCTCCGCCAGGCGCTGCCCGCCGACATCGCGTGCGTGCAGAACGCCTATAGCGTCATCGACCGCTCCGCCGAGCCCGTGCTGGAGCTGTGCCGCGACCACGACATCGCCTGGGTCCCGTTCTTCCCTCTCGGGTCCGCGTTCCCCCACCGCCCCAAGGCAACCGATAACCCCACCGTCGTCACCATCGCCAGGGAACTTGGCGCGACGCCGGCGCAGGTGGCGCTCGCCTGGCTGCTGGCGCACTACGACAACACGCTGCTCATCCCCGGAACCTCCGAGCCCGCGCATCTGGCCGAGAACATCGCGGCAGGAAACCCTCCGTCTCCGTGGTGCGTCGGTAACCGGGCTGAACCAGCTCGCCACACCGGGCTGACCCCGCTCGTCAGCATCGGCCACGGGGACCGGTGTTCTCGTCGGGCAGCTGGATGATGCTCAAGACCGGCATCCGGGCGCACCGCCGGCCGTCTGCCGGCCGTCTGCCGGCCGGGGCTGGCCGGGCTGGCCAGGCTGGCCAGGCTCAGCCGGCTGCGGGCGAGCCGAAGCGGATCAGGTTCTCGTCCGGGTCGATGTGCGATCCTTCACGCATCTTGTAGGCAGTGGGACCGGCCGGCCGGGTCCGGCCGCCGATACCGGGTCGGCTCCACTCCTGGTAGAGCGCATCGGCGTCGCGCACGTACAGGTAAGCGGACGCCGCGTGTGCCGGGTCGTGGCCGGGATCAGCAGCCAGGTGCAGGCCGGCGCCCTCGCGGCTGGCGAACCCGTAGTCACTGCCGCCGTCGTAGGCGAGGGTCTCGAAGCCGAGCGCCGAGTAGTGGGCCAGGGCTGCCGCCAGGTCTCGCACCGGAAAGATCGGGCTGAAGTGCTGGAACTGGCGGTGGGGGCGGCGTCGCGCGGCTCCGCTGGCGATGCTGGTGCCCTTGATGTCGGCGAGCGCGAGCAGCGCCGATCGCATCGCATCAATCTGCTCGGCCGGTACCCGCTCGCGCAGCTGGAGATCGACTGCCTCCACCCCGCGCTGGACGGCATCCACGACCTGCTGCCCGCGGTCAGTCAGCTCGAGGGCGATCCGGCGACGGTCGCCGGGATCGGGACTGCGGCGCAGGTAGCGCCGGCTCACCAGGGTGTCGATGAGCTGGCTCACGGCCTGCTTGGTGACGCCGAGACCAGCGGGCAGGTCCTGGCGCGGACCGCCGGTCGTGTCGATGCCCGCCAGGATGAACGCGCCGTTCCTGGGGAGGTCATCGATGCCGATGGCGTGCAGCTGGGCCCGGATGGAGGCGGCGTAGGCGCCGCGCGCGGCGCGCATCAGGGTGGGGGTGGCGAATTCGGCAGAACCGGGGGCGTCCATGGCACCTGACCATATCAGCAAGTTTCTTGACAGTAAAGTAACTTGACTAGAGCGGTCAGCTGTCCGGCCTGCCCGGCGGCCCGCTGGCGCCTCATCAGCTCGATCAGCTTCCCGGGCCAGCGCCAGGGACGTAAGACAGCCCGCAGCCCCGCCAGGGACGCAAGGTGCCGCGGGAGCCGCCGAGGAAAGCCTAGTAATTAATCAGGATCGCACCCAGTAGGACAGCGCCGAGCAGGCAGGCACCCGCCACGTCAAGAATCCCGATCCGCAGGGTAATCCCCACGATCAGGACGCCCAGGCCGAGGAAGATGACGGCCGGAGCGATCTTTGCGCCACCTGCGCTGAAGGCATCGAAGAGATTCTCGCCGACAATGGGGCCCGTCAGGAGGGCGATGAAAATCACGGCGGCGACCAGCACCACGACGACCTGGCGGCCGGAAACAAAGGCGGCCAGCTGGTAGCCATCATGATGGCCGAGAATTCTCATCGTGCCAGCGAGATGTCCGGGCAATGTCCGTCCTCGCAGCTATGGGTAATACCGGCCAGCATTCCCGGTATGTTCACCTTGCCGCCGGCCCTCAGATCCTGACGACGGGCTCAGTGACCAGGCGAGCTGGTCATGACTACAGGAGGCTCACCGGGTTCGCGGATACGGAACCTCCGCAATGCGCAAAGAGCTGTTCATGAGACCGTGTCATGCCTATTTGCCAGCTGCTTATCACCCAGGCTGGCTGAATTCCCCACGTCTCAGCAGGAAGGGAATGAGGATGAGCGACATGACAGCCGCGCCCCGGTAGTCCTAATCACCGGCGCGACGCCGGGAATGGGGCGGGTATGCAGACTGCGGTGATTGACCTCAGCTGCCCGGGCGGCCGGAAACCTGGCCGTGCGCGGGCTAGCCAGTCCCGGTCTCGGAGCGTCCGGGCCTCCCCGCACGCGGCACCGGCCCACGGGCTGCCGCGGCCCGGTTGCGGATGTCCTCAAGGCTCTCGCGGATTGCCTGCCAGACAGTGCCGAGGCTGACACTGACCGGCAGGTCGCCGCGGATGGTGCCGGTCGGGCTGGCCTGATCACCGAGCGCTCTGAGCGCATCGCGGGCCAGGCCGAGCAGTAGCTCGTCGGCGGCGTCGATCGTGAGGCGGTCGCCGGTCACGCTGATCAGCATGCGGCGGCGGCCGGCTTCCTCGGGCTCCTCGTCGCTGGTGCCGGCGACGTCAGCATCGCGGAGTGCGCCGCGCGCCTGCTCCAGGTCGACGCCGAGAGCGGCAAGCGCCCTGGCGGCGGCAGTGTTGGGATCAGCGAGGGTGGCGAGCAGCAGGTGGTGCGAGCCCACCGCGCCCGAGCCGGCCAGCCGGGCGGCTTCGCTCAGGCTGCTGTCCGCGGCCGGGGTGGTGCGCAGCTCATCCTGCTCTTCCTCTCCCGGCTCGCCGGGGGAAGGCGGAGCGCCGCGCCGGCGCAGCCAGCGAAGGCCACGGGGGGCCTGTGCCGGAGGGACCAGGTCGAGAACCGCCTTGCGGACCGCGCCGAGGTCGCCGGCCTGCTCGGCGAGAATCTGAGCGGCGACCCCGTCGCCCTCCCGGATGACGCCGAGCAGGATGTGCTCGGTGCCGATGTAGTTGTGCTGCATGGCCAGCGCCTCACGGAGCGCGAGCTCGAGAGTCTTCTTCGCCCGGGGGGTGAACGGGATATGGCCCTGCAGGGGCTTCTTCCCGATGCCGATCCGGGCGGTGACCTCCTCGCGGGCTGAGGCCAGCGAGATGCCGAAGCTGCCCAGTGCGCGCGCGGCTATCTCGCTGGGCTCGCCCAGCAGCCCGAGCAGGATGTGCTCGGTGCCGATGTAGTTGTGCTGCAGGCCGCGGGCTTCTTCCTGGGCCAGCACGATGACGTGACGGGCGCGGCTGGTGAATCGCTCGAACATGGGACCACCATGCGCTCCGTTTAATAGCCCGTCAATACCATGCTATTAATAGGGTAGGGAGGTGACACGGATGGACTGGGAAGACCGCCTTGACGCATGGGAGCTCGAACTCGACCTCGCCGTCCAGCTCGAGAGCTCGGACTGGGTGACGCTTGAGCGGGCGGCCGCCGCCACCGGCGTCTCCCGTGCCGCCTTGCGCAGCTGGTACCGGACCGGGCAGATCCCGTCCCGGCTGGTCGACGGCCCGCACGGGCCGCAGCGGCTGGTTCCCCTCGCCGTCGTCGCCGCTCGCGCCGAGGCCTCCCCCCGGCTGCGGCACGCCGCCGAGCGGCGGCTCGCTGACGAGGCTCAGCTAGAGCTCCTGCGTCACCGGATCGATCAGCTGGAGCTGCGCCTGGCCGCGCTGGAACGGCGCCAGCCGCCGGATGGCGATCGGGACGTGGCCGGCGCTCAGGGATGAGGCTGGCTGCCGTTACCGGAGATGGAGTCGGTCAGGGCATCGAGGATCAGCTCGAGGCCGATCTCGAACTCGTCGCCGAAGTCGTAGCCGGGCCGCAGGATGTGCTCGGTCGCCATCTCGGTGAGGTGCGGATACTCGCTGGTGAATAGCTGCATGACCGCTTCGGTGGCCTCGGTGACGGTCTCGGGGTTGAAGGGCAGGGCGGCTTCCTGGAGCGCGAATCCGTAGATGTAGCTGTCCAGCAAGGCGTACGCGTGCGCGGTCATCGCCACCGAGAAGCCCGCCGCGCGTAGGACGCCGATGGCCGCGTCGTGGTGCCGCAGCGTGACGGGGCCGGGGTTAGCCCGCGACTCCATGAGCCCGACTGCCCAGGGGTGACGCCGCAGCGCGCGCCGGGCCGAGCTGGCCCGGCGGCGCATCTGCGCCCGCCAGTCGCCGCCGGGTGACGGCAGGTCGATCTCGCCGAAGACCAGATCGACCATGCCGTCGAGGATCTCGTCCTTGCGGGCAAAGTAGTAGTAGTAGTAGTAGTAGTAGTAGAAGAAGAGCGACATCGGCTTGGCGCCGAGGCTGCTGCGGGTGCACGCGGCAGGACTGGACCGGGGCCGGTGGCACATGGTGACCGGCCGCCCGTATCTGCTGCGCCTGTTCTGCGGGCTCCGGACGCCGCGGATCCCGGTGCAGGGGCTCGATGTGGCCGGCACGGTCGTCGCGGCCGGGGCGGCAGTCACCAGGTTCTCTCCCGGCGATGAGGTCCTCGGGTTCGGCCGGGGCACCTTCGCCGAGTACGCCTCGGCCCGCGAGGACAAGCTCGCCGCCACGCCGGCCAGCCTCAGCTTCGAGCAGGCCGCAGTGATCCCGGTGTCCGCCGTCACAGCCCTGCTGGCCCTGACCGATGCCGGCCATGTCCGGGCCGGATAGCAGGTGCTGATCACCGGAGCGTCCGGCGGCGTCGGCAGCTACGCCGTCCAGCTGGCCAGGGCCTTAGGGGCGGAGGTCACCGGCGTGTGCAGTGCCGCCAAGCTCGACCTGGTGCGATCCCTGGGCGCCGCTCATGTCATCGACTACACCCGCGAGGATTCCGCCGACCGAGCGCACCGCTACGACCTCATCATCGACATCGCCGGCAGCCCCAGCCTGTCCCGGCTGCGCCGCGCGCTCGCGCCGGCCGGGACCGCGGTCCTTGTCGGCGGCGAGGACGACGGCAACTGGACCGGCATGGGCCGGCAACTGCGGGCGCTGGCCCTGTCACCGTTCCTGCGCCAGCGGCTGACCATGGTCACCCCGCGGCAGCGCGCCGCCGACCCGGAACGGCTCATCAGCTTCATTGAGGCGGGCACAGTCAGGCCGAGCATCGACCGGATCTACCCGCTGGACCGCGTACCTGAGGCCTTGCGCCACCTCGAAGCCGGGAATGCCCGCGGCAAGGTCGCCATCAGCATCTGAGCGGCCAGCTCGGTCGCCATCAACGGCCAGGCCTAACCGGCCTGGCCGCCCCGCTGGCTGAAATCGGCGCGCCTGGCCGCCGCGAGCGCCCGCCTGGCGCGCCTCATGCTCTGCCGGGGTGGACGGCGCGGGAGCCAGCCCCGGCGTCCGGCGGGCCGGGGTGCGCCAGCGGCGCGCCTGAGGTGTCAGGCCAGGCCGATGATGCCGTCGATGATCTCCCATACCCCGAGCACCGCCAGCACGACCACCATCAGCGTGCGCGAGTTCCGGGATAGCCATGAGTTGAGCGCCGCGAGCTTCGGCTTCGACCAGCCAGGCGCGAGCACGATGACAAGCGTGGGCAGCCAGATCGTGATCAGCGTGATGGCGACGACGAGGACAACCCACGTGACGGTCCCCGCGGTGCTCAGCTTCGAGGAGCCAACAACCTGCAGCGCTGACAGATATGTTGGCGACGGCAGGTACAGCACGATGCCTGCTATCAGTGCCGCGATCAGGCCGCCCTGCCTGGCCGCCCTGGTCAGCCGGGACTCCTTCTGTTTCTTCGGCTTGGGCGGCCTGCGGGCCAGTATCACCGCGCCGGCCACGAACGCGACGCCTATCGCGAGCCGGAGCCCGTACCGCGGCGTTTGCTGGCCTTGCTGGCCAAGCCCGGCACCGTGCAGGGCGAACACGATCACGAATCCGACCGCAAGCGTGCAGATGACCGCACCGGCCAGGAACACCGTCACCCGGCCCTTATACCGCTCTGCCTCGGCGAGCAGCAGCAGGACCGCCAGGCCGAATGGATACAGGCTCGCGGTCAGGGCCAGCGGGATCGCCTGGACCGGCATTATCCCGCCCCGCCGCGTGCCTGGCAGGCGGGTGGCGCGGGCCGCTTCGGGCCTTCCATCGCATCGCCTCCGGTCCGGACCCAACTGTGCGATGTCGCGAAGCTAGCTTCCGCGGGGTCGGCGGCCATCGCCCAGGACGGGTGATGATCCGCGCGGCTGGCCCGCTGATCGGCATGAGCCTCCTGGCCCGGCTCGGACATACGGGCAATTTCATGCCTGATCTTGCCGAAAGCCCGGTCAGCTTCCGGATGACACCCGCTTGTCCCGCCGTTACGCCAGACCTGCCCAGAGCTGGCTGCCTGGACCGAGGCTGCGCGACCGTGCTCGCGGCGATGACAGCGGGCCACTGACGGTCCCGGCTCAGGGAAGCCCGCTCGTGCTGGGCCAGGCGAGGCCGGCAGGCGGCAAGGCCCAGGACTGGCGCAGCGGGCAACGTCTCATCCCCTGCGGATGTCTCCCGGGGCCCGAGGGCGATGCCGGGAGCGCCACGGCCGCGGCGGAAGCGCGGCCCGGTTTTTTCCGGTGAGCTTTCTGTTGGCGGGGCGGCTCACGGCGACTCGTATCAGCGTGAGCTTCCGTCATGAAAGGAATCCGCGATGAAGTCGCTCCTGATCGGCACCCTCGCCGCCACCGCCGGCCTGCTCCTCTGCGCGTGCAGCGGGCCGGGCAGCAGCGCCGCGCCCCGCGCCGCGGCTACCGCCCAGCCGGCCGCCAGCGCGCAGCCGTCCTCCGCCACCGCGTCCGCAGCGGGTTCATCCGCCGGCTCCACGACCGCCGGCTCCACGACGGCCGGTTCCACGACGGCCGGTTCCACGACGGCCGGTTCCACGACCGCGGGCTCCGCTGTCGTCTCCCCGGCCTCTCCCGCGGTCAGCTCGCAGGGCGCCGCGCCGCAGTGCCTGTCCCGGTACCTGGGCACGAAGATCACGCCGTCGGGCGACGCTGGTGACAGCGTCTACGTCAACATCGACTTCACGAATCTCGACAACGTTCCCTGCACCCTCTACGGGTACCCGGGGGTATCACTGGCGGGCGGCCTGCCTGTCACCCGGATCGGCCTGCCCTCCCTGGAGAACCTGGCCACTCCCCGCCAGCTCGTCACCCTCCAGCCCGGCGGCATCGCCTACGCCCAGCTGCAGATCGTGCAGGCGGCGACCTACCTGCCAGCACTATGCCAGCCCAGGCCCGCGGACTACCTGGACATCATCCCGCCGAACCAGACGGTCGCGATCCCGACCTACTACGCTGCCACCGCGTGCGCCAAGCCGGTGCACCTGCTGACCGTCGATGCCGTCCAGCTCGGAACCAACCACTGACTGGCGCCGCTGCCGCTCTCACGCCAGCGGCACCGCTCGGGCCGGGCCAGCTACTGGCCCGGCCCGAGCGACTCCGGGTCGCCTGCGCAGCCGTGGCCCGGCGGACCGCCCGTGCCGGGCCAGCCCGGCACGGGCTGGCCCTCGGAGACCAATCCGCGAACGCCACGGCTCCGAATAATGAAGGTCGCGGTCATCTCGGCCGGCCGGGGAGCTACGCCGGTCAGGGTGAGCGACGCGAGCGAAAGGACCTTGCCGATGCGCAAGACGCGAGCCAGGGCTGCGGCCGCCTCAGCAGCCGAGGTAGAGAAGCCCGATGAGCAGTGGCGCAGGGAGCTCACTCCCCAGCAGTACAGCGTCCTGCGCCAGGCCCACACCGAGCGGGCATTCACCGGCGAGTACGTCGACAACCATGACGACGGCTTCTATCGCTGCGCCGGCTGCGGGAACGAGCTGTTCCGTTCCGACGCCAAGTTCGATTCGGGCACCGGCTGGCCGAGCTTCTACGAGCCTGCTTTCGCTCAGGCTGTCGAGCTGCGGCCGGACAACAGCCTGTTCATGCGCCGCACCGAGGTCGTCTGCCGGCGCTGCGGCGGTCACCTCGGCCATGTCTTCGGCGACGGCCCGGCCCCGACCGGCGAGCGGTACTGCATCAACTCCTGCTCGCTGGCCTTCGAGCCCGCGGCGGCGCCAGGGCCGGACGGCGGCCAGCCTGCCTGAGCCCCGATCCGGACACCTCCTTAGGCCCCGGATGTCCTTCACCGGGGGCGGTAGACCAGGCGGGTGACTCCGGAGGGGTCCGGATGCCGCCTGGCACCCCGATGTCGCGTCCGGGCTGCCGCCTGGCGGCATTGACCGCGTCGCGCAGCTCGCCGTCGTCGCGCACCACGAGCAGGTCGGCGTTGTCCCACGGGAGGGCAGCAGAGTGCTCGACAGGACCAGGCCGTGGATCTTGTTCACGGCGGCGGCGATGGCGAGCTCGTCCCGCGTGGCCGCGGGATCGGCGGCAGGCGGCGAGACGCCGGGCAACCGGACGGCATGCGGGCAGGCGCTGGCGCTTGAGCAGCGCTCTGGGGCGCGAGTAGAACGTACGTATGGTCACGGGCCGCAGCGGCACCTCGCGCCGGGCGCGCTGGGCAATTGCCTCGCTCGCGATGGCCAGCCTGCTTTTCGGCGCCCTGGCCGCCGGGCTCGGCAACCTGCATGCGAGCCAGCAGGTCGCGGTGGGCCTTCCGTTCGCCTTCACGCTGCTGGCCGGCGTGACGTACGAACTCCGCAGCCGGACTCAGCACCGGCAGGACGGTGCGCAGTCGGCAGCGCTGGCTAGTACCGAGATAGCCAGGGAGCTTCGCACGCTGGTGAAATACCGGGGACTCCCGCGGGATGCTGATCCGGCGGAACTCGGGGTCTCGCCCTCCAGCCTCGCCCGCCAGCAGGCTGAGAGCGCCTCCCTGCCGCGGCCTGCCTATGTGTCGCGTGCTGTCGACCAGGAGCTCGAACGCTGCCTGCGCGACCTGGCGGAGAAATCCGATGGAGATAGGCCCCGGCTTGTGCTGCTCCTAGGGCCATCCAAGTCGGGGAAATCAAGGGCGGCGTTCGAGGCGGTGCGGCGCGTGCTTCCCGATCGGGTCCTCGTCATGCCCGATCCCCATAACCTTGCCGCCCGCAGTCTCGATCGCCTGCTCGAGCTTGTCCCAGGCGACACGCGGGGTGGCATTGTCCTGTGGCTGGACGAGCTGGACCGATTCCTGGACGCGGGCTGCATTGACATCGCCCGCCTGGCCCGCTGGCATCGTCAGCTGCCGGGGCTGGTCGTCGTAGCGACGCTCCGCGACGACCTCTACTCCCGCTACGAGGAGACGCGCAGCGGCGAGGCCAGGGGGCCGCTCTCAGATGCGGCCAATCTGCTGCGCCTGGCAACAGTGTTCTCATTCGGCGCCTCATGGGGACCACAGGACTGGGAGCGCGCGCTTGAGGCCTATCCGGGGTTGCGGGCACATGGCCGCCCCGAGCGGGGGCTGGGGGTGGAACTCATCTGCGGTCCCGACCTGCTGAGGCGATTCCAGGTAGCCGAGAATTCGTCGCCCGCGGGTTTCGCCGTCATCTGCGCCGCCATCGACTGGCGCCGGTGCGGCGTGGCGCAAGCAATCCGGGCAGATGAGCTCAGGGACCTGGCCGGCCAGTACCTGTGGCGGCGGCGGCGTGCGCCGATGACAGATGATGCCTTCCGGGATGCCCTCGGGTGGGCGCTCGAGCCCGTGCTGCCAGGCGCCGGTATCTCACTGCTGCATTTCGCCGACGCAAGCGGCGAGAACTACGAGGCTGTTGACTACGTCGTTGCCTACTGGGACGGCCCCGAGGGGCACGCCGCCGCACCCGATTCCCTCGTCCCCGCGACATGGGAGCTGATCATCGGCGCGCTCAGCGATGATGCGTGCTTCCCGGTCGGCTGGGCCGCCCTGAGGCGCAGCCGGCGCGAGGAGGCCGCAGCGGCATTCAGCCGGAGCGCCAGATCGGCATCGCCGGCAACCGCCATCGGCAGCCTCTACGAGCTGGGGGAAATACGGCAGCAGGACGGTGCGACCGAGGCTGCGCGGGACGCATTTACCCAGATTGTCGCCCGCTTCGGCGAATCAGACAATCCGGATATCATGCGGCAGGTGGTCATGGCGCTGATCGCCATGGGGATCAGCCTCGACCTCGATGACCGTCCCGATGAAGCGATATCGGTGTTCGATGAGACCATCGCCCGCTTCGGCTCCTCGGCCGACCTGCCGGTTCTCGCGGAGGTAGCCCGTGCCATGAGCGGCCGGGGCCTCAGCCTCTCCGGCGCGGGCCGCCATGACGAGGCGATCGCCGCGCTCAACGACGTAGTAGCCCGGTACGGCTCGTCACCTGAGCCCTTCGTCGATGAGGCGGCCCGGTCACTGCTGAACCGCGGATATGTCCTGCTTGACGCAGGGCAGCCAGCGGAGGCAATCGCCGCCTTCAGCGAGACCATGGCAAGGTTCGGCAGCTCGGCCGCCATAATGCCCAGGGCGTTCGCGACCGTCGCCAGGATGGAGCGAGAGGGCCTGCTGGGAGTCGGGCATCGATTGCGCCAGCGGCTCTTCCCAGCTGCGGACGCGGCACCCGACGGCACGTCACCGCTGGTAGCGTTCCTCGTTCTGCTGACGGACGGCAATGAAGCCTCTGGCCTGGCCAGGCTGCTGCAGGATGTCGCGCTACTGGAGGCTGACGAGCGAGCGCTGTTTGCCGCCCCCCCGGTCAGGGGCGTCACGTTCCTCACCGATCCTGACAGGGAATGGCGGGCGGCCAATGTCCCGCCGGATGCCGCAATTGTGTACCTGCTGTCACACGAGGATGCGCTTCCGGGAATCGTTGAGCGGATGGGCGGAACGTATTACATCGGATGTTCCGGCGCGGAGCAATTCGCTGCCTATACCAGCAGTGATAGCCTCCGCCTCTTCCTGGGGGACGAGCCGCTGGCATTCGCTTCCATCGTCATGGCCGACTTCAGCGAGCCTGAGCCGCCGCCTCCATGCCTGTTTGCGCGGAGTGAAGCGAGTCTCATGGCCATGCTCGCCGGCCTTCCGGTTCTCGCTCGCGATGCTGCGGACGACGAGCTGCCCTTCGGGGAATAGATCTTCCTGACCCACGGGCCGGACTGGCCCGCGGCGATGTCCTCAGACCGGGCAGATGGCCGGGCTGTCGCGATCAGGCTGGAGCGGTCAGGCTGTGGCGCCCACGTCGATGGGCGCGAGGGCGCCGTCGATGTAGGTGACGGTGTTGGCCGGGATGGCAGGAATGCGCGGGCCGGGCAGGATGATGCCGGCCAGGTTGAGCGGGTCGGCGGCGGACAGCCGGACGACCTCGCC
>Ga0181536_10000173_pt1 | contig 73555 bp, 70 predicted proteins | sample PEATcosm2014_Bin_41_FD_121105 | JGI IMG/M metagenome (GOLD analysis project Ga0181536, IMG submission 121105) | Peatland microbial communities from MTU Mesocosm Facility, Houghton, MI, USA - PEATcosm2014_Bin17_60_metaG | ecosystem: Environmental > Terrestrial > Soil > Wetlands > Peat | place...
ATCACGCCGAAACTGTTGCATCTGAGACTCACCCAGGCGGTCAGGCCAAACTCAAAATCAACCGTTCACCGTGGCAACAGCCGCGAAAACCGCCCGGTCTGGTAAAATGAGAACTGCTGGCCAGCAACGCCGCTTGCCGTTCGCGCGCTTCCGCCGGAAGGCGCCTGAGGTCAGCCCGCGAGATGGCCCGTTCCCACGAGATGAACACGCCGTCGTCGTCCGAGAGATCGATTGGCGCTCGCAAGGTGCCTCCGCCTGGTGGAACGCGCTTTCTCTCAATCCGAAGAACGCTCCGAGGCTCTGCGTCTCTGAGATCTCTCAGATAAGCTCCTTGCGGTTCCGCGGCGAGCACCAGCCCATCCGGTTGCCGATATGCCGGCGCGCCATTCTCAGACGGCATGGATCACGGCCGTTGGAGAGAATGCTGGCGCGGTGCCTGAACCGCGGCGGCGACACCGACCGTTCCGCGGTCAGTCCTACCCCGCCGCGCCCTTCGCCGCCGGCCGCCGCTCCCGCGCGAATGGCGGAATCTCCAACCCCACGCCGCGCAGATGACTGAACAAGGCGCGCAGTTTCGCCCGGTCCGCCGCCGGCAACGGCGGCTTCAGAATAGAGGCGATGTTCGTCTTCAGATGCTCCGGATCGCCGGTGCCGAACAGCACGACGTCCACCCCCGGCTCATGCCGCACATAGCGATACGCGGCGTCGGTCACCGAACTCGCGCCGTCCGGATGCACGAGAAATCCCAACGGCTCATCGGCGGCGGCCAGTTCCGCCGGCACGTGGCCCTTGGCGGCGAGATCCTTCATCGTCTCGGCCAACTGCGCCGGGCGGGCGAAAATGCTGCGCACCGCGAACATCATCAGCGTGCCGACCTTGTTCTTCAGGGTCAACGGAAACACCCGCTCGCGCGCCACCTGGTCCATCAGATTGAACGCGAACATCGCCGTGTCCCAGGGCGTGTCCGCCGCCGCCCGTTGCAACATCAGCTGTTCGTGATCGTTCGGCGATGTCTCGGTAATGCCGAGGAAGCGGAATTTGCCCTTTGCCTTCTCGCGCAGCAGCGCCGGCACGATTTCATTCCGCACGTAATCATAGGCGGCGGGCGGCACCGCGTGGAGTTGGAACACGTCGACATGATCCAGGCCCAGACGGGTCAGCGATGCATCCAGGCTGTCGAGGATCTTCGCCACGGTGAACGCCGGATCGTTGACCGGCTTCGACGCCTTGGTGCACACGACGACGCTGTCCCGCGGCACGTCTTTGATCGCCCGGCCGACCACGCCTTCGGTGCCATAGACGGCCGCCGTGTCGATCAGATTGACCCCAAGGTCGAGCGCCTGACGGATGATCCGGACCGCGTGATCCTCGGACTGGCCGATGCCGACGCGGCTGAAGCCGCCGGTGCCAAGGCCCGCGACACTGACCCGCAGGCTGGTGCGGCCGAGAGTGGTATAGTCCATCATCTGCTCCCCGTGCTGATTGACGGCAGTCTACCAGGGACCGATTCATGACGCGACGGGTTGAGGTGATTGGCCACCGCGGCGCGCGCGGCCTGTTTCCGGAAAACACCATCGAGGGGTTTCGCCAGTGCCTCGATCTGGGCGTGCGATCGTTCGAACTGGATGTCGGCATGACCGCGGACGGCGTCGTTGTCGTGAGCCACGATCCGGCGCTGAACCCCTCCATCACCCGGGACGCCGCCGGACACTGGCTGAACGGCGCGGGTCCGCTGATCCACGACCTCACGTTCGAGGCCTTGCGCGTTTTTGATGTTGGCCGCATCCGGCCGGCGACCCGCTATCGGATGCTGTACCGCGCCCAGAAAGGGCGGGACGGTGCGCGGATCCCGGCGCTGCAAGATGTCCTGGCGTTGTCCTCCGAGGCACGCTTCGTCATCGAATTGAAGACCGACCCCAGACATCCTGACTGGACGGCCGCTCCCGCTGCCCTGGCGGAGGCGGTGCTGGCGGTCGTGGACGCGGCCGGCGCGGCCGAACGGGTGGTCCTGGAAGCGTTCGACTGGCGCGGCCCCCGGCATATCCGGCGCATCCGGCCGGAGCTCACTCTCGCCTGGCTCACCCGGGAGGAAACGGTGCGTGACGCCGCGCTCTGGTGGGACGGCCTCACCCCGGCCGACTTCGGACATTCGGTCCCCGCCGCCGTCGCCGCCCAGGGGGGAGGGATCTGGGCTCCGGAGTTGGCAAGCGTGACGCGGGCATCGGTCGCGGAGGCGCATGGCCTTGGGCTGCGTGTGATCCCCTGGACGGTCAACCGACGCACCGCGATGCGGCGGTTGATCGGCTGGGGCGTGGACGGCCTGATCACCGACCGCCCCGATGTCGCGATGGCGGTGACCGGACACCGGTGATTCGGGATCAGTCGGCCATGTCGTAGAAATTCGAGGAAACGGACGCCCGTTCGAGCAAGGCCCGCAACCTGGGGTTGTCTTTGCTGTTCTCCTCGGTCAGCCGCTTCATCGGGATGAAGAACTCATGCGCGTGCGGCAACTGATGGCGCGCGAACCCGGCATAATGCTGGTCCTTCAGGCCGTAGAGCACCCGCATCTCGCGCACCGGAATCGCGGCGGGAACCGTGGGTTCGTGGCGGAATACCGCGGTCGCCCGCCAGCGCGGCGTCGGGTCGTTCGCGGCGACCGGCGCGAGCAGCCAGGGCACCGGACAGACGGCGAGCAACGAGTGCGTGCTGGGTGCGAAACGTGAGCGTTTATCAAGAAGATTCTGTAACGTGCTGCATGCCTCGACGGCGAAAATATCGACGTAAGGCTCCTGGAACGAGCCACCGAAATTGAGCCACAACCCGTCCGGCAAGGTGCGCAATTTCGTGCTGCCGGGAAGCTTGAGAAACGGGTTGCTGACGCCGGTGTCCTCCGACGGCCGGCCGCGCAACCAGCTCTCTTTGCCGCGGCGCGGCTTCAGTCCGGGAGGCCGTTGCGGCCACCGCTTCAGGCTCTCCTTGACCATCGTGTCGAGCAACAGACGGTCCTTCATGTTTCCCTCGCTGCAATGATTAATCGATCTTATGCAACCTATGGGTGTATGTATCAGGTTATCCACATCCTGTGGAAGGTTTTTTCCGGCCATTTACCAGAAATTCAAAGACCTTGGCGGTGTGCCTGGACTGGAGGCTCAGAAGCCCTGGGCGAGGCCCGGTACGGGCTTGCCCGAGGTGACGAGTACTCCGGTCATTGGTTCGTGTTTTCAGTCTGTTGCGATGGGTTTTATATAAGCTACATCAGGTTCGCGCGGGGTTGGTCGTGGGGTTCTCTTGCCCTCCGCATTCTCCGGGTGGGACGAGCGATGGAGGCGGGTGGTGCGCCAGAGCGTTGCGCTTGCTCACAGGATTATCCACGGATGGTGACCGTAAATCGCCGGAGCGGGCCGGCGGAGCGGCCCAAAGGGAGGCGGCCCAAAGGGAGGCGGCCCAGAGGGGGGCGGCCCGGTTGGACCGGGCGCATCGGGCCGATTGGCCTTCCGGTGGTCCGTCGGGCGAGGTAGACTTCGCGCCATGCCAGCCCTGCCATTCGGATCCGCGGGACGTTGCCTCGCACTCCCGCGCGGATAGTGATGCGCGCCCGGGATCGCCGATCCGCGAGACAACGCCACCGGGCCCGCGCAACGCGGATGCCTGGAGGGCCACGGTGACCCGTTTCCAGGGACAGCGCGCCAGCCGTTGGCGGCCGCCGGTCCGGCTGGCTGATTTCCGCCGCTGGTTCGCGCTGGGTCCGCCGTTGGCGGCCCTCATCGCGCTGACCGCGCCGGCGGCGCGCGCCGCCTGCGATGACCCGCCGCCGCCGGTGCGCGACATCATCGCGGACCGCTTCTATGTCGACACCGCCAGCTCGATCACCGACAAGGCGATCATTGCCCGCAACAAGACGGCGTTGGCCACCCTGGACCACACGCTCACCGCCATTCTCGCGATGGAGGACAGAGGCCTGGTGGGCGACAGCGTGAGCGCCGCCTGCGCCGGCCATTGGCTCACCGTCTGGGCCAAAGGCGGCGCCATGCTGGGCCATATGAGCAGCCAGCAGGCGGTGGTCGAGCGCAAGTGGCGGACCGCTGGCATGGCTGTGGGGTACCTCAAGATCCGCGGGTCGCTCGATCCGGCGGAGCGCGCGGCGATCGACGCCTGGATGAACGACCTGGGCGACCAGGTCGTCGCCGATCAGGGCTGGCCCGCGAAGCGCAACAACCACGTGTACTGGGCTGGCTTCGCGGCGGGGGCGGTTGGTACGGCGACCGGGGCGACCCGGCTGCTCGACTATTCGCGGCGGGCCTATGACGCCGGGATGACGGATATCAGGCCGGACGGAACGCTGCCGATGGAACTGGCGCGCCGGCAAAAGGCACTGGACTACACCAACTATGCCCTGGCGCCGCTGGTCATGGCCGCCGAACTCGCCGCGCTGCGGGGCGAGGACTGGTATGGGCATGAGAATGGCGCGATCCATCGCCTCGCCGGGCGGGTGATGACGGGGTTGCACGATCCCAAAAGTTTCGCCGCGCTGGCGGGCGAGCCCACGGTCGACGTGCCGCGGGGTGGGGTGCTCGGCTGGTTGGCGTTTTACCGGACGCGCTATCCAGACCGCGTCGACGGCGCGCCCGCGGGGCCGTTCCATTACCCGTGGCTGGGTGGCGACCTGACGCTTACCGCGAAGGCGTGGGTGAAGCGGTGAGGCACAGCGGCCCGCGCCTTTATGGCCGGGCCGGACATACAGAGGGGTCCGGACAATGAGGTCCGCGGCTTCGCGAACCTCATCGGCCTTGTGATCGCGCGCGTCCGGCCAGGCCAGGCCGGGATGCGCGCGCGGAGCGTCATCCCCGCTTCGCCATCGGCACGTAATCGCGTTGCGGGGCGCCGGTGTAGATTTGCCGCGGGCGGCCGATGCGCTGATCCGGATCCTCGATCATCTCTTTCCACTGCGAGATCCAGCCCACCGTGCGCGACACCGCGAACAGCGCGGTGAACATGCTGGTCGGGAAGCCCATCGCCTTCAGGATGATACCGGAATAAAAGTCCACGTTCGGATACAGCTTGCGGTCAACGAAGTATTTATCGTTCAACGCGATCTTTTCCAGCTCGATCGCCAGATCCAGCAACGGATCGTCCTTGATGCCCAGTTCGAGCAGCACATCGTGGCAAGCCTTCTGGATGATCTTGGCGCGCGGGTCGTAGTTCTTGTAGACCCGATGGCCGAAGCCCATCAGCTTCGCGTGGTTGCCGCGGTCCTTCACCTCCTCCAGGAAGGCCGGAATATTCTTCGGGCTACCGATTTCCTCCAGCATCTTCAGCACCGCCTCATTCGCGCCGCCATGCGCCGGACCCCAGAGGCTGGCGATCCCCGCCGCGATGCAGGCGAACGGATTGGCGCCGGTCGAGCCCGCCAGGCGCACCGTCGAGGTCGAGGCATTCTGTTCATGATCCGCGTGCAGGATCATGATCAGGTCCATCGCCTTCGACAGCACTGGATTGACTTTGTATTCCTCGGCCGGAACGGCGTGGAACATGTGCAGGAAGTTTTCCGCGTAACTCAGGTCGTTGCGCGGATAAATGAACGGCTGTCCGACCGAGTACTTGTAGGCCCAGGCGGCGATGGTCGGAAGTTTGGCGATGAGGCGGAAGGCGGAGATGCGGCGGCTCTCCGGATCGTGGATGTCCAGGCTGTCGTGATAGAACGCCGACAGCGCGCCGACGACGCCACACATCACCGCCATGGGATGCGCGTCGCGGCGGAAGCCGTTATAAAATGTCCGCAATTGTTCATGCAGCATGGTGTGGCGCATGACGCCCTGGTCGAACTCTTTGCTCTGCTCGGCGTTCGGCAACTCGCCGTTCAGCAGCAGGTAGCAGATTTCGAGGAAGGTCGACTTCTCCGCCAGTTGCTCGATCGGATAGCCGCGGTACAGCAGCACGCCGACATCGCCGTCGATATAGGTGATTTTGCTGTCGCACGACGCGGTGGCGCCGTAGCCGGGATCGAAGGTGAACAGGCCAAGCTCCCCATAGACCTTGCGGATGTCGAACACGTCGGGACCGACGGTGCCCGACATGAGGGGGATGACGGACTTTTTGTTGGTCCCGTCGAGGGTGATGGTCACGGTCCGTTTGTCGCTCATGCGGGCTTCCTTGCTAACGGCGTTGGACTCCGCCGCTATGGCTTTCCCGGTCTGCCTTCCCGGTCTGATAACCGGCGGCGGGGACGCGGTGGGCCAGGGCGGATTGAGGCTGGTTCGCAGGTTATGGCGGCGCGCGTTTTCACGCAACCTTCGCATCCGCGGAATACGCGGCGCATCGCGCTGGACAAGCTGGACAAAGGGGGAGGTCTGTCCCGCCGGCGCATTCCCGTCTATGCGCGGGCAGCCATGACTGAACCATCAAGCCAACCCCGCGTCCTGGGCATCCTGGCCGGAGGCGGACCCTTGCCCGGCAGGGTCGCCGCCGCCGCCGCCGCGGCGGGCCGCAAGGTGTTCATCGTCGGCCTGGAGGGCTTCGCCGATCGCGGCGTGGTCGCGCCCTGGCCGCATGTGTTTCTCCGCATGGGCGCGGTGCGCGGCATCCTGGACGCCCTGCGCGCGAATCATTGCCAGGACCTGGTGCTGATCGGTCCGGTGCGGCGGCCGTCTTTCCTGGATCTCCGGCCGGATACCGACGGCGTGAAAATGCTCGCCCGGATCGGCCGCTCTGCCTTCGCCGGCGACGATGGCCTGCTCTCGGCCGTCATCCGCGTACTGGGCGAGGAAGGCTTCCGGGTGATCGGCGCGCATGAAATTCTGAACGAGGTGCTGGGCCCGCGCGGCCTGCTGTCGCAGGTGGGCCCCGATGCCAACGCCATGGCCGACATCAACCGCGGCATCGCCGTCACGCGCGCTCTGGGCGCCGTCGATGTCGGACAGGGTTGCGTGGTGCGCGCCGGCGTGGTGATCGCGGTTGAAGCGGTGGAGGGCACCGATGCCATGCTGTCCCGCTGCGGCGCGCTGCTCGACGCGATGGGCATGGCGAAACCGGCCGGCGTGCTGGTGAAGTCGGTCAAACCCGGCCAGGACCGGCGCGCCGATCTGCCGACGATCGGGCCGGAGACGGTTCGCCACGCCGCCGATGCCGGCCTCGCGGGGATCGCGTACGACGCGGGCGGCACCATTCTGGCCGAGCGGGAGGCCTGTATCGCGCGAGCGGACGAACGTGGGCTATTCTTGCTGGGCTTTGATCCTGAGACCACCGCAAAGAGGAGTTGAGACCATGGGCCGTTTCCTGCACACCATGCTGCGCGTCGGCGATCTGCAACGCAGTGTCGATTTCTACTGCAAGGCGTTCGGCATGAACGAAATCAAACGGCGCGATGTGCCGGATGGCAAGTATACGCTGGCCTTCGTCGGCTACGGTGACGAAGAGAGCAACACCGTCATCGAACTGACCTACAACTACGGTGTCGAGAAATACGAGATGGGCGGAGCGTTTGGCCATCTGGCGGTCGGCGTCCCGGACGTCGCGGCGGCGTGCGAGGTGGCGAAGGCGGCCGGCGGCACGATCACCCGGCCGGCGGGTCCGGTGAAGTTCGGCACGACGATCATCGCGTTCGTGAAGGACCCGGATGGGTATTCGATCGAACTCGTGCAGCGGGCCTGATCGGAGCGGACTTCCGGCGCTCGCCGATCTGCCCTGGGCGGGTTGGCGGCGCCGGAACAGGCGCGGCGGAAGTGTTCACGAAAAACCTGCTCAGCCAGCGCCAATGGCTTCGGCGATCCGCCGGCGGATGTCGTGCGGTTGATCCGGCTGGATGCGCGAGGCCGTCGCACGGACCCGGTTGAGCGATACGGAGGTCACCGACGGCGCGAGGGCGAAGCAGCGTTGTTCGCAGCCGTTCTCCGGCGCGGGATCAATCGGCACGGCCAGACCCGAAATGGCGAGGCGGGCGTCGCTGGTCAGCGGTACGGCAATGACGTTGGGGTAGTCCGGGTCGAACAAGTCATCGTCTTCGACAACCACCGCCGGAGGCGACCGGTTCGGTTCCGTAGGCGAAGCGCCAACCCGCCGGTCGACAATGACGATGTCGCCCGCGGTGAAACGCCCCCCCTACAATCCCTCGGCGCCTGGCGTGCCCCAGTCCGCCATGAAATCCCGGGCGGCCTGGTTCTCCGCGACTTGGCGCGCGACGGCGGCACTCCCCGCGCGAACGCGCGCCCGGCGGACATCGCGCGCGGCCTTCGCGGCGAGCTGGCGCAGATAGCTGGCGAGGCCGATCCCTTGCGCCTTTGCCTCGGCTTCCAGGGTTTTTCGGACTTCGGCGTCGAGGCGGATGGAGATGGGTGAACGCATCGTCGGACCTTTGAGGCGGGATGTTCGCGGTGACGTAGGGCGTCAGCGTCGTTCAATCCAGTCGTTAGCCGGGACGACTCGCGTCCAACGCCGCCTGCAGCATCCAACTGGCGGCCAGCCGGTCGACCGACTCCGCGCGCTTGCGGCGGCTGACATCGGCCTCGGCGATCAGGAACCGGTTGGCCGCCGCGCTCGACAGGCGTTCGTCGAACAGCGCGGCGGGCAGGCCGGTCGCCTCCGACAGCGCCAAAGCCCAGTCGCGGGCGGCCTGGGCGGCCGGGCCGGCGGTGCCGTCCATCGAGAGCGGCAGCCCGACGACCAGACCGCCGGCGTTCTCCTGACGCGCGATGGCGCGGATCTCCGCCGCGTTGGCCTTCAATTTCCCCCGCCTGAGGCTGCCAAACGGCGATGCCAGCGTCAGCCGAACGTCGGACAGGGCCACGCCGATTGTCTTGCTGCCGGGATCGAGCCCGATCAGGCGCTGGTCTTTGGTCAGGCGCGCGCGTAAGCCGGGCAGGGTGAGCAGAGGCATGATCCCGCGATCATCGGTCCGGGCCCGCGCCATGACCAGAGGCGGTCGCCGTCGAACCGCGCCGCGTTCGAGGCTATGGGGAAAGGAATGAGGCCGGATTTGACCCCGATCAATGCGGCGAGATAACAATCGCGGACCCGCCGGGACGTGCGGGCGGGTGGCGCGCGGAGAAAGGATCGTCGCATGAAGTTGGCGGATATCGACAAGGTCACTCACCTCATCGCCGATCTGGGGGAGATCAATTCCCTGATCGCGACGGCGGAAGCGGCGGAGCCCGCCACCTTCCAGTTGCTTATCGAGGCGCCGGGCGACGCCAGCTTCAAAATGTCGGCGGAGGGGGCCAGTACCTCGCATTCGCGGGGTACCGGTGTGTCCGCTGGTTTTCTCGCCAGCCTCAAGAAACTCGCGGTCGCCGAGTTGCGGGCGCGGCGGGAGGTCGTGCTGAAGGACCTGACGGCGCTGGGGGTCGATACGTCCGCGGGGTGAGTTCCTGGGGTTGACAGGGCAGATAGCCGATCACGGCCTCGGTTGTCCGGCGGAGCCACGCGGCGCGTTCGGCCGGGGCTGGTGCGGGCGGTCTCGGTGGCCTGGGGACGACGTCATTCCGGTGGGTCCGTTTCGCCGTTTCTGTTTCGTGTGCGGTGGCGGGAGGTAAGGAGTGGCCTGGCATCCAGCGGGCGAACGTTCGCGCGGAGACCTGGATGGGCCGCGCTGCTGAAGGAGGTGCTTCGGTTCGTGCCATCGTAGAAATAAAAATCGCGCGTCCAGAGGGTTTCGCGCTCTGGACTTCACCGGGACGAGAAGATCTATCGAATCGGGAGGTCGATCGGTTCCGGCATAACCGGGGCAAAAGTGCGGACAGACGTCACTCGCTGCCGAATTCGATCGAGTTCATCGCGCCGCCACGGATCGCCGCAGCATAGATGGCTTCTGGGAGGCGGGGATCGTCGAGGGTCGCGGGGCCGAATGCCTTGTGCCGTGCCGCCAGGGAGAAGAGAGCATCCCGCAGGACATTCCGCTCCAGAGGCACGCTGGCGCCGGCCGTCGAGCAGAAGGGATCGAGGTGAACCAGGCGGGTCGCGAGCACGACACCATCAGTCAAGGTCGCCTCGAACCCTTCGTCCATCAGCCACAATTCATTCTGACCGAACACATCGTCGACGATAAGGCCGGCAACGTCATGGCGTGTCTTGACCTGAACGATGCGGAAGGTGCTGGCCTGCATGGCGGCCAGAACAGTGGCTTCAATGGAGCCGGCGGGAAAGTGGCTGGCACGGGCGTATCGATCGATGGCTCGGGAGCGGTCAGCCCGCGCTCCGAACACGACGAGATCGAAAGCCAGGGTCATCTCGCTGAAACAGTCGGCGACGATGGTGCTGTTGGAAAGCAGCCCGATTCTGCGGGCAGCATCCTTGATTGCCTTGCCGCTGGCGAATTTCACCGCCGCGTTCAGATGCTGGCAGATGGCCTGGCGGGCAGCCCGGTAGTTTGTCACCACATCGCGACGGGTTACCGAGGTGTTTGTCATGATATGCCTTACCCACTGTCCCGAAGGAATCCAGCCTGAAGATGGCCGCCTGGCGTTGGAGTCGGCAAGCGGAACATCACCGCGGCAGCAGTTCTCATTTTGGCGAGCCGTTGCCTTCTCCATCTCAGGTCGTTGCCTCTCCACGTCATGCTCGGGCCTGACCCCGAGCATCTATCTCGGCACAAACGACCTGAAATCGGGGAAATACGAACAGCGGGTTGGGGTGGTAGAGATGCTCGGGTCGGGCCCGAGCATGACGTTACGGGGTTACGGCGGCCAAATTGAGAAGTGCTGTCACCGCGTATCGCCGGTTGTTGAACCCCACCCCACCGATGGCTATGTTCGTCGCCCCGCCCACAACCAAGGACACACTGGCCCCATGGCGCTCGATCCCGCCACCGTCCGACGCATCGCCGCGCTCGCCCGCATCCGCATGGACGACGCCGAGGTGGCAACGCTCGTCGGCGAGCTCAACGCCATCCTGGGCTGGATCGAGCAACTGAACGAAGTCGACATCTCCGGCGTCGATCCGCTGACCGGCGCGGCCCACATGGCATTGAAGATGCGCGACGACGTGGTCACCGACGGCGGCTATCCCGACCGGATCTTGTTCAACGCGCCAGACCGGATCGGCGAGTTCTTCGCCGTGCCCAAGGTCGTCGAGTGATGCTCACGGATCTGACGATCGCCGAGGGGCGCGACGGGCTGCGCGAACGAAAGTTTACCGCGGTGGAGCTGACGCTGGCGCATCTGCACGCGATCGAGGCGTTGAATCCCCGGCTCAACGCCTATTTGTCGGTCGGCCATGCCCAGGCGGTGGAGCAGGCGCGGGCGGCGGATGTGGCGCTGGCGGGGGGCGATACGCGGCCTCTGCTGGGGATTCCGCTGGCGATCAAGGACCTGTTTTGCACCGCGGGCGTGCGCACGACGGCGGGCAGCAGGATCCTGATGCCGTTCATCCCGCCCTATGAGTCGACGGTCACCGCCAACCTGTTGCGCGACGGCGCGGTGTTTCTGGGCAAGACGAACATGGACGAGTTCGCGATGGGTTCGTCCAACATGACCTCGCATTACGGGCCGGTGGAGAATCCGTGGAAGCGGCGCCAGGACCCGACCGCGGTGCTGGTGCCGGGCGGCTCGTCCGGCGGCTCGGCGGCGGCGGTGGCGGCCCGGTTGGCGATGGGCGGGACCGGCACCGACACGGGTGGATCGATCCGGCAGCCGGCCTCGTTCTGCGGGCTGGTGGGGGTGAAGCCGACCTATGGCCGCTGCTCGCGTTGGGGCGTGGTGGCGTTCGCCTCGTCGCTGGATCATCCAGGACCGTTCGCGCGCACCGTGCGGGACGCGGCGATCCTGCTCGGCTCCATGGCGGGGCATGATCCGAAGGACTCGACCAGCGCCGACGTACTCGTGCCGGATTTCGAGGCGGCATGCCAACGCCCGATCAAAGGACTGCGGATCGGCGTGCCGAAGGAATACCGCTCCGACGGCATGCCGGGGGAAATCGAGACATTATGGCGACAAGGCGCGGCTTGGCTGCGCGAGGCGGGCGCCGAGATCGTCGACGTCTCGTTGCCGCACACGAAATACGGCCTCGCCACCTATTACATCATCGCGCCCGCCGAGGCGTCGTCGAATCTCGCCCGTTACGATGGCGTCCGGTTTGGCCTGCGTGAGAAGGGTGAAGACCTGCGCGATTTGTACGAACGCACCCGCGCCGAGGGATTCGGGGCCGAGGTGCGGCGGCGGATCATGATCGGCACCTACGTGCTGTCGGCGGGCTATTACGATGCCTATTACCTGCGGGCGCAGAAAGTCCGCGCGCTGATCCTGCGCGACTTCACCGAGGTGTTCGCGAAGGTCGACGCGCTGTTGACGCCGACCGCGCCCTCCGCCGCGTTCGCGCACGGCGAGAAAATGGATGACCCAATCACCATGTATCTGAACGACCTGTTCACCGTGCCGGCCGATCTGGCGGGCGTGCCGGCGGCCTCGGTGCCAGGCGGTCTCGACGCGGACGGTTTGCCGCTTGGCCTGCAGGTCATGGCCCGCCCGTTCGATGAGGAGACGCTGTTCGCCGTCGCCGCCGCGCTCGAACGGGCCGCCGGCTTTTCCGCTCTGCCAACGTTACGCGCGGGAGGTTGAGTTATGGAGTACGCGCTCGAAGGCCGCACCGGTTCGTGGGAGGTCGTGGTCGGCCTGGAGGTGCACGCCCAGGTCATCTCGCGGTCAAAATTATTTTCCGGCGCCGCGACGGCGTTCGGCGCCGAGCCGAATACCCAGGTCAGCTTTGTCGACGCGGCGTTTCCCGGGATGCTGCCGGTGCTCAATCGCGTGTGTGTCGAGCAGGCGGTGAAGACCGGCCTCGGGCTGAACGCGGCGATCAACAAAGTCAGCCGGTTCGATCGCAAGAACTATTTCTACCCTGATCTACCCCCCGGGTATCAGATCAGCCAGTACGAACATCCGATTGTCGGCAAGGGTGAGATCGAGATCGAACGCGCCGACGGTTCGACGAAACTGGTCGGCATCACCCGGCTGCATCTGGAGCAGGACGCCGGTAAGTCGTTGCACGATCAGCATCCGACGAAAACCTTCATCGACCTCAACCGCGCCGGCGTGGCGCTGATGGAGATCGTGTCGGAACCGGATATCCGCTCGCCCGACGAGGCCGGCGCCTACCTGCGGAAACTGCGTTCGATCCTGCGCTATCTCGGCACCTGCGACGGCAACATGGAGGAGGGCTCCATGCGCGCCGACGTCAACGTGTCAGTACGGAAGCACGGGGAGGACGGCTACCGGACGCGGTGCGAGGTGAAGAACGTCAACTCGATCCGCTTCGCCATGCAGGCGGTCGAGGCGGAGGCGCTGCGGCAGATCGAGGTCTGGGAAAGCGGCGAAGCAGTCCGGCAGGAGACGCGGCTGTTCGACAGCGGCCGGGGCGTGACGCGGGCGATGCGCTCGAAGGAGGAAGCGCATGACTACCGGTATTTTCCCGATCCCGACCTGTTGCCGCTGGTGCTGGAGCAGGCCTGGATCGACGATCTGAAGGCGCATCTGCCGGAATTGCCGGACGCGAAGAAGGCGCGGTTCATGCGGGATTATGGGCTGAGCGCGTACGACGCCGGCGTTCTGGTCGCGGAACGAACGACGGCGCTGTTTTACGAGACCGTGGCGAAGGGCCGCGATCCCAAGCTTGCCGCCAACTGGATCACCGGCGATTTCTTCGCCGCGTTGAAGCGCACCGGGCGCACGATCGAGAATCCGCCCGTTACTGCCGAACGCCTGGGTCAGCTGCTCGACCTGATGGTCGACAACACCATCAACGGCAAGATCGCCAAGGACGTGTTCGAGGTGATGGTAAACAGGGCGGTTTCGATACACGATTCGGCAAGTGCAACGGATACGTTTGATGCCGTGTTGACACAGACGATAGATCCGGCCGCGATTGTGGATGAATTAGGCCTGCGCCAGGTCACCGATACCGGTGCGATCGACGCCGCGGTGGACAAAATCATCGCCGCCAACCCGGACAAGGTCGCGGAGTTCCGGTCCGGCAAGGACAAGCTGTTCGGCTTTTTCGTGGGCCAGGTGATGAAAGCCATGCAAGGCAAGGCCAACCCCGCGCTGGTCAACGAAACGCTGAAGCGCCGCCTGACTTGACCGGCCGAAGGACCCGGCCGTAGCGTTCCGTTCGCGAAGCAAAGGGGAGAGCGCGTCATGGCCTCATTCACGATCACGCCGCTGACGGACCACACCGGGGCCGAGGTGGTGGGCATCGATTTCACCCAACATATCGATACAGAAACGAAATCCACGCTCAACGACGCCTGGGCGAAATACCACGTGCTGGTGATGCGGGAGCAGAATTTTACCCCCGTGGAATATAAGCGCGCCGCCACGGTGTTTGGGGAACTGCAGCCGCACGACAAGAAAGACCATCACGTGCCGGGCCACCCGGACCTGTATTACGTCTCTAACGACGTGATCAAGAACGGCAAGCGGATCATTCCGGGCGAGACGTTCCATACCGACCACTCGAACCATCCGGCGCCGCCGAAGGCCACGATGCTGTTCACCGTGTCGCTGCCGAGCCAGGGCGGCGACACGCAATATGTCGACATGCACGCGGCCTATGACGATCTGGATGATGCGATGAAGGAACGGATCGCGCCGCTGCGCGCGCGCCACGTCTACCAAAGCAAATACAGCCCGCGGGAACTGGCTGGCCTGAACGAGGAAAGCGCCCGCGCCATCCCGCCGCCCGGCCTGCATCCGCTGGTGCGGGTGCATCCGGAGAACGGCCGCAAGGCGCTGTTTCTCAATCCGGTGCGGATGGAATCGATCGAGGGCATGGGCGACAACGAGGCACTGGCGCTGATCGGCGAACTGATGGATCACGCCACACAGACGAAATACGAATACCGGCATCAGTGGCGCCAGGGCGACTGGGTGATCTGGGACAACCGCAGCGTCATGCATCAGGCGAACGCCGATTACGACATGAACGAGCGGCGCTATCTGTTCCGGCTGATGCTGAAGGGCGAGGTGCCGATCCCGGTTTCCTGACCGCGCCGCCGCGCGGTCAGGTTTTTCCGAAACCGCGACAAGGCGCCAGCCTATGTATATGCTATTGCTCTGGTCATGCCCTGGACACGACAACCGTGAACCCGCGTGCCGTTCGTCATGCGACGCGACGGTCACTCCCAGTTGACCAGCGAATCCGCGCGAGCGCGACGTGGCGGTGGGGGAACCATTGAACGAACTGAGCACTGGTTTGCCCGCGCCCGCGCTGATCAAAGCTCTGGGCGTGGCGCGCCGGGTCTGGAAATTGCTCCCGCTCCCGATCCGGCGACGGATGCACCGCGGCGTAACGATGGGCATCGGCCGCATCGTGCCGGGCTTCTTCCTCGAGGCAGTCGAGTTGGAGCGCGAATACCAGACCTGGATCGCGCGGCACGACACACTGACCGAGGCCGACGTGCAGGCGATCCGAGCGCATATCGCCCGCCTCGCGGAGCCGCCGAAAATCTCCGTGGTCATGCCGGTGTTCAACCCCGCTCCCGATCATCTGCGGTCGGCCATCGGATCGGTCCGGACTCAGCTATATCCGAACTGGGAACTCTGCATCGCCGATGATGCCTCGACCGACCCGGAGGTCATCGCGGTGCTGGCACAGTCCGCCGCCGTGGACGGCCGAATCAGGCTGGCTCGGCGCGACGTCAACGGCCATATCTCAGCCGCGAGCAACACCGCGTTGGATCTCGCCACGGGTGCGTTCGTGGCTCTGCTCGACCATGACGACGTGCTGGCGCCGCGTGCATTGTATGAAGTCGCGGTGGAACTGACCGAGCACCCGGAGACCGACGTTATTTATTCCGATGAGGATCACATCGACGACGACGCCGTACGCTCTTCTCCCTATTTCAAAGTCGGATGGAATCCGGATTTGATGTTGGGCCAAAATCTTATCAACCATCTTGGGGTTTATCGTCTGGATCTGCTGCGCCGGATTGGCGGCTTTCGGGAGGGTTTTGAGGGCAGTCAGGATTACGATCTGGCACTGCGTGCCGTGGCGGCGTGCTCCGCCGACCGAATTCGCCATATCCCCGCTGTGCTTTACCATTGGCGGCGGACCAGCGCGGCGGGCTCATTCTCGGAAGAGTCGATGGAACGCTGCGTCCGCAATGCGCACCGCGCGATCAGGGACCATTTGCGGACATTGGGCGTCACCGCCCAGGTCGAACCGGCGCCGTCATTGCCGCATTGGACGCGGGTGGTTCGTCCGGTGCCCGATCCCGCGCCGCTGGTGTCCGTGATCATTCCGACGCGCGATCGTGCCGGACTGCTGCGCCGCTGCCTCGAAGGCCTGTCGCATCGCACGGATTACCCGAACCTTGAGATTCTGATCCTCGATAATGACAGCACCGAGGCCAGAACATTCGCGTTGTTCGACGAAGCGCGGAACGATCCGCGGATTCGGATTTTGCCGTTTCCTGGCCCGTTCAACTATGCGGCGATGAACAATCACGGCGTGGCCGAGGCACGCGGCGAGCTTGTGCTGCTGCTTAACAACGACATCGAAGTGATCGGTTCGGACTGGCTCTCCGATATGGTTTCGCATGCGGTGCGTCCGGAAATCGGTGCCGTCGGCGCCAAGCTATTGTATCGCAGCGGTCTGGTTCAACATGGCGGTGTGCTGGTGGGATTGGGTGGTGTCGCCGGAAATCAGTTTCTGTTCATGAGCGACGCGAGCCCAGGGTATTTCGGTCAGTTGGGACTGGTGCGCGACATTCTGGCGGTCACCGGCGCCTGTCTCCTGGTGCGCAAGGCCCTGTATCAGGCGGTTGGCGGCCTCAACGCCGACGCGTTGCCTGTCAGCTTCAACGACGTCGATCTTTGCCTGCGCATCGCCGAGCGGGGGTTCCGCAATCTCTGGACGCCGTTCGCGAAGCTTTACCATCTGGAGTCCGCGAGCCGCGGCGATGACGTCAGCAAAGAAGAGCGTGCGAGAGCCGAGCGTGAGGCCGATTGGATGCGGAAGCGTTGGGGAGGATTGCTGCGCGAGAATCCCGATTTCAATCCAAACCTTATTTCCAGCCACCCCCACTACCGGCTGGCGTTCCCGCCACGACGGCGCAAGCCCTGGGACGCGGCCGGCGCATGAGAGGCGGCATCCGACCGGGCCGGGTTGTCACCCTTGGTTCGGAAAACGATCGATCCCGGCGCCCGGGGCCGGCGTCTCACTCGATCGAGAAACTCGTCCCGCAGCCGCACGACGACGTCGCGTTCGGGTTCTTCACCGCGAAGTGGCTGCCCATCAGCGCGTCGGTGAAATCCAGCTCCGACCCGGCCAGCAGATCGAGGCTCGACGGATCGACCAGGATTTTGGCGTTCGCCTTCTCGATCACGAGGTCGTCCGGCTGGACGTCCTTGTCGAGTTCGAACCGGTACTGAAATCCGCTGCAGCCTCCGGCCAGCACGGATACGCGCAGAGCCAGTTGGTTGCCCTCGGCGGCGGCGATCTCGGCGATGCGGGCGGCGGCCCGCTCGGTCACGGCAAATTGTCCCATGCCGGAAACATAGGCGCTCTGGCCGGGGAATTGAAGCCCCATTGGTTGAGTCCCTCGGGTCACGGGTGTAAGCGGCGCGCATGACCGGCCGTATTCCTCTGGCGCCCTACGCCGTCTCCGAAGCGAATACCCGCGGCCGGCTGTATGCCGAACCGGAGGGGCCCAGCCGTTCGCCCTGGCAACGCGACCGGGATCGCATCATCCATAGCTCGGCCTTTCGAAAGCTGCAGTACAAGACCCAGGTCTTCGTCAACCACGAGGGCGATTTCTACCGCACAAGGCTGACCCATTCCATCGAGGTGGCGCAGATCGGCCGCTCGATCTCCCGTGCTCTGGGCCTGGATGAGGATCTGACCGAGGCGCTCGCTTTGGCGCACGATCTGGGCCATCCGCCGTTCGGCCACGCCGGGGAAGAGGCGCTCAATCTGGGCATGAAACCGTTCGGCGGATTCGACCACAACGCCCAGAGCCTGCGCGTCGTGACCTTGCTGGAAAGCCGCTACGCCGGGTGGGACGGGCTGAACCTGACCTGGGAGACGCTGGAGGGGCTGGCCAAACACAATGGTCCGCTACGCGATCCGCCGCCCTACATCGCCGATTACAATGCCCGCCATAAACTCGATCTCGGCACCCATGCCAGCGCCGAGGCCCAGGTGGCGGCGCTGGCGGACGATATCGCGTATCACGCGCATGATCTGGATGACGGGTTGCGGGCCCGGCTGTTCGCTCCGGACGATCTGCGGCATTTGCCGATCGTGGGCCAGGCCCTGGCCGAGGCGCGCCAGGCCAGCCTGGACATGCCGCCACCGCGCCTGCGCCACGAGACGATAAGGCGGGTGATCGACCGGCTGGTGACGGATTTGCTGGAGGAAACCCGCGCCCGGCTGAGCAAACTGGCGCCCAAGGACCCGGACGCGATCCGCCGGTCGCGCAATCGTGTCGTCCTGTTCAGCCCGGCGATGACCGACGCCAATCAGGCGATCAAGGATTTCCTGCATAGCCGCATGTACCGCCATTGGCGGGTCAACCGCATGAGCGCCAAGGCGCGGCGGCTGACCGAGGAGGTGTTCCGGATCCTGCATTCCGATCCCTCGCTGCTGCCGGACGACTGGCGCGCCCGCGCCGGGGAGGGCGGGACGCATCGCGCCGCCATCGTCGTGGGCGATTACGTGGCGGGGATGACGGATCGGTATGCGATGGATGAGCACCGGCGGCTGACGGATATCGCGGTGAACGGGTGATGCTCCGGCCCCTTCTTGTGATGGCCCGGTCCAGCCGCATTGGCATCGAGTTAAGCCCGGAGCGGGGCACGATCCTCTCTCCGTCGTCATCCTCGGGCCTGACCCGAGGATCCGTGGGCGCACGCAGCGCGTCAGTTCAAGCCACTTCTCGCGTGGATACAGATGCTCGGGTCAAGCCCGAGCATGACGGTGAGGGGCAATTTCGACCCCGCTCACACCTTAAGTTGATGTCTGTTCGGTCCAGCCGGGCCATGACGTTGGGACAATCATGACCGACCTTTTCGCCACGATCCGGAAAACCGTCCTCGCCGCCGTCAACGCCGCCGTTCCCGGCCTGCCGGAGGACATCACCGCGCGCATCGAAGTGTCCCCCACGCAGCCGGCGCACGGCGACATGGCGACCAACGCCGCCATGGTCTGCGCCAAAGCCGCGCGTCAGCCGCCGGTCAAACTCGCCGCCGCCATCGCCGAGGCGTTGCGCGCCAGTCCGGACATCGCCGAAGCGACCACCGCCGGGCCCGGTTTCGTCAATCTCCGCCTTCACCCGGCGGTGTTCCGCGCGGTGCTGCCGGCGATCCTGACCGCCGGCGAGTCGTACGGCGATTCCGCCACCGGCCAGGGCATCCGCGTCAACGTCGAGTATGTCTCGGCCAATCCCACCGGCCCGATGCATGTCGGGCATTGCCGCGGCGCGGTGGTCGGCGACGCGCTGGCGAATTTGCTCGCCAAGGCCGGCTACGACGTCACCAAAGAATACTACATCAACGACGCCGGCGCGCAGGTCACCGCGCTCGCCTGGGCGGCCTACTGGCGGTACCTGCAGGCGATCGGCACCGAAATGACGGAAGAGGAATTCGCCGACGAGGTTCCGGGCGGATTGCAGTATCGCGGCGACTATCTGCTGCGGATCGGGCAATCGCTCGCGCACGCGCACGGCACCGCGCTCGCCAGGCCGGACAAAACGATCGAGGCGCCGGACGTCTGGCTCCACACGGTGCGCGACTTCACCATTGAGGCGATGATGGGCGATATCCGCGACGACCTCGCGGTGCTTGGCGTCCAGCAGAATGTTTTCAGTTCGGAACGGGCGCTGGTCGCCTCGGGGGCGGTCGATGCGATCATCAATCGACTGCACGCGGACGGATTGATTTACGAGGGCGTGCTCGACCCGCCGAAAGGCAAGATGCCGGACGACTGGGAACCGCGGCCGCAAACTTTGTTCCGGGCCACCAACTTTGGTGACGACGTCGACCGGCCGTTACGGAAATCCGACGGCAGCCACACGTATTTCGCCAACGACATCGCCTATCACGCCGACAAGGTCGCGCGCGGGTTCGATATTCTGATCGATGTCCTCGGCGCCGATCACGGCGGCTACGTGCCGCGCATGAAAGCGGCGGTGCACGCGATTTCGCACGACAAAACCAAATTCGAAGCGGTCTTATGCCAGATCGTGCACATCATGCGCGGCGGCGAGCCGGTTCGTATGTCGAAACGAGCCGGTACTTATGTCGCGCTGCGCGATCTGCTGGAGGAGGTTGGCCGCGATGCCGTCCGCTTCACCATGCTGACGCGCAAGGCCGACGCGCAGATGGAATTCGACCTCGACCAGGCGGTCGCGCAAACCCGGGAAAATCCGGTGTTCTACGTGCAATACGCGCATGCCCGTTGCCGTTCCGTGCTGCGCGGCGCGGTGGAAACCCTGGCGGCCGCGGAGCTGACGCCGGCGTCACTGGCCGGCGCGGACCTCGACAGCCTGACGGACGAGGCGGAGACCGCGCTGATCCGCCGCCTCGCCACCTGGCCGCGCACCGTGGAGGCCGCCGCGCTGGCGCGCGAACCACACCGAATCGCCTTTTTTCTCTATGACATGGCGGGCGACTTTCATATGCTGTGGAACCGGGGCAGGGACGAGTCCACCCTTCGATTCCTCCAGACCGGCCGGCCGGTGGAAACCCGGGCGCGGCTGGCGCTGGTGGCGGCGACGGCGGTGGTGATCCGCTCCGGCCTGCGGGTCATGGGGGTCGAACCCGTCGAGGAAATGCGTTGACCCCGCCACGGTGACTCCTCACCGGGGAGGCTCACGAAAGGATCATCATGTCGGATCAGGTTCATGCCACCGGTCCCATGTACCGGCCATCACGCGACGACCAGGGCATCGACGCGGGCACGAAGCGTATCCTTTACCTGATGGGTGCCGGCGGGCTCGTTATCCTGGCTTGCATCGCGGTTTATAGTCTGGTCGGGCGCTCCGGCGGGAATGTCGTGCCCGTGGTGCAGGCCGCGCAGGGGCCGATCCGGGTAAAACCGGACAATCCTGGCGGCATGGCGGTCACGCCGGAGGCCAGACAGGCCGACCCGAATGACAGCCATCTCGCGCCGGGCACCGAGGAACCCAATCCGCGCGCCTTGCTGGCGATTACCGGCCCGGCGAAGGGGCCAGGTCAGCTGAGCGGCCTCGCGCCGCCGCACCCCAAAACGGTCACGGTGCAGCTAGCGGCGGCGAAGTCCGAGGCCCAGGCGCAGGTTGATTGGGATAAACTGGCGAAGCGGCAACCGGAGTTGTTCCGGGAACGTCACGCTTTGTTCCAGAAGACCAACGAACCGGGGCCGGCGCCCTGGCGGCTGCGCACCGGCGGTTTCGCCGATCCGGCGCAGGCGAAGGCGTTCTGCGACAAGGTGAAGGCGAAAGGCGGCCAGTGCGCCGTGGTGGAGTCGTAGCGCGGCTGTCCGCTCCGCTCGTCATGGCCCGGCTTGTCCGGGCCACCTGAGCCAGCACCGTACCGCGGGAGGTGGCCCGGACGAGGCGGGCCATGACGAGGGGACGGCGATCACAAACACAGCATGCGTGCCGACATGGTTTGCAAATCCATCAGGATCGCCTCGCCGCAAACGGCGTAGAGCCATACCGCGCCGGCGAGCAGCAACCCGACGCCAACCCGCATGGCGACGCGGATCATTCCGCCGCCGCCAGCAGGCGTCGCACCGGCCGCTCCTTGATCGGCAGGTTCAACAGCCCGGCGACCAGGCCGAGACCGGCCGAGATCCACCACATCAGCGCGTACGAATGGGTCGCGTCGTACAGCCGGCCCGCCAGCATCAGACCGCAGAATGATCCAAGCTGGTGCGACAGCCACACGAAGCCGAACAGCATCGACATCCAGCTTGTGCCAAAGAACGTGCCGATCAGGCTGCTGGTCAACGGAATCGTCGACAGCCAGAACAAGCCCAGCAGCGCGGTGATGCCGATGATCGTCACCGGCGTGATCGGCAGGACCAGCAAGCCCAGGAACAGCACCGTGCGGGCGAAATAGATGGCGCTCAGCACCGAGCGTTTCTGGAAGAACCGCCCCGACTGACCGGCGAGCCAGGTGCCAATGATGTTGGCGACCCCGAGCGCCATCAGCGACCACACGCCAACCCAGGCGCCCAATCCCTGATCCTGCACGAAAGCGGGCAGGTGTACCGAATAGAACGCCACATGGAAGCCGCAAACGAAAAAGCCAAATGTCAGCAGCCAGAAACTGGGCGTGGCGAAGGCTTCGCGAAACGCTTCGCGCATTGTTTGCGCCCGCACCGCGGTGACCGCCACCTGAGGCTTCCCGGCCAGGATCACCGTCAGCGGCAAGCTCAGCGCGACCGTGCCGGCGACCATCAGCAGGCTGGCGCGCCAGCCGAACGCCTCGATCAGCACGTGCACGTAGGGATAGGCGAGGAATGTCGCGATCCCGGTCGCCATGCCGAGGGAGGCGATCGCGGCGGTGCGTTGTTGCGGCGGCACCGCGCGGCCGACGGCGCCGACCAGGGCGGTGACGCCCGACCCGCTGGACCCAAGCCCCAGCAGCACGCCGGCGACGAGCAGGCCGGTGCCGGTCGAGGCCTGAGTGATCAGGATGAACCCGGCCATCGAGCACAGGACGCCGGTCGCCGCGGTACGTCCCGCGCCATATTTGTCCGACCAGAAGCCGCACAGGATCGCGCCGAAGCCCCAGACCAGGTTCGCCAGCGCCATCGCGTTGGAGAACGGCTCGCGCCCGATGCCGAGATCCATGGTGACGGGCCGCAAATACAGTCCCAGAACCTGACGCAGACTCATCGCGAGGCCGGTGATCAGACAGGCGGCGGTGACGGTGACCCAGACCGGCCGTGCGCGAATGGCGTGCATGATGTCCTGGTCCCTTTGGCGTGCGACGGTCAGGCGGCCTCGCCCTTGACGGCGGGCGGTGCCGGCGCAAGATATGGGCATATGAGCGTAATTGACAAGACGGGGAACGCCGCGGTGTTGGAGGGGGAAACGCCCTGCAATTGCGCCGCCATCCGGCAGGCGGCGCGCCGGGTAACGCGGTTGTACGATCAGGCGCTGGCGCCGGCCGGACTGCGCATCACGCAATACCCGATTCTGGCCTGGCTCGCCGCCGCCGGTCCGGTGACCATGCACGTCCTGGCCGACCGGATGGTGATGGACCGCGCCACGCTGGGCCACAATCTGCGACCGTTGCAGGCACAAGGACTGGTCACGCTGACGGCGGGGCAGGATCGGCGGAGCCGGCTCGTCGGGCTGACCGAGGCCGGAAGGCGGAAACTGCGGGACGCCCGCCCAGCCTGGGACGCCGCGCAGCGGACGTTCGAGGCGGCGTTCGGCGCCGAGGACTCGGCCGCGCTCCGCGCCACGATGGTCCGGTTGGCGCGGCTGGATTTTTCGCTCAAAGCCGAGGCATGACCTGACGGGCGAAATCCTCAGCCAGCCGCCATTTCGCGTCGGTGCCGATGGCGAAGACCAGTTCCTCCAGCCCGTCGTGCGCCAGTTCGCGGATCCGCTCCACGAGTTCATCGGCGGTGCCGATCAGACAGGTGTCGCGGATCAGTTGGGCGTCGATCAGTTCCGCCTCGCCGCGATGCAGGCCGGTGTAGTGGCACTCGTGCGTGCGGAAGTGGCGATATTCAGGAGGAGTATCTTCGACCAGCCGGCAATATGGCTTCCAGATCCGCTCAAGAAACGGCGGCGGCTCGATGCCGCGTTCCTGGACCGTGTCATAGAAGTAATAAACACTGGCCATCACGTTGGGACCGATCGCCGCTTTGACCCGGTCCGAATCCACCGCCTCGCCCGGTTCCAGCACGAACACGCTGCTGAGCGAGGCATTGCGAAAACCGTCCATCGACCGGTTGCCGCGCGCCGCGCCTTGCCGGGCGTGCGACAACGCCTGGGCGACCGGCACGCCGCGCGGCGGGATGGCGAAGATGATGCCGTCGCCATGCTCCCCGGCCAGCGCCATCGCGCGCGGGCCAAAGCCCGAGACATATAAAGGAATCGGCGGGTCGAGCCGCATGCCGCGATCCTCGCGATGCAGCAGTTTTATCGGTTTGGTGACGCCGTTGAACGTGTAGTCGACCGCCTCGCCGCGCAGCAGCCCGGCGAGGACCCGGAGGTACTCGGAATACTCGGCCATTTTCATCGGTTTTTGGCCCATCGTGCGCATCGCGGTGTTGCCGGTGCCGATGCCCAGAAAAACCCGGCCGGGGGCGAGGGCGTTGAGGGTCGCCATGGCCGCCGCCTGCACCGGCGGAATGCGCGTGCCGCAAATCGCGGTGCCCGGTCCGATGCGCAACCGGCTGGTTTGCCGCGCCGCCAAGGCCAGCACGGCATAACAGTCGGAGAACAGCATCTGGCTGTCGGCGACCCAGACGGAGGTATAGCCCAACGCCTCGACATGGCTGAAAAAGCCGATCTCCGTCACGTCGCTCATCAGGCAGAAGCCGAATTTCATGGCTGGTTCCTCCGTTCGAACGGCCAGTATAGCCGCCGGCGGATTGTCTGCTAACGTCGCCGCCTAAGCCCACGTTCCGACGGGCAGGGAGGAAAACAGATGCGCATCAAGATGGGACGCCGTCCGGCATTGGGTTTGCTCGCCACCGGCGCGATGGCGCGGCGGGCGGAAGCGGCGGAAGCGGCGCCGATCACGATCGGATTCGCCGAGGCGTTGACCGGCAGCCTCGCCGCCGTGGGCAAATCCGGCATCCTGGCGATGCAGATCTGGGCTGAGGACATCAATGCCAAAGGCGGACTGCTGGGCCGTCCGGTGAAGCTGGTGTTCTACGACAACCAGAGCAACCCGGCCAACGTTCCCGGCCTATACGTGAAGCTGCTGGACGTCGACCATGTCGATCTGGTGCTGTCGGGCTATGCCACCAACATGGCGGCGCCAGCCATGCCGATCATCATCCAGCACAATAAGCTCTACCTGAGCTTGTTTTCGCTCGCGATCAACGCGGAGTTCCACTATCCGCGCTGCTTCGCGATGATCGCCACCGGGCCAGATCCGAAAATCGCGTTCTCGCAGGGCTTCTTTGAGATCGCCGCGTCCCTCGATCCGAAACCCCAGACGCTGGCGATCGTCGGCGCCGACGCGGAGTTTTCCCGCAACGCGACCGATGGCGCGCGTCTGAACGCCGCCACCGCGGGGCTGAAAATTGTCTACGACAAAGCCTATCCACCCACGACCAGCGACTACGCACCCGTGCTGCGCGCGGTGCGCGCCACCAACCCCGAGGTCATCTTCGTCGCGTCCTATCCCACCGACACCGCCGGGATCCTGCGCGCCGCGGCGGAAATGGGGTTGACCGCGCGGCTGTTCGGCGGCGCTCTGGTGGGCCTCGCGACCGCCGTGATGCGGACGCAGCTTGGACCGTTGATGAACGGTGTCGTATTGCTTGAGCAATGGGTTCCCGCCCCTGGGCTGCAATACCCCGGCGTGATGGATTTCCTGAAAATCTACCGGCCCAGGGCCCCCGCCGAAGGCGTCGATCCGCTGGGCGTGTTCCTGCCACCGTTCGCTTACGCGCGGATGCAGGTGCTGGAACGGGCGGTGAAGGGCGCCGGAACCCTCGACGACGATAAACTCGCCGACTATCTGCGCACCCACACGTTCAAGACCGTGGTTGGCGATATCGCTTACGGTAAGGACGGCGAGTGGGCGGAACCCAGACTCATCTGGACCCAGTTCCGCGGGATCAAGGGCAACGATCTGACGCAGTTCGAAAACCCCGCGGTCGAGGCCGTGTTGCTGCCCAAATCGGTTAAATCGGGCGAGCTGATCCAGCCGTTCGTGGCGGGACATTAACTCGGCGGCACGCGTCGTCAGGACGATTGCCTGGACTCCACCGAACGTGGCAGGAAGCGGCGTATGCTGACGCGCCGCTCCGCCCTCGCCATCGCCGTGCCGGCCGTTATCGCCGGACGCGCGCACGCGGCGGACAGTTTTCAGACCTTCATCGCCGGCGTCTATGCCGAGGCCGCCGCCGAGGGCATTCGCCGCGACGTGCTGAACGCCGCCTTCGCCGGGGTGACGCCGAACCAGTCGGTCATCGACAAGGACCGCAAACAGGCCGAGTTCAGCATGACCTGGACGCAGTACCGCGCGTTGGTCATCAGCGACAAGCGGATCGCCGACGGCCGCGCCGCCGTGGCGCGAAATCAGGCGCTGTTCGACCAGGTCGAGAGCCATTTCCGCGTCGCGGCATCGGTGATCGCGGGAATTTGGGGTCTCGAGTCGAACTTCGGCGCGCTGACCGGCAACTACAAAGTGGTCGAGGCGCTGGCGACGCTCGCCTGGGAGGGCCGCCGCGCGGCGTTCTTCCGCGGCGAACTGATGGCGGCGCTGAAAATCCTCAACAATGGTGACATCGGCCCCGCGAGCATGACCGGATCCTATGCCGGCGCGATGGGGCAGCCGCAGTTCATGCCAACCAGCTATCTGCGGCTCGCGGTCGATTTCGACGGCGACGGACGGCGCGATATCTGGAACAGCAAAGCCGATGTACTGGGCTCGATCGCCAATTTTCTCGCGCGCTCCGGCTGGCGGCCGGGCGAGACCTGGGGCCAGCCGGTCCGGGTTCCGGCGGGCACGGTTGCCGCGGGCCGGGACGTGCGGCGCCCATTGACCGAGTGGGCGCGTCAGGGCGTCGCGCCCGCCGCCGGGCGATGGGCGGCCGCCGGCGACACACCGTCCGCGATCATCGCGCCGGATGGCGCGGGTGGCGAAACATTCCTGGTATTCAACAACTTCGCGGCCATCAGGCGCTACAACCCGTCCGACTTCTATGCCATAGCGGTCGGGTTGATCGGCGACTGGGTCATGACCTGAGCAGGGGACTGTGACATGAAGCTCTCACGTCGTCTCGCGTTGGTTTCCGGTTTGGCCGTGCTCGGGCCGGGGGCGTTCGCCGCCCACGCGCCCAAGGGCAAAGCCAAGGACGCCGCCGTGCCCACCGGCTCGCCCGGTGAAACGCCGCTGGGACCGGTCGATACTGTCGCGAAGTGGGCGTTCATTCAGGATTTCACCACCGGCGCGGTGCTGCTGAACAAAGGCGCCGATGAGCCGATGCCGCCATCCTCGATGACCAAGCTGATGACCATGTATTTGGTCTACGAACAGTTGAAGAAGGGTCAACTGAAACTAACCGACACCGTGACGGTCTCGGCACGGGCCGCCGCCATGGGCGGATCGCGGATGTTCCTCGATGTGGGCAAGCCGGTCGTCCTGGAAGATCTGATCCGGGGTGTGATCGTGCAGTCGGGCAACGACGCCGCCACCGTGCTCGCCGAGGCGGTGGGCGGAACCCAGGAACGCTTCGTCGATATGATGAACGCGAAGGCCAAGGAACTCGGCCTGACGCATTCGGTGTTTCGCAATCCGACCGGCTGGCCGGATCCGGAACAATTCATGAGCTGCCGCGACATCGCGACCTTGGCCCGCCGGATCATCTCGGAGTTTCCCGAGTACTACAAATACGATTCCGAGCGGTCGTTCAAATACAATAATATCGAGCAGCAGAATCGCCATCCAATGGTGCAGGCCGGCACCGCGGACGGATTGAAGACCGGGCACACCGATGCCGGCGGTTTCGGCCTCGTCGCCAGTTCGCTGCGCGACGGCAGGCGGGTCGTCATGGTGCTGAATGGCATGACATCCATGCACGAGCGCGCCGGCGAATCCGAAAAACTGATGAACTGGGCTTTTGCCAGTTTCGAGAACGTGACGTTGTTCTCCGCTAACGAAATCATCGACAACGCCCCCGTCTGGTTGGGCAAGGACAAGACCGTGCCCCTGATCGGCGGCCGCGACCTGATCGTCACGCTGCCGAAGTCGTGGCGGCAAACGGCGTCGATCAAGATCAGTTACGCCGCGCCGATCACGGCACCGGTCGCCCAAGGTCAGCCGATCGGGGTCATGATGCTGCGCGGCCAGGGCGTGCCGGCGATGGACGTGAATTTGCTGGCCGGCGCCGATGTGCCGCGGTTGAGCCTGCCGATGCGAAGCCTCGCGGTCGTTTCGCATTACGTGACCGGCGGGTGAGGTGAGCCGCGCGAGCCCAGGGGAAGGGACGCGAGGACGGCTGATCACGCTGGAAGGCGGGGAGGGCGCGGGGAAATCGACGCAGGCGCGGTTGCTGGCGGACGCGCTCTGCGATCTGGGGCTGCCGGTGCTGCGCACGCGCGAGCCTGGCGGCGCGCCGGGTGCGGAGTTCCTGCGCGAGGTGTTGTTGTCCGGCCGGATCGACTGGAGCGCCGGGGCCGAAACCATGCTGCACGTCGCCGCGCGGATGGAACACGTCGCCAAAACGATTCGCCCGGCGATCGAGGCCGGCAGCTGGGTGGTGTGCGACCGGTTCCATGATTCCACGATGGCCTATCAGGGTTATGGGCAAGGCGTCGATCGCGGCATGATTGAGGCGTTGGGGACGATGATTGGCATCGTGCCGGATTTAACCGTGGTGCTGGACGTGCCGCGGCAGGTTGCCGTGGCGCGATTGCGGCAGCGCGGGGCCGCCGATGACCGTTACGAGCGGCTCAACGATGCATTTCACCAGCGCGTGACGGAGGGATTTCGCGCGATCGCGGCGTTGCCGCGGTATGTGCTGGTCGATGCGGCGCGGGAGGCGGCGGCGGTGCACGAGACGGTGATGGCGGCGGTGCGGACGTTGATCGCGTGACCCCTTCAACGTCGTCCTCGGGCTCGTGTTTATCGTCATGCCCGGGCTTATGTTTGTCGTCATGCTCGGGCTCGACCCGAGCATCTGTCTCAGCCCGCGGAGCGTCCGTTCGAGGCAACCATCGGTGGTGCGAGATGCTCGGGCAGGCCCGAGCACGACGATTGGGGGACGCCTAGGTTTCGTTCCGACGCGGCCCGTACGTCTTGAACCGTTCCTTCGCCGCGTTGATCTGGCGCGCCGACAGCAACCTCGGCGTTCCGGCCGATCGTGCCAACAGATATTGTCGGCACAGGGTTTCCAGCAGCAACGCGTCCGCCAGCGCCTGATCCGTATCGGGCGCGTAAAGGATCATGCCGTGATTGGCCAGCAGACAGGCGGTGCGGCCCTTCAGCGCCTTCACGGCATGGGCGGCGAGCGCCGGCGTACCGAATGTGACGTAAGGGGCGCAGCGGATATTCGGGCCGCCGAACCGCACCACCATGTAATGAAACGGCGGTAGTTCCCGGTTGAGACTGGCAAGTGCCGTGCAGGCGTCGGCATGGGTGTGCACGACGCACGCGGCGGCCGGGAAGGCGCGGTAGATCGCCGCATGCATCTCCCACTCGCTCGACGGCGTCGCGCTGTTCAACGGCGTGCCGTCCAGCGCGATCTCGGCCATGCCGGATTCGCTCACCCCGTCCGGTGCGCCGCCGGACGGGGTGATGACCATGCCGCGCTCGCCGCGCTCGCTGACGTTGCCGGAGCTGCCGACGATCAGGCCTCGTTCGCCGAGTGCCGTGTAGAGCCGTAACGCATTCACATCAGGAAGACGCCCTTGCCGTCCGACTGTTTGTCGAACTGCTTATAGGCCTCGTCCGCCTGCTCCAGCTTCCAGCGATGCGTGAACAGCCGGTCGACGTCGACCTTGCGTTCGATACAAAACCGGGCGCATTCCGCCTGGATGATGTTGGAGAAGGTCCACGAGGCGACCAGGGTCATCTGCCGCCGTAACAGATGCGGACTGACATCGATTTTGACGTCGCCGCCCTCGCCGACGAAGCACATGGTGCCCCAGACCTTGGTCGAACGGATGGCGTTCAACCGCGCCTCGGAATTGCTCGAGGTGTCCAGCGACAGGTCGGCATAACGGCCGTGCGTCAGGTCCTTGATCGCCGCCACGGGATCGTTGGAGCCGGGGTCGACGACTTCGTCCGCGCCGAACTCCTTGGCGCGGGCCAGCCGTTGCGGGGTGATATCCAACGCGATCACCCGCGCGCCCATCGCCTTGGCGAACTGCGTGCCGGCGAGGCCGACCGGCCCCTGACCGAAAATCGCGATCGTGTCGCGGCCGGAAATGTTCATCCGCCGCAGCGCGCCATACGCCGTGCCCGAGCCGCAGGAAATCGCCGCGCCGGCCGAGAACGTCAGCTCATCGGCCAGCGGCACCAGCGTATTGGCCGGCACCAACAGGTATTTCGCGTGCCCGCCATGCGAGTTGGAGCCGTACACCTTCACCGGCACCTGCTGACACAACTGTTGCCAGCCCGAACGGCAATGGTCGCACTGGGTGCAGCCTTGATAGTGGTGCACCATCACGCGCTGACCGATCTTCGCCTCGGCGGGCAGCACGTCGGGCCCGATCGCGGCGACGACGCCACAGGGTTCGTGGCCGGCGATCGTCGGGTTCGGATTAGGCGGCAGGCCGGTGGCATTCTGGCCGCGGCCGGCTTTCGGGCGGCGGTATTGGTGCAGGTCCGAGCCGCACATGCCGGACGCTTTCATTTCCACCACGACCTCGCCCGGTCCCGGGGTCGGGTCGGGGAAATTCATGATTTCCAGTTCACGCTCACCATGAAACACGACGCCTTGCATGGTTCCCTCCGTTTCGTTGCCCTGATCCGACTGTGCCACGGATCGGGCCGGTTGACCAACGCGCCGGGCCGGCGCACGGATTCGGCGCAGGACGGCGTCCCGCCATTTGGCATAAGGCCTGGGTGCATAACCCGAAACTCGTGCACGCGGCGTCGCCACCTGGACAGCTCCACCTCCGCCACTGATGGAGATTGCTTCGCTTCGCTCGCGATGACCGGGGGACGGGGTGCCGGCGGCGCGACCTGATCGGGCAATGAGCTACAGCGCCATCCCAGGACTGGCCTGGATCGTTTGGGTCAGTGCTGACAGGATGTCTCGGTCCTGATCGTTGTTAACCGCGATCGAGAATTCGATATCGGTCACCACGCGTCCAAACCGTTCGCACAACCGGTCGCCGATGCGGTCATAGGTGTCGATGACCGCGAATTGTTGGAGGACGTCATCCGAAATCCGTTTCGGCAGTTCCTCCCACTGCTTTGTGCGTGACAGCAACTTGCATTCGTTGGCGAGGTCAGCCAACCCCAGGTGCTCGAACGCGACGAAATAGGTGGGGGTGGAGGCGTAGAAAGCGATGCGCGCGCGGGCGTCGCGGATTTTTGGCTGCAGTTCGGCCTCGCTCGCGGCGGTGGCGACCAGCGGCTTCATGCCGATCCGGAATCCATCCAGCGATCGGCCGGACTTCGCGGCTCCTTCGCGCACGGCGGGCAGCATGACGTTCTGAATATAGGATGGTGTGCAAACCGGATGCGGCCTGATGCCATCGGCGACCTCGCCCGCCACGCGGCACATCACCTTGTTGACGGCGGCGAGGTGAATGGGAATGGCGGGATGGTCGATCGGACCGGGATCGAACAGCGGAACCATCAGGTTGATGGTGTAATGCGCGCCCTCGAACCGCGGCTGCGTGCCATGCTGCCAGCAATCCCAGAACATCCGCACGGCGGAGACGTATTCGCGCATCCACGGACCCGGCGGCGACCATTTCATGCCGAACCGGCGTTCGATGTGCGCGCGAACCTGCGGGCCCAGACCCAGGGTGAAGCGGCCATGCGAGAGTTTTTGTAACGTCCAGGCACTCATCGCCGTCACCGCCGGACTGCGCGGGAAGGCGATCGCCACGCCGGTCGTCAGATGCAACCGTCGCGTCGCCTGCGCGGCGAGGGCGAGCACGATGAACGGATCATCCTTGGTTTCCTCGCAGACCAGACCGTCGTAGCCGATCGACTCCAACAGCCGGGCGTTGTCGCCGACGGTGGTGATGTCGAACGGGATTTCCGGCGCGCGCAGGCCGGGATCGACCTTGCCGAGCGGGAGGAGCGTTTCAAGTCGCATCGGCGATCACGCTGACATGGGCCGCGACGATGTGCCAGCCGTCGTCGAACCGCGCCCAGGTCTGTTGCTGGCGGCCGACCTTGGCGGGCATCGTGTCGCGGTGGAATAACGTGGAGGCGGTGGCGAAATCGCGGCCGAAGGTGGTGATGACCGTTCGCGAAATGATCCGGGCGAGGCCCACCGGCGAACGGGCGGAGCGGAACGCGCCGATTTCGTCCCAGCCATACAGAATCTCATTGATGCCATAGCGGATCGTGTGCGGGCTGTTCCAGAACAGGGTCTGCAGCGTGGCGACATCGTTCGCCATCAAGGCGGCTTCGTAAACGGCGAAGGCTGCCTCGACCTCCGCTTTCACCTCGGGCAGGTTGACGTCCATGGCGGGTTCCTGGTTGCACGCTCCGAGTGTTCGCACAGGCCTGGCCTATTGGGAAAGGGAGGATCAACATGTCCAACCGTTTCGTCGGCAAGGTGGCCGTCGTCACCGGAGGCGCGTCAGGCATCGGCCTGGCCATCACGCGGCGACTGATCGCCGAGGGTGCCAGCGTCGCGACGGGCGACGTGAACGCCGCCCGTCTGGACGAACTCGCGCGGGAGTTTGGCGAGCGGTTCCTCGGCGTCGCGACCGATGTCACCAAGGAAGCCGACATCGAGCAATTGGTCGCGCGGGCGGTCGAGCGGTTTGGCGCGGTGAACACCGCGTTCAACGTGGCGGGCGGTTCACGCCCAGGGTATATCGTTGATTTGTCAGAGAGCGACTGGGACTTTACCGTCGACCTCTGTCTGAAAGGGGTCTTTCTGGGCATGAAGCATCAGGCGCGGCAAATGATGAGCCAAGGCAACGGCGGAACGATCGTCAACATCGCCTCGCTGAACGCGCATGTGCCGATGCACGCGGGCGCGGCGTATGTCGCGGCCAAGGCGGGGGTCGAGTTGCTCAGCCGTAACGGCGCGCTGGAGTTCGCCGCGTTCGGCATTCGGGTCAACGCCATCTTGCCGGGTCTCGTGCAAACGCCGCTGACCCGGCGGCATTTCGACAATCCGGATGCGCTCGCCGCTTTCGTCGACCGCATTCCGATGGGCCGGCCCGCGCAACCCGAGGAAATCGCCGCCCCCGCGCTGTATCTGGCCTCGGACGACGCCTCCTACGTCTCCGGCTCCAGCCTCCTCGTCGACGGCGCCTGGGCGGTCAGCGGCTACCCGGACATGCGGCCGTTCCGCGGACCGATCGCCTGGAATGCACGCTGACTCTCGACGTGGCGGCGCATTCGTGGTGGCATGGCGATGAGGGAGGTACGCATGACCAATGCCACTGAGAGTCTGGAACTGACGCGCGTCGGCCCCGGGACGCCGATGGGTGCGTTGATGCGGAATTATTGGCTGCCGGCGCTGCGCTCCTCGGAGGTCGTGGCGAGCGGCGATCCCGTGCGCCTGATGCTGCTCGGCGAAAAGCTGATCGCGTTCCGCGATGCCGCCGGCAAGGTGGGCGTGATGGACCACCGGTGTCCGCATCGATGCGCGTCGCTGTTTTTCGGCCGTAACGAAGGCGACGGGATCGCCTGCGTTTACCACGGCTGGAAGTTCGCCGCGGATGGCTCGTGCCTGGCGCAACCGAACCTGCCGCCACAGCAGGAGTTCAAGGACAAAGTTCGCGCCAAAACCTACCAGGTGCGGGAGCGCGCCGGCCTGATCTGGGTCTATATGGGCGAGCGCGAGCAGGCGCCGCCGATGCCGGCGATCGAGGCGACGTTGTTGCCGGAAGCCGACGTGACCATCATGTTCTGCCAGCGGGAATGCAATTGGTTGCAGGCGCTGGAGGGCGACATCGATACGTCGCATTTCAGTTGGCTGCATGTCGGCAGCGTGAAGCCGGACCAGGTGCAGGACGACAACTGGGTCAAGTACCAGGTGCAGCATCGCGCGCCGGAGTATCATGTCACCGATACCGAGTGGGGCACGATGTATTGCGCGATGCGCCCCGCCGAGGACGACCAGACCTATTGGCGGTTCGCGCATTTTGGATTCCCGTTCTGGACCTTTATTCCGCAGGGTCCGTTCATCGACCGTGTGTTCGCGCGCGCCTGGGTGCCAATGGACGATACGCATACGATGTTCGTCTCATTGGTCTGGAAGCAGGCGTCGCAGACGAAACCTCTGGCCAATGGGTTACCGATTCCGGGTGCGAAGCCGTTGATCGATTATCAACCGAATACGACGGACTGGTACGGCAGATGGCGGCCGGTACAGAGCGCGGCGAACGACTATCTGATCGATCGCGATGCGCAGCGGAATGACGAGATCTACACGGGTATCACGCAAATCCATATGCAGGATCAGGCGATCACCGAAAGCATGGGCGATATCGTCGATCACTCGTTCGAGCATCTGGCGCCCAGCGATCAGATGATCACGCGCACCCGGCGGCGTTTGCTGCTGGCGGCGCGGGCGTTACGCGATCAGGGTGTCGTGCCGCCGGCGGTCGACGATCCGGCGGTGTATCAAAAGATCCGCAGCGGCGAGCGCATCCTGAAGGAGAAAGACTGGCAGGCGGCGTACGACGACGGGATGCGGGCGGCAGTGCGGCCAGTGTCGTACCGCCAGGCAGCGGAGTAAGGCGATGAAAATTGGCGTCTTCGACCACATGGACCGAGCCAACGTGCCGCTCGACCAGTTCTTCGACGACCGGATGAAACTGGTCGAGGCGTATGATCGCGCCGGGTTCTATGGCTACCATGTGGCGGAGCACCATTCGACGCCGCTGGGTGTGGCGCCGTCGCCGGGCGTCTGGCTCGCCGCGATCGCCGCGCGGACGAAGCAATTGCGGTTCGGGGCGCTGGTGTATCTGCTGCCGCTGTATCATCCGATCAAGCTGCTGGAAGAGATCTGCATGCTCGATCAAATGAGTCGTGGGCGGCTGATGTTCGGTGTCGGCCGCGGCATCTCGCCGATCGAGTTGCGGTATTACGGTTTGAACCCGGACGAAACGCCGGCGATGTACGCCGAGGCGATGGAGGTCATCCTGCGCGGGTTGACGTCATCGACTCTGACGTATGAAGGCAAATACTACAATTACCGCGACGTGCCGGTCGAAATGGAACCCTTCCAACGGCCGCATCCGCCGTTGTGGTACGGACTGGGGCGCCCCGATCACGTGCCGTGGTGCGTGAAGCACAAGGTGAACATCGTCGGCAATCTGGGTGGCTCGTTGATGCGCGCGATCACCGATCGGTTTCGTGACGAATGGCAGGCCGCCGGGCATGGGTTGGCCGACATGCCGCTGATGGGCGTCGGCCGTCACGTCGTGGTCGCCGAATCCAACAAGGAGGCGCTGGAGATCGCGCGCACCGGCTACGGCAAATGGCGCGAGAGCTTCCTGAAGTTGTGGAAAATGCACAACATGATGCCGGTCATGCACGCCGTGTTCCCCGAGACCTTCGAGGAAGCCGAGGCGCAAGGCCGCGCCGTCTCCGGCACGCCGGACAAGGTGCGCGACTTCCTGCAAACCTCGATCGACGAGGGCGGGTTGAATTACGTGCTCTGCCGCTTCGCGTTCGGCGATATGGAGCGGGACGCGAGCCTCAATTCCATTGACCTGTTCACGCGCCGCGTGATGGCGGACCTGCGACCCGCGAAAGGCACTGTGTGATGGAGTACGAGCTTTTCGCCCTGCGCTATGCCACGCGGGAGGCGCGGCGGCACGAGCATTTCATCGGCGGCGACCCGCATGATGGGCCGATGCCGATGGACTATTTCGTCTGGGTGGCGAAGAACGCCGACCGCGCCGTGGTGATCGATATCGGCTTCACCGCGGAAAGCGGCGGCAAGCGCGGCCGCAAGCTGGAGCGTTGCCCGATCGATTCGGCGGCGCTGCTTGGCGTCGATCCGGCGAAGGTCGAGGATGTGATCCTGACCCACATGCACTACGACCATGTCGGGAATTTTCATAAGTTCCCGAAGGCGCGGTTCCATTTGCAGGAGCCGGAAATCCACTACGCCGGCGGCCGCCAAATGCGGCACAAGCAACTGGCGAAGAGTTTCGAACCCGATGACGTGTGCGGCATCGTGCGGCTGAACTTCGATGGCAGGGTCACCTATTACAATGGTCCCGCCGATGTGCTGCCGGGCATCAGCATCGTGCCGACCGGCGGCCATTCCGTGGGACTGCAGTTCGTTTGCGTGAACACGAAGCGGGGCAAGGTCGTCCTGGCGTCGGACGTCACGCATTTTTACGAGAACATGGAGACGTATCGGCCATTCACCACGGCGTTCCATATCGGCGACATGCTGGACGCGTTCGACATGTTGCGCGCCCATGCGCCAACCCCGGACCACATCGTTCCGGGGCACGATCCGCTGGTGATGCGCCGCTATCCCGCGCCGTCACCGGCGCTGGAGGGCATTGTTTGCCGGCTGGATGTCGAGCCGAAGTCAGGCTGACATCTGGATCGGCGGTTCGATCTCGTCCGGGATCGGGCACACGTACGGGGTCCGGGCGGTGCGCGCTTTCAGGTCCGCCTTCGCCCGTGCCCGCAACGTCTCGTCCCGCATCGCGTCCAGCGCGGTCCCGGCCATGACCTTCGCCACATGGACGAGTCCCTTGTGCGCCGCCGGCAATGTGCCTTGCGCCGTCAACTGCCAGGAGTGACCCGGCGTGCCGATCGCATAGGTCGCGCCGTGCGCCTGCACCGTCGGCACCACCCAACTGACATCGCCGACATCGGTCGAACCGATCATCGGAACGCGCGGCGCATCCAACGGAACGATCTCATCGCACAACGACTGACCTGGCCGATACGGCATGCCGGACCGGCGATACGCGCTCTCGATATCTTCCTCGGACAAAGTCGCCTGGAACTTCGCGGCGGTCGCGCGATCGGCGTCGTCGAACGGCGGCGGGCCCAGACGCTCCAGATTGTCCTGCAGCGCGAGTTCCAGCGGCGTGTTGCCGAGCAGGTTGGACACCGCGCTGATCACCGTGGCCTTGACTGAGGTTTCCGTCATCAGGGCCGCGCCCTCGGCGATCTTCTTCACGCGTTCGATCAGGCGGTTCAGTTCCGGCAGGTTCCGGGCACGGATCAGATACCGCACCTTGGCGAAGGCCTGCACGACGTTGGGCGCGATCCCTCCGGCATCCAGGATCGCGTAATGCACCCGCGCGTCGGAGGGCATGTGTTCCCGCATGTAATTCACGCCAACATTCATCAGTTCGACCGCGTCGAGCGCGCTGCGTCCCAGATGCGGCGAGGCGGCGGCGTGCGAGGCCCGGCCGGTGAACGCGAAGTCGATGCGCGTGTTCGCCAGCGACAGCGGTTCGTTCAATCCCGCGAAGGCGCCCGGGTGCCAGGTAATCGCGATATCGACGTCCGAAAAAGCGCCGGCGCGCACCATGAAGCCTTTGGCGGCACCGCCTTCCTCAGCGGGACAGCCATAGTACCGCACACGGCCTTTCACTCCGTGCGCCGCGAGGTAATCCTTCACCGCCGTCGCCGCCAGCAGCGACGCCGCCCCCAACATGTTATGCCCGCACCCATGGCCAAATCCTGGGCCGGGCAGGGGACGCGGCTCGGCGACGCCGGCTTCCTGCGACAGGCCGGGCAGCGCGTCATACTCGCCCAGGATGGCGATGACCGGACCGTCTTCGCCGGCCTCACCAATGACGGCGGTGGGAATGCCGGCGACATTTTGCGTCACCCGGAAGCCCTGGGCTCGCAGCATCGCGGTGTGCTCGGCGCAGGATTTGACTTCGCCATAGCAGAGCTCGGGAATTTCCCAGACGCGGTCGGACAGACCGATGAAGTCTTCTTGCTTCGCGTCGACCAGCCGCCAGATTTCGTCGGTGTTTTGCATTAGTGCGATCCTTTAACGGTACACGTCACCAGATGGTCGTCGACCATGCCGGTCGCCTGCATGAACGCGTAGCATATCGTGGAGCCGACAAAGCGGAAACCCAGCTTGCGCAGTGCCTTGCTCATGCGGTCGGAGATCTCGGTCGTCGGGGGGACCTGCGCGGATTCGCGCCAGTGGTTGACGATTGGTTGACCGTCGACGAAGGACCACAACCAGGCGTCGAGGCTGCCATGCGCCTCGATGACACGCAGCGCCGCGCGGGCATTGTCCCGGGCGGACCAGACTTTTAACCGATGACGGATGATGGCCGAATCGGTCAGCACCGCGGTCAGTTCGGCGTCACTCATCGCGGCGACCCGGCCGATGTCGAAGCCATGGTAGGCGGCGCGATACGCCTCCCGCCGCGCCAGCACGGTGCGCCAGGACAGCCCCGCCTGGGCGCCTTCCAGAGTGATCAACTCGAACAAAGCGTGATCGTCGTGATGCGGCACGCCCCATTCGGTGTCGTGGTATTCCTGCATCACGGCATCGGCGATTTCCGCCCAGGAACAGCGCATTTGAAGAGCTCCCGACAACAATGAAGGCTCCAGGGTTGCCCCGGGAGCCTTCGCATTGAGAGTGACTGTCCGTCGCCGGACCGGAGTATTTTACGCCGCCGCTATCGCGCCAGCGATCCTGGCCATGGCAAGGTATGCCACTATACAATGAGACACAGGATCACCTCCTTTCAGTTGTTGCTACGACAAGAGAAGACTGCACGCGATTCGCGGCCGGATGCAAGAAAAGTTTTTCAGGCCGCCCAGGCACCGTCCTGCTCGGGCCTGACGTGGGGTTCAGGCGGCCAGCTCGAGGATTTCCCGCAACACCGCCGGGGTCGGGATCGGCCGCGGATTGCGCGGCACCCAGGGCGTGCCCATGGCCTGACGGGCGATGCGGTCGAAGTGCTCGGGGCCGACATTCACCGCGTGCAGACTGCGCGGCATGTCCAGCCCGCCGATGAAGCGGTCCAGCACGTCGCCGGCATCCTCGCCAGGCTGGTCCATGGCGGCGGCGATCATCGTCTGGCGCCCGGCGTTCGCGGGTTTGTTCCAGCGCATCACCGCCGGCAGCATGATGCAGGAGGTGTGGCCGTGCGGAATGTCGAAGACAGCGCCAAGGACATAGCCAATCCCGTGGCTCGCCCCCATCGGCACGCCGGCGGCGAGCGGCCCCATCGAGAGCCACGCGCCTATCTGACAGTCGAGCCGCGCCTGAATGTCGGTGGGGTCCGCCTTCACCCGTGCCAGTCCCTTCGTCAACAGGCTCAGCCCCCGCAACGCCTGGGCGTCACCATAGGGATTGGCCTCGTTCGAGCAAATGCCTTCGACGCAATGATCGACGGCGCGAATGCCGGTCGACAGGAACAGCCATTCGGGTGTGTGAATGGTTAACGCGGGATCCAGGATGACCGCCGCCGGGATGACCATCGGGTGGCGAAACAATTCCTTAACCTTGGTGGCTTCGTTGGTGACGCCGGAAATGCCGGAAAACTCGCCGGCGGACAGCGTGGTCGGCACACTGATCTGGCGAATCGTGGGCTGATTGAAGGTCGCATCGCCGCGGCATGCGTCCAGTCCTTCCACTGTGGTAATGTCATTCGCCAGGCAGAGTTGCACGGCCTTGGCGCCATCCGTGATCGAGCCGCCGCCCACGGTCACGATCAGATCGGCCTTCACCTCGCGCGCCAGGGAAGCGGCGGCGATGACCGCCGAGCGCGGCGTGTGCGGCGGCATCCTTTCGAACAGTCCGGCGCACCGATTGCCCAACGCGGCACGGATTTTTCCGATCTCATCGGTTTCCCGGTGCAATGTGCCGCTGACCATCAGCAACACCCGTTCCGCGCCCAGACGCCGCGTTTGCTCGGCGACCGATTCGGCGGCCGGCTTGCCGAACACCACCTCGTCCATCTTGCCGAATACGACCCGTCCTTCGGTGGGCATCGCCTGTCCTCCCCGCCTCATTGTGTTTCCGGGCCCGATGGATAAAGGTTTTTCCGCGAATCAGCCAGTCAGAGGGGACCTCAGGTGACCTATCTCGCTCCCAATTCCGTGCAGGCGCGCGACATCGCGAGCATCGTGCATCCGCAGACCAACCTCGTCCGGCATCTGGAGGAGGGGCCGTTCGTCGTCGGCGGCGGGGAGGGGTGTTTCATCACGGACGACAACGGCAAACGCTATCTCGACGCCGCCGCGGGGTTGTGGTGCGCGTCGCTCGGCTATGCGTCGGAGAGGCTGGCGCGGGTGGCGTATGAGCAGATGCGCAAGCTCGGCTACTACCATTTGTATCGCGGAACGACGCAGGAAAACGCGGTCGATCTGGCGGAGAAACTTTTATCCATTGCCCCGGTGCCGATGAGCAAGGTGCTGTTCCAGTGCTCCGGGTCCGAGGCGAACGATACGGCGATCAAGCTGGTGTGGTACTACCACGCGGCGATCGGCAAACCGGAAAAGCGGAAAATCATCGGCCGGCACATGGGGTATCACGGCAGCACTTCGGCCTCGATCTCGGCGTCGGGCAAGCCGGACATGCACGCGGATTTTGGGCTGCCGTTTCCTGGCTTCCTGCACACGGAATTTCCGCATTACTACCGCCGTCATGAAGTGGGCGAGAGCGAGGAACAGTTCGCCACGCGCATGGCCGATGCACTGGAGCAACTGATCCTGCGCGAGGGTCCCGACACCTGCGGCGCTTTCATCGCCGAGCCGGTGATGGGCGCCGGCGGCGGGATCGTGCCGCCCAGGACATACTGGGAGAAGATGCAGGCGGTCATTCGCAAATACGACCTGCTGTTCATCGCCGACGAGGTGATCTGCGGCTTTGGCCGGACCGGCAACATGTGGGGCAGTCAGACATTCGATTTGCGACCCGACATGATCTCCTGCGCCAAGGCGTTGTCGGCGGGGATGCAGCCGATCTCGGCCGTGCTGATCAATCAGCGCGTGTTCGCGGCGATGCTGGATGAAAGCCGCAAGCTGGGCAGTTTCGCGCACGGGTTCACTTATGCGGGCCATCCGGTCACCACGGCGGTGGCGATGGAGACGCTGCGGATTTATGACGAAATCGACATGTTGGGTCACGTCCAGCAGGTCGGTCCGTATCTGCAACAGGCGGCGGACGCCATGACCGATCACCCACTGGTGGGCGACGTGCGCGGTGTCGGGATGATCGCGGCCATGGAAATGGTCGCCGATAAACACACCCGCGCGCCGTTCGATCCGGTTTTGAAAGTCGGCGCCATGGCCGACAAATATGCCCGCGAGCATGGCCTGATCGCGCGCTTCATCGGCGACCGGATCGCGTTCTCGCCGCCGCTGATCATTACCGAAACGGAGATCGATGAAGTGATGGTCCGGCTGCGGCGCGCGCTCGACGCCACGTGGCAAGAGTTGCGGGGGTGAAGGCGGCGCTCACGCCGTGCGCAGCACGCTGCGGCCGCGGCCGCGGCTCAACAGGAACACCGCGATCGCCAGATTCAGCGCGTTCCAGGCCACGCCATTGCCGAACGCCGCGCGGTAGGACCCGGTGAGGTCGAAAATCGCCCCCGACATCCAGCCGCCCAGAGCCATGCCGAGCAAGGTCATCATCATGACGAATCCGACCCGGGTGCCGGCTTCGCTCACCGGGAAATTTTCCCGGACGACGATCGCGTAGCTGGGCACCAGCCCGCCCTGGAACAGGCCGAACAGCGCGGAAATCACGTACAGCGACACCAGTCCGTCGCTGGTCAGGAACAAGGCCAGCGCCGTCATCTGGGCCGCCGAGCCGATCGCCAAGGTCATCATCCCGCCAACGCGATCGGCGACGAAACCGGAGGCGATCCGGCTGATGATGCCAAACCCCATCATCAGCGACAGCATGCGGGCGCCGTTGGCGACGCCGTAGCCGAGATCGCCGCAATAAGCGACGATATGCACCTGCGGCATGGACATCGCGACGCAGCAGGCCAGACCCGCGACCGCGAGCAACACCTGCAAGGTGCCGGGCGCGAGGTTCGCCGCCCGCGGAAAGCGCGACGGCAACGGCGGGGCGTTCCTCGCCCGCATCGGCGCGGGCGCGCGCAGCAACAGCGCCAGCGGCACCATCAGGACCACGCAAATCCCGCCGATCGCCAAATGCGCGGACCGCCACCCAATCGTGCGAATCAGATAATCCACCACCGGCGGCCAAAACGCGCCGGCGATGTAGTTGCCGGACGCGCACAACGCGACGGCGATGCCGCGGCGGCGCTCGAACCAGCGCGAGATGTCCGCCATCAATGGCACGAAGGTCGACGCCGTGCCGAACATGCCGATCAACAATCCGTACGCCAGAGCGAACCGCGACAGACTGCTCGCCATGGCTGCCAGAGCGTAACCGATCCCCAAAGCGCCGGCGCCGAACAGCACCGGTGCGACGATGCCGAACCGGTCGGTGACCTTCCCCATCAGCACGCCGCCGACGCCGAAACCGATCGTGGTCAGCGTGAAGGGCAGGGACGCTCCGCCGCGGGCGACGCCGAACTCCGCCTGCACCGCCGGCAGGGCGACGACGACTGACCACATGCCGACGCCGCCCAGCGCGGAGAGCGTGATCGAAATGGCCAGCCGGAACCAGGCATAGCGCGAGTCGATTTCGTGCAAAGCTCAGGTTCTTTCGAAGTCGATCCGTTCGACCACGGGCAGGCCTTGCAACTGACGGCGCAGGCAATCCAGGCCAAGTTCGACGGCGCCCAGACGCACCCACTCGCGGCCGCCCAGAATGCGCGAGCGGCGGAAGTCGACGCCCGTTTCGGTGGCGATACCGATCCAGATCGTGCCGCCGAAGTCGATCCGATCGGCGCCTTCGTCGAGGTCGATCAGCACGACCAAAGCGTGGGTCGCGCCGGTCTGCTCACGGGCGGCGCGGGCCACGGCGATCGTCGTGTCCTCGGTCATGTCGCCAGCCAGGACCACGGTTTTCAGGCCGAAGACGTTGTGCAGCTCCGCGAAGTTCCGCACCACGACGCCGCGGCGAAAGACGTGCTCGGCGTTGGGCAGATGGGCGATCCGCGCGGCGATCTGACCGGCGGTGAAGGTTTCCACCACGCTCAGCGTCGCCTGTTTCTGGGTCAGTTCGGCCAGGACGACGCCCTCCAGCGTCTGGTCGTCCTCGGCCATGATGAAGTTGCCCAGCCGTTTTTTCACCTCGGCGGTGATCGGGGCGAGCTTGCGGCGGACATCGTCCATGTCCTTGCCGCGCACCGTCAGTTTCGTTTCCAGTTGCGGATAATGCGCGCGGAAGCCGAGTTTGACGCCGCCTTCCGGGTCCAACGCCTCAACGCCGGTCAGCAACTGATCGGCGTGCGACTCGCCGATGCCATAGGAATGGAATCGTTTCAGATAGATCGACGCCGGCGCACCGGAGCGGGCGAGGATGCGCGGGATGACCTGTTCCTCCAGCATCCGCCGCATCTCGCGCGGCACGCCGGGGGTGAAGAAGAAGCGCGCCTTGCCGATGTTCATGGCGAAACCGCAGGCGGTGCCGATCGGGTTGTCGATCATCTCCGCCGTCGCCGGCAGCATCGCCTGCTTGCGGTTGTTGGGCGGCATGCTACGGGCGCGGCGGGAGAAGAACGTCTCCATCTTCTCCAGCCATTCCTCGTGCAGCACGAGTTCGACGCCGGCCGCCTGCGCCGCGACCTCCTGCGACAGATCGTCCACGGTCGGGCCGAGGCCGCCATTGACGATCACCGCGTCGGCGCGTTCGCTCGCGCGGCGGAAGGCTTCCAGCAGCGCGTCGCGGTCGTCGCCGACCGTGGTGCCCCAATAAACCGACAGGCCGACATCCTCCAGCTTCTGCGCCATGTAGCTGAAGTTGGTGTTGACGATCTTGCCGGTGAGCACCTCGTCACCGGTACACAGGATCTCGATGCGCATGGTCCCTCCCGTTCTGACGGTCAGCGTGCGGGAAGCCACGGCCCAGAGCAAGAGGCGGCGATTTCCAGAGCGGCAGGTTGGGTGTAGCTTCGCCGGCAGGGAGAAAACCGATGACCACGACCAGCATGTACGATGATGGCCTGGGTAAGAATCAGGCGAACCATGCGCCGTTGACCCCGCTGACCTTCCTGGAACGCGCCGCTTATGTCTATCCGGACCGGCTGTCCGTGGTGCATGGCGGCCAGCGTTTCACCTGGAAGCAGACCTATGCCCGTTGCCGGCGGCTGGCGTCCGCGCTGGCGCGGCTTGGGGTGGGGAAGAACGACACCGTTTCGGTGATGCTGCCGAACACGCCGCCGATGGTCGAGGCGCATTTCGGCGTGCCGATGTGCGGCGCGGTGCTGAACACGCTGAACACAAGGCTCGATGTCGAAACGATCGCCTTCATGCTGCGGCACGCGGACGCGAAGGTGCTGATCACCGACCGCGAGTTCTCCCCGGTGGTCGGCATGGCGCTGGCGTTACTGAAGGTGAAACCCGTCGTGATCGATGTGGATGACCCGGCATACCAAGGCGGCAAGCTGCTGGGGTCGGTGGAGTACGAAACATTCCTCGCGGGCGGCGATCCGGATTACGCCTGGCAAAATCCGGCGGATGAGTGGGATGCGATTTCGCTGAACTACACGTCGGGCACGACGGGCGATCCCAAGGGGGTGGTGTATCACCATCGCGGCGCGCATCTGAACGCGATCAGCAACATCCTCAACTGGGGCATGCCACAGCACGCGGTGTATCTCTGGACTCTGCCGATGTTCCATTGCAACGGCTGGTGTTTCCCGTGGAGCGTGGCGGAGCGCGCCGGAGTCAATGTCTGCCTGCGGCGGGTCGAGGCGAAGACCGCGCTGGACGCGATCCGCGACCACGGTGTGACGCATATGTGCGGCGCGCCGATCGTCTATTCCATGTTGATCAACGCGCCGCCCGAGCATCTCGCCGGTCTGTCGCACACGATTCAAGGCCAGGTCGCCGGTGCCGCGCCGCCCGCCGCGATCATCGAGGGCGCCGAACAGATCGGCATCGATCTGACGCATGTTTATGGCCTGACCGAGACCTACGGCCCCGCCGCCGTTTGCGGCAAACAGGACGATTGGGCCGCGCTGCCGATCGACCGGCGCGCGGAACGCAACGGCCGGCAAGGAGTGCGGACGCCGTTGCAGGAGGCGCTGACCGTGCTCGATCCCGACACGCTGCTTCCGGTGCCGTGGGACGGCGAAACGATGGGCGAGATCATGTTCCGCGGCAACATCACCATGAAGGGCTATTTGAAAAACCCGGCGGCGACCGACGCCGCGTTCGCCGGCGGCTGGTTCCACACCGGCGACCTCGCGGTCATGCAGCCTGACGGTTACGTGAAGATTCGCGACCGGTCGAAGGACATCATCATCTCCGGCGGCGAGAACATTTCCTCCATCGAGGTGGAGGAGACACTGTATCGCCATCCGGCGGTGCTCACGGCGGCGGTGGTGGCGCAGCCCGATCCCAAATGGGGCGAGACGCCGCGCGCTTATGTCGAATTGAAACCCGGCGCCACGGTGACCGAGGACGAACTGCGCCAGTTCTGCCGTATGCATATGGCCGGGTTCAAGGTGCCCAAGGCGATCGTGTTCGGCGATCTGCCGAAGACCTCGACCGGAAAAATCCAGAAATTCGCGCTGCGTGAGCAGGCGAAATCCGCCAGCGCGATTCAATAGCGGAGGAACAAGCCATGCTGCCGACTCCAGGCTTTCACCATCTGCACTTGAATTCGGTCGATCCCGACGCCGCCATCGGCTTCTACACGCGGCAGTTCCCCTCCACATCGAAAGGCAGCTGGGGCGGGCTGCCGGCATTGTTGTCACCGAACAATGTCATGCTGCTGTTCAACACGGTGGCAAGGCCGCCGGCGATGTCGAAGCCCAGCGCGATCTGGCATTTCGGCTGGCATGTGCCGGATGTGCGGAACAACATCGCGGTCTACAAAACCCGGCCCGAAGTGAAACTTCTGCCGTTGTACACGACGGACGAAGGCGGTTCCGTGCTGATCAACAGCGATACCTGGCCCGCGCCCAAAGGCGGTGCTCCTGGGCTTACCCGGGCACAGATCGCGGAGGCGAAGGCGCGGGGCGTGCGACCGGCGGGCGGCGGCGGGTTTGCCTACATGGAGGGACCGGAAGGCGCGCTGGTTGAGTATGTCGGCGATCATCCGGCGGAACGGTTCGATCACGTGCATCTGTGGCAGGAGGATCCGCTCGCGGCGCTCGATTGGTACCAGACCCATCTCAACGCGCCGGCGCGGGCCGGGTTCACGCCGCCGGAACAACGCATCAAACGCGGAACGGAACGGTCCTGGCCGGCGTTAAATCGGGAGGGGATGTTCCGCGACCCGCGCGCGGGTGTCGTGTTCGGCGACGTGGTGCTGACCTGGTATGCCAACCAGTGGGACGCGCCGTTGGTGCCCTCGCGCGGGCAATTGCAGGATCACATCGCCTTCAGCGTTGGTGATCTCGATGCCTGGGTCAGCAAACTCCGCGACGAGGGGGTCACGTTCCTGGAACAACCGTACCGGCTCGGCGATACGCGCGCGGTGATGATCGAGGGGCCGAGCCGCGAGGCACTGGAACTGGTCGAGTTGAAGTGACGGACGTCCCCGCCAATCGTCATGGCCCGGCTCGACCGGGCCATCTGAACCAGCATCTGCGGCGCAAGATGGCCCGGTCAAGCCGGGCCATGACGGTGTTTAAACCGGCAGCGCCATGCTCTCCCATCCCGACAGCACCTCGACCGCGCGCGACACGCGGAATACCATCGCTTCGTCGAACGGGCGGCCGACGATCTGCACGCCGATCGGCAAACCGTCGGAGGCGAGGCCGGTCGGCACGCTCATCGCCGGGTGACCGGTGACGTTGAACGGGATCGTCTGCATCGGCGAGGCCGAGGACAACGCATCGACCGGCGCGTCGAACCGCGGCGCGGTGCACAAGGCCGATGCCGTCAACAGCGCGTCGCAGCGCGACAGCGCCGCGTTGACAGCGTCCGTCAGCTCCCGCCGCGCCCGCAGCGCGTTGATGTAATCGGCGGCGGTGATCGCCGCGCCGAGCACGAACCGGTTGGCGGTGATCGTCCCAAAATCCAGCAGCCGCGTGCGCATATCGGAAGCGTGAATGGCATAGGCCTCCGCCATCATGATGACCCGGCCGGCGGCGGCGAACAGGGCGTAGTCCGGCAGCGTGATGTCCTCGACCGTGGCGCCGGCCGCGCGCAACTGATCCGCCGTGCGCGCGATCCCGGCCAGCACGTCGTGGGTCACGGCCGGCGCCGTCTGGAAAAACGCCCGCGGCATGCCGATGCGCAGGCCGGAGACGCCCTGGTTCAGAGTGGCGCGATAATCGGCGACCGGAACGTCCGCGCTCGCCGGGTCGGCCCGATCGTGGCCGGCGAGGATACCAAGCGTGATCGCGGAATCCTCGACCGAGCGGGACAGCGGACCACAGTGATCCAATGTCCAGGACAGCGGAAACACGCCCCGCCGCGACACCCTGCCATAGGTCGGCTTGATCCCCGCCAGCCCGCACCACGCCGCCGGGCCGCGGATCGAGCCGCCGGTGTCCGAGCCCATGGCCATCCGCACCATGCGCGCGGCGATCGCGGTAGCGGAGCCGGAGGACGAGCCGCCGGTCACATGCTCGACACGCCAGGGATTGCGCGCCGGCGGGAAGGGCAGGTCGAAACTGGGACCGCCCAGAGCGAATTCATGGGTGGCGAGCTTGCCGAGCAGGACACCGCCGGCCTCGGTGAGCTTCGCGGCGACCACGCTGTCGGCCGCCGGAACATTGCTCAATCGCAACTTCGAGTGGCAGGTCGTGCGAATCCCGCCGGTGTCGTAAATATCCTTGAGGGCATACGGGATGCCGTGAAATGGTCCGCGGTCGATGCTGGCTTTTAATTCGGCATCGGCCCGGTGCGCGTCGGCCAGCGCGCGCTCCCGCGTCACCAGGACGAAGGCATGCAGAGCGGAATCCTTCGCGGCGACGCGGTCCAACGCGGCCCGCGTGAGTTGCTCGGACGTAACGGAGCCGTCGCGCAGCGCCTGACCCATCGCCGCGATGGAAAGCTCGGCGGTGTCCATCACGCACCCTCCGGCGGCGTCAGGCGAAACACATTGGCCGGTTCGTCGGTATGCGCGTAACGGTTGTGCAGCAGCGCGATCTGGTCGCACAGGTCGGCGTAACCGGCGAGCACGGTGGCCCGGCGTTCGGCCGGCACGGTGATCCCGGCGCGGCGCATCAGCATGTCGAATTCAGCGGCGAGTTCATCCGGCGACGGCATGGTGCTTCTCCTGCTGCGTGGATTATGCACTGATCGCGTGGTCCGGCCAGACCCGATCCATGCTTCGCGGCCTGGTTTTCGCCAAAAGCTTGCTAAAAGACGGATGATAACGGCGGCCCGCGGGCTCGCGAACATGAAGGACGGAACGTGATGCGTACCCGGATTGGCATCGTCGGCGCGGGTCCCGCCGGGTTATTGCTGTCGCATTTGCTGCATCTGAACGGCGTCGATTCAGTGATCCTGGAAGCACGGTCGCGCGAATACTGCGAGAACCGCATTCGCGCCGGCGTGCTGGAGCATCCGGTCTCCACCCTGCTGATCGACAGCGGGGTTGGGGCGCGGTTGCAAGCCGAGGGCATGCGCCATGACGGCATCAACATCCGTTGGAACGGCCGCGATCATCGCATCGACCTGCTCGGGCTGACCGGCAAATCGATCACCGTCTATAGCCAGCACCGCATCGTGCAGGACCTGATCGCGGCCCGGCTGGCGGCGGGCGGGCAAATCCTGTTCGAGGCCGGGAACGTCAGAGTGCACGACTTCCACACCGACACGCCGTACATCACGTTCGATCACGACGGCGCCGGCCACCGGCTCGATTGCGACTTCATCGCCGGCTGCGACGGGTTTCACGGCGTCTGCCGCGACTCCATTCCGGAGGCGGAACGGATGTCGTTTGAAAAAGATTATCCGTTTGGCTGGCTGGGGATTCTGGCCGACGCGGCGCCGGCCTCGCATGAGGTCGTGTATGCCAGGCACGACAACGGGTTCGCGTTGTTGTCGATGCGCTCGCCCGCGGTCAGCCGGCTGTATTTGCAATGCGCGCCGGACGAGGACATCGGCCTGTGGTCCGACGCGCGCATCTGGGCCGAGTTGCAAACCCGTCTGGGCCGCGCGGGGTTCCGGTTGAACCAGGGGCCGATCACGCAAAAGGGCGTGACGCCGATGCGCAGCTTCGTCTGCGAACCGATGCAGTCGGGCCGGCTGTTTTTGCTGGGCGACGCGGCGCATATCGTGCCGCCGACCGGGGCCAAGGGGCTGAACCTCGCCGCCGCCGATGTCGCGGTGCTGACGCGGGCGCTGGTGGCGTATCTTCGGACCGGCGCCACCGAATGGTTGGAGGACTACACGCGGACCTGCCTGCGCCGGGTCTGGCAAGCGCAACGGTTCTCCTGGTGGATGACGTCGATCCTGCACCGGTTCAGCACCGATACGCCGTTCGAGAGCCGGGTCAGGCTGGCGGAACTGGATACCGTGTTCGGGTCGGAGAAAGCCTCGGCGGCGCTGGCGGAGAATTACGTCGGGCTGCCGCTGATCCTGTAGGTGGCCTTGTTACCGGTCACGCCGAAACGCGATAAAGTCGCTTTCGGACCGAGCGCGAGGCAGGGGGATTACGTGGCGCTCGTCCCTTCACTCCGCCTCAGGCCGATCCCCCGCGCGTGGCCGCCGCCGCTTGCCCGCCCGCGCCAGGATGTCCCGCGCCGCCCCCGGCGTGGCCCGGGCCGCGCGAGCGGCGAAGTACCGCTCGGCCTCCGCCTGCGCGCCAACATGAGCCGCCAGCAACGTCGCGATGTATTGATTGAGACTCACGCCGGCTCTGGCGGCCTGGGCGGTGGCCATCGTTTTCAGTTCCTCGGTCAGGCGCAGCGGGAACGTCGTCATGACCGCGATCTCCTTAAAACCGCCGCCGGGCGTTCCACCACGACGCCAAATCTCTCCGCGCCGGCACGCATGTCGCGGATGTTGGACGTGGCGATCACGTCGGCGCCACCGTTGATCGCGGTTTCGATGACCATGTCATCATCCGGGTCCGCCGCAACCGGGCGCCACCGGTAATCCAGCGCCACGGGGACACAAAGTCCGGCGAGTTCGTCCAGCACGGCCAGTACCGAAGCACTGTCGATGCCGATCATGTCCAACACCTCCGAACGGGTCAGCACGGCTTCATATTCCAGCAACAAACTCGTCGACATCAACATGCGGATCTTTCCGTCGAGGATCTCGAGCAGCAGTTGGCGCGATGCGCCAGTCGGGCTGTCGAACGCGGCGACCAGTAGGTCCGTGTCCGGCACAATCCGGAGCATGGGCGATGTCGTATCTGACACTATCATCCCTCGTCAACGCGATCGGCGGCGGAGGGCGGAGATCCGCGCCGGACGCTGCACCGCGAGCGATCAACCGCGGCGAGACTGCACAAATTCGCGGCGCGGGCCGGCGCGTGGCGGCATTGGCGCCGATTCACCGCCGCCCGGGATTGGCCCGGAAATTGCTCGGACCCAGGAAGCGGCTTGCCGCGCCGCACGCCCTGGGCGTGACGGACTGAAAGGTGCGCCATGGGCAGAGGTCACACGCGAGTCGATCCGGCGGACCATTGGCCGGGCGGGAGGGCGCCGGTCCCCGGCGTGTCGCCGCCGGCATGAGCCGGGGTCCGCTCGCCGCCGCGCAAGCCGCGCTGGCCGCCGACCAGGCGGTCGCCGATCCGGCGATCTGGATCACCCGCGTGCCGGATGCCGAGGTGTTGGCCCAGGCGCGGGCGCTGGAGGCGGAGGGGCCGAGAGGGCGGCCGCTGTGGGGGCTGACCGCGGCGGTGAAAGACAACATCGACGTCGCCGGGTTGCCGACCACGGCGGCCTGCCCGGACTACGCCCGGGTTCCGGCGGCGTCGGCGCCCTCGGTTCAGCGCCTGCTGGATGCCGGAGCGCTGCTGCTGGGGAAAACCAACCTGGATCAGTTCGCCACCGGGTTGGTGGGGGTGCGCAGCCCGTACGGCATGCCGCGCAATGTGTTCAGCCCGGCGCATGTGCCGGGCGGCTCGTCATCCGGGTCGGGCGTGGCGGTGGCGGCGGGGATCGTCGACATCGCGCTGGGCACCGACACGGCGGGGTCGGGGCGGGTGCCGGCGGCGTTTGGCGATATCGTCGGGCTGAAACCGACGGTCGGCGCGATTTCGGCCATCGGCATGGTGCCGGCCTGCCGGTCGGTGGACACGATTTCGGTGTTCGCGCGCACGGTGGACGCGGCGCTCGCGGTGCAACGGGTGATCGCGGGCTACGATCCGGCCGATCCGTATTCGCGCCCACCGCCGTCCGGTTACCCGCGCCGCGGCGCGCTGCCCGCCGCCGCGCGCGTCGCCGTGGCGGACGTCGACGCGCTGTGCGAGCCCGAGGTGACCCGCCTCTACCACCGCGCCGCCGGCCGGTTCGCGGCGGAAACCATCGACCTGGCCCCGTTCCTGGACATGGCCCGGCTGCTTTACGACGGCCCCTGGCTGGCCGAGCGCGCCGCCGCCCTGCGCGCCATCGTTACCACGCGGCCCGAGATCATGCACCCAGTGACCCGCGCGATCGTGGCGGCCGGGCTGACGCGACTGACCGTCGATGCGTTCGACGCGTTCCATGCGCTGGCGAGGGTGCGCCGCCTCGCCGCCGAATTGTTCGCGCGGTGCGATGCCTTGCTGGTCCCCACCGCGCCGTTCTGCCCGACCCTCGCCGAGGTCGCGGCCGACCCGTTCGGTCCCAATGCCCGGCTGGGCACCTTCACCAACTTCGTGAATTTGTGCGACCTCGCCGCCATCGCCGTGCCGGCGGGCTTTGCCGCGGATGGTCTTCCCGTTGGCGTCACCGTGCTCGGCCCGGCGTGGTCGGAGGGCAGGCTGGCGGCGATCGCCGATCACATCCATCGAAGCGTCACGCCGGGCCTGCCGGCGGCGGCCGCGGCCGACGATCTGGCGGCGGATGAGACCGCCTTGTTCTGCATCGGCGCGCATATGTCCGGCCTGCCGTTGAACGCCCAGATCACCGGTCTGGGCGGGCGCTTCCTGCGCGCGTCACGCACCGCCCCGGTCTATCGCCTGCACGCAATCGGGAACCGGCCCGGCATGGCCCGCCGCGCGCCCGGCGCCGCCATCGCCGGCGAAGTGTGGGCGCTGCCGACCGCCGCGATCGGCGCGCTGCTGGCGCTGGTCCCGCCGCCGCTGGGGTTCGGCACGGTGGCGCTGGAGGAGGGACCTTGCCTCGGTTTCCTCGCCGAGGCACAGGCTTTGGCGGACGGGCCGGATATCACCGCGTTTGGCGGCTGGCGTGGCTGGCTCGCGGCACGGGAGACGTCGTGATGCCAGGAGAGCGCCTGATGACCGATGCGGAGCTTGACGCGTATATCGATGCATCCGCCGTTGTCCTCGGACTGACGATCGCGCCGGAATGGCGCGCGGCGGTGCGGGCCAACCTGGCGGTGACGTTTCGGATGGGCAGCCTGGTGGGGGCGTTCGAATTGCCCGACGAAGCCGAGCCGGCGCCCGTGTTCCTGGCCTGAGCGATGCCCGATCTGACCTGGCGCGGCGGCACCGAGATCGCCGCGTCTGTTGCCTCCGGCGCGCTTACGGCGCGCGCGGTGGTCGACGCCGCATTGGACCGGATCGCCGCGCGCGACGGCGTGCTGAACGCGTTCACCGACGTCACGGCGGCGCGGGCGCGCGCCCGGGCGGCGGCCATTGACGCCGAGCGTGCCGCCGGACGGCCGGTCGGGCCCTTGGCGGGCGTGCCGTTCGCGGTGAAGAACCTGTTCGACGTGGCCGGTCTGCCGACGCGCGCGGGCAGCGCGATCAACCGCGCGCGCCCGCCGGCGGTGCATGACGCGGTCCTCGTCACGCGGCTGGAACAGGCCGGCGCGGTGCTGGTGGGCGCGCTGAACATGGGCGAATACGCCTATGACTTCACCGGCGAGAACCGGCACGACGGTCCCTCGCGCAATCCGCACGACACGAGCCGCATGACCGGCGGCTCGTCGGGCGGCTCGGGTGCCGCGGTCGCCGGCGGGTTGGTGCCGCTGTCGCTCGGCTCGGATACCAACGGCTCGATCCGGGTGCCGGCCTCGTTGTGCGGATTGTTCGGCCTGAAGCCGACATTTGGCCGGCTGCCGCGGACCGGGAGCTTTCCGTTCGTTTCGAGCCTGGATCACCTCGGCCCGCTGGCGCGCACCGTTGGCGATCTGGCGTGCGCTTACGACGCCATGCAGGGCCATGACGCGGAGGACCCCTGTTGCGCGCAACGGCTGGAAAACCCGGTGTCGGCGGCTTTGGAGTCCGGCATCGCCGGGCTGCGGATCGCCCAGGCGGGCGGGTATTTCCGCGCCAACCTGATGCCGGAGGCGGAGCGGGCGGTGCGTCTGGTCAGCGACGCGCTGCATGCCGAGCCGGTGGTTGAGTTGCCGGAAGCCGCCCGGGCGCGCGCGGCGGCCTATCTCATCACCACCGCGGAGGGTGCCGCCTTGCACCTGGCGCGGCTGCGCGAACGGGCGGCGGCGTTCGACCCCGATGTGCGGGACCGGCTGATCGCCGGTGCCATGGTTCCGGCGGCGATGCTGATCCAGGCGCAGAAGTTCCGCCGCTGGTATCAGCGGGCGGTGTCGCGGCTGTTCGACGGCGTGGACGCGATCATCGCGCCCGCCACGCCGTGCTGCGCGCCCGCGCTCGGGCAGAAGAGCTTCGTGCTGGATGGGGTCGAACTGCCGGTGCGCGCCAATCTCGGGCTGTTCACGCAGCCGATTTCGTTCATCGGGCTGCCGGTGGTGGCGGTGCCGGTGGCGGGTCCGATGCCGATCGGGGTGCAGATCATCGCGCCGCCGTGGCGTGAGGACATCGCGCTGCGGATTGCGCGATATCTGGAAGTGAGCGGAACCGCCGTGGCGCAGCGGCCGGCGGAGGGGTGAAATGAGCTGCCGATTGCGTGCCAGCCGAGCCCTGTGCAGAGGCGCGCGGCCTGCGTTAGGTCGGAAGGGCTGTCTGGCACCCAACGAAATTATGCCGGCGGCGGATTCACGCTGTCGCGCCCATGGTCGCGGCCGCACCGTAACGAGAGAGGACGAATTGCCAGGTCACGTCGACCTTCTCGTGCCACAGTTCCTCAGGATACGTCTCTTCCGGTAGGGTATTCAGGACCACTTCAATGGACGACAGCACAGCAGCCCGGGTCTGCTGGCGCTGCCACCACTGAATGACCGAGATGTTTTCCTGTAGTTTCGCCAGCAGGTCACGAGCGACCTTCTTGACCCGCACCTCCTGAACTTTGGTCAGCTTTGGTTCGGGGCGGGTCAGCAAGTCGAAAATCGCCAACTCGTCTTCCGTCAGGTCTTCACGTGCGGCGCGGCGTTGTTCCTCGTCCAGGTCGCGCAAGAATTCCTTCAGGCGTTCAAACGTCTCTTCCACGTTTGAGGTCGCCGCGTTGTAGGCGTCGATCAGTTTCTCCAGCTTTTCGATCAGATCCACCCGCGTCGGGTTGCGGGCAGTCATCTCTTGCGCCTTCTCGGTGGCCTTCTCTCGCATCTGCTCGACGGTTGTCCGCGGCGCTTTCACGAACGCCTCGGCCAGCTTTTCAAAGTCGATCGCGGACAAATCGGCGAGGCCCGACCGGTCGTCACCGTCCCGCGCCGGAGCCGCGATCTCCACGCCCAGGATGTTTTCATCCAGCAACGCTTCCACCTGCGCCGCCAAAGCGGAGATATCGGGCGGTCCCAGCTTGTTGCGGATGGCCTGTGCCACAACCACAAGCGCCGCCACGCGCCGCAGGAAAGGGTTCGCTCGCTGGTCCGGGGTCACTGCCCGGTAGCCCCGCAGCGCCGCGTCCGCCCGTCGTAGGAAGCCACGCCGTACGTCATCGGGTGCGATCAATTTCTCCTGCGCCTGACCGATCCGCAGTGCGCGTTGCAGTTTTTCGACTTCCAGAATGGCGGCGATATCAACCCCAAAGCCGCGACAGAAACCCTCGGCTTCCGCGAGAGCCTCCTCCAGTTGTTCGACCAGCGCTCCTTTGTCTTGGATCGGCTTCGCGTCGCCTTTCGGCGCGCCATAGATCGCCAGCGCATCCTGCAAGTTCGCGAACACACCGACATAATCCACGATCATCCCGGCCTGCTTGCCCGGTGCATTCCGATTCGCCCGCGCGATGGTCTGCATGAGCGTGTGGTTCTTCATCGGCTTATCGAGATAAACCGTGCTGCATGTCGGCACGTCAAAGCCGGTGATCCACATCGCGCAGACGAACACCAACCGGAGCTTGTCGTTTGGGTCTTTGAATTTTCCTTCAAGGTCCTCATCCACCATCCGCTTGCGATGTGGCGTGATATCCAGACCCTTTGTCTTGAGTTCCTCGATTTCGCCCTGGGACTGGCTGACGACGACAGCCATGTCGGTCTCGCGCATCCAGTCCAGCTTCTCGGCCAGAGCCGCGCCCGCCGCCTCGGGTGCCTTCGCCAACAAGGCTTGCTGCTCGGCGATCAGGTCGCGCCAGGCGGTCTGGACCTTGTTGTACATCTTCACCGCGGTGGCCTTGTCGATCGCCACGAACATCGCCTTGCCGCGGTAGCCGCGGCCGGAGAAATGCCGCACCAGATCGGCGGCGATCTTGTCCAGCCGGTCGTCTCGGGTAATGAGATGGTATTGCCGGGCGAACTGGCGCTGGACCTGTTTTTCCTGCTCGGGGTCCAATTCGGCTTCATCGAGCAGCGCCTGCAATTCTTCCTTCAAATCCTCCTTGGCGAGTTGCAGTTCCGGCTGCCGTCCGTCGTAAAACAGCGGCACCGTCGCGCCATCCGCCACCGACTGGGCGAAGTTGTAAATCGAGACGTAGTCGCCGAAGACCTCCCGCGTGCGTTCCTCGCCGGCCATCAGCGGCGTGCCGGTGAAGCCGATGAAGGCGGCGTTCGGCAAAGCCCGGCGCATGTTGGCGGCGAGTTGCGCGTATTGGCTGCGATGCGCCTCATCGGTAATGACGATGACGTCGGAGCGGTCGGACAGCACTGGCATCGCCTCGCCCAGGTCGGTGCCGAATTTCTGGATCAGGGTGAAAAGGTAGCGTTGCTGGCCAGCGAGTTTCTCGCGCAGATCGGCGCGGCTTTGCGCCTGGCAGTCTTTCGCGCGCAGCGCGCCCAAAGCGTGGATGGAGGCGTAGGTGTTGGAAATCTGATCGTCCAGTTCGTTGCGGTCGGTGACGACGACGAAGGACCAGTTGTTGCCCAGCGTACGGAGGACTTTCTCGGCGAAGAAGGCCATGGAGAGGCTCTTGCCGCTGCCCTGAGTGTGCCAGAATACGCCGAGCCGGCCTTGGTTCTGTTGGATCTGGTGGACCGCCGCGATGGCGCGGTTCACGCCGAGCACCTGATGGTATTTGCCGATGACCTTGCGCGGGCCACCGGTGACTTCCTGGAAGACGATGAAATTCTCGATCAGGTCGAGGAACCGCGCGGGCGTGCAGGTGCCGCGCAGCAGAGTTTCCAGGCCGGCTTGCTCGGGTTCGTCTTCGTCGGCGATTTTCTTCCAGGGCGCGAAATCGTCGAGCGCGGCGTGGCTCGGTCCCATCATCGCCTCATGCCCGTTGGACAGGATGGTGAAGGCGTTGGCGTCGAACAGGCGCGGGATGGTCTCACGGTAGTCCTTGAGGTTCTTGTCGTACGCCTCGGCCAGTTTCACGTGCGCGGCCTTGAGTTCCATCAGCAGCAGCGGCATGCCGTTGACGTAGCCGATCAGGTCCGGGCGGCGGTGATACAGGTCGCTGTGGATCCAGATCTGGGAGGCGAGGAAGAAGTCGTTCGTTTCGGGACTGCGCCAGTCGATCAGCCAGACTCGTTCGTCTTGGTTGGTGCCGTCAGGTTGCCTGATCTCGACCGGCACGCCGTCGCGCAGCAGCCAGGCGACGCGGCGGTTAGCCGCGATCGGCAGCATGACGGAGTGGTCCTCGGTCAGCAGGTCGATCGCTTGTTGGAGGGCCTGATCGGGCAGCGTCGGGTTAAGCTTGCGTAGCGCGTCGCGCAGGCGGCGGGGCAGGAACGGGGTTTTGAAGGACAGGCGGCCGGTGGGATTGAGCGGGCCGGGGGTTTCATGCAGCAGGTTGGCCGTGGACCAGCCGAGCGCGGCCATCAATTCGATGGCGGGGGCTTCCACCAGGCCCGCCTCGGTGGACAGGGTGGACAGCAGCGCGGTAGCTGGGTCCTTCGCGGCCATCAGGCGGCGGTTTCCAGTTCGCGTTCGGCAGCCGCGACGGAGAGATCGCCGGAGATCAGGCGGGGGAGCAGGAGGTCGCGGGAAGCGGCAAGAAAGCGATTTTGGCTTACCGTCGTGTCAATCAGGTCGAACATCGGCGAGACTGCTTTGGAGTACATAGCCTGGATCTTGGTCGGGGGAACCGTTACATACGCGCCCCCAAGAACCTTGGCATTTGCGTTTGGCTGAGCGGCGCCTCCAAAGCGGCCCTTGATAAACAACTTGTACTCTTCTGACTCCATGAACGTAGCGGCAATCACAGGGCTGAATCTCGTTGAAAACTTGAATCGAACAAGATACGAGGCGAACACTGCTGGCTCAGCATTCACGCCAATTCGACGTGCATAGCCAGTTGTTGCACCCGTTCGGGCAACTACGATGTCTCGGGGCGATAGTCGAAATTGCTCTTGTTTGGCGGAACTGATAGCGCATCGGGGCACCGTTTCTCAATTAATCGGGCCGTCAACGATGTCCGTAATACGAAGAAAGCGCGGGCCATCAATATTTCGGTTTGCACTGGCAGTGAAGCCATAGCTTACGTCGTCTGCCAGCTCTGTGAGCGTTTGCCGCGACCACCCCTCCGGCAGCACGCCGTGCTCTCTTTCCACCATCCTGTGGCTTTCGTGGCCGGGGAAGCGGAAGTGGACGAACCATTCGTCGAACAGGCGCCGAGCCATCTCCTCCAGCACCGCGATGCGCCGCCGGTTCACCTCGATCAGGTCGTCGTAGGTAGAGAGGATGTCTGCGACACGCTGCTGAACAGCATATTGAGGAACCGCAATCTCTAGTTTCGCTAGGTTTTGAAGAGGAAGGTGCTTAATTGTGGAACCCGTTAATAGCGATTCAAACCCTCCCATATTTCCCTTGAAAAGAAATGAGTAGTAGAGGAACCGATGATCGATGCAACGATGCGGGCGAATGCGATGAAGTGCTTTTTGAAGCATCATTCCCGGCAATGCCTCTTTCCAAATGGCACATCGCCCTGGCTCTCCCCCTTCACACATAACGATATCCCCGTACTTTAGCCCATAACGCTCCATTTCATTGGGCTCAAAGCGCATCTCCCGGAGATTCTCGAGATCGAACACACCCCATCTGACGTTGATATTGGCCAGATACGGATGTGAGTTTCCACGGTTCTTCTTCTCATCAAGAATCTTTCCAAGACTCAGATTTGCAATTTCAACGAGGGATTTCTTCGACCAAGTCACACCAGCAACTCCGCCACGTTTTGCGCGATCCGAGCCTGTAACGTCGCCGCCTCCGCGTTCAGGCCTTCGAGTTCCTCTTGCAAGGCCTCCAGCTTCACGCGGAATTCCTCGTCATCCACGACTTTCCCAGGTGCCACGCCGACATAGCGGCCGGGATTGAGGCTCCAATCCTGCGCTGCGATGTCGGCGCGAGAGGCCGCGCGGCAGAGTCCCATTACGTTGTGATAGTGCCCGTCCGGAAAAGCCTCGGCCATGCGGGGGCCACTGCCCGCGGTGTCTTCAATTGGTTCAGCGCGCCACAAACGGACGATATTCGCCAGGAACTCGATCTGGTCGGGATCGAACACGCGATGTGCGCGGGTGACCTGACGGAACAAGTGCCGCGCATCAAGGAACAGCACCTGGTCTCCGCGCGGTCCTTTCGCCTTGCCGCGATCCAGGAACCACAACGTCACCGGCAAGATAACCGTATAGAACAGGTTCGGCCCGACCGCGACGATGCAGTCCACGGCGCCGGTTTCGATCAGGCGGCGCCTGATCTCCCGCTCGCTACCACCGGCATCGCTGGCGCTGTTCGCCATGACGAAGCCCGCCCGGCCGGTTTCGTTCAGCGCCGCGTAAAACAGGTTGATCCACAGCGTGTTGGCGTTGTTCACCGTCGGCAGACCGAGCGGAAAACGCGGGTCCACCTGGCCAGTGGCGGTCATCAGGCGGGACCGGTCCACCTCGCTCTGGTTGAACGGCGGATTGGCCATCACGAAGTCGAACCGGCCCAGCAGCTTATGCGGGTCGTCGTAGTAGCTGTTGGTGTTGCCGCCGCCTTTGATGTCGCCGGACAAACCATGCACCGCGAGGTTCAGGCGGCAGAGGCGGATCGTGTCGTCCATCTTCTCGACGCCAAACAGGGCCAGTTCCTTGTCGGGCGCCTTGTGGTGGCGGCGGACGAACTCGGCGGAGTGGACGAACATGCCGCCCGAGCCGCAGGCCGGGTCCAGAATGGCGCCGTGGAATGGCTCGATCACCTCCACGATCAGCTTCACGATCGACGCGGGGGTGAAATACTCGCCGCCCTTCTGCATGAAGGCCGAGGCGAACTCGCCCATGAAGTATTCGAAGATCAGGCCGTAGGCGTCGCCTTCGACGTCCAGCGGCGCCAGCAGACGCAGCAGATCGGCCAGCACGGTGTTGGGAATGGCGGCGTAGCCTCGCGGCAGGACGCCGGCCAGATCGGGATTGGCCTCCCCGATCGCGTCCATCGCCGCGGTCAGTTCCGCGCCCAGGTTGGCGTTGCCGGGCAGGGCCAGCAGGCGGGAGAAGCGGGCGATCTCCGGCACGAACATCGCGCCCCGGGCCTGGTAATGCGCCGGGGTCGGCTTCAGGCGTCCCGTGAAGGTCGGGCGCAGCACGGCATCCACCTGGAGGAACTTCGCCTCCATCTGCCGCAGAGCGATCAGCGCCAGCACCGGCTGGGCGTACTGGTCCGGACGCAGGCCGGTGTTGGTCCACATGGTTTCGGCGGCCTTGAACAGCCGGCGGGCAAGGTCTTGCAGGTCGGTGGCCATGGTGATCCCGTGCGGTGGTTTACGGCAGGATTTACCGTAGCACCGATTCGTGGCGACGCTATTTCGATGCGACCGGACGGCGTGGGATTTGGAACCGCGCAATCCATCAGACCGTTGGCCGAGGACTACATCACCTGCAACTCGATCCGAAACACCTCATGCTTGCCGTCGACCGTGGTCTCCTCGATCGTCAGCCGGTCGCCGCCGGAATAGTCCGGCACCGGCGTGTAAGTCAGGCCGATCGCGGGGACCATGGCGGCGTTGCAGGTGGCGTATGGGTTGCCGGGGGGAAACGCCGGGTGTTGCGCGCGCGGACCGACCACGACGGTGCCGTGTGTGGGCGCCTCCGAGATCGATACCATCGGCAGCCCCTTCGAACTGCAATCCGGGTTAACCGCGAAGAAGCCGCCCAGGGAAGAGGCCACGTTCATTCGCACCGTCTTCTGGACGACCCGCGGCGGGTCTTCACCGGGATGCTCCGGCTTTGGCCCGCTCCAGACAACGTCGTCATCGACCGCGTAAGGCCGGCACAGCGCGGACCCCTGGGCGCAATGCCGGAGCGCGTATCCCAGCGGGTCGTAGCCGCCATTCGCCACGCTGGCGGCACCGTTTGGCGCGAGCACGAAGGCGCGGGGCCCAGGGCGGTTGAGAAAACGCTGGTAAAGTGCCCGCCCGTCATTGTTGAGAAACGGGACGGCGGCGACATCGGTCAGTTTCGCCCACCCCGTCGGCGGCGGCGCCGGATGCGGCAGATACTCCGGGTCGATGGGCTCGCCCGGCAAGCCGATCCGCCGCAGAAACGCGTCGAGTTTTGGTGCCCATAGCGGCAGACTGTCGGGAAAGCTCAGGAACTGATGGGAGTCCTTGCCATAGGCGCCGATCGCCACCAGTTCGGCGTGCCCTCCCGCCTTCTTGTAACGATCGAGGACGGCCCGCCACGTCGCGGGCGGCATGACGGTATCGTTCTCGCCGTAGAACCAAAGCGATGGGAGCGTGGCTTCGCCGCCGAGCCAGCCCGCCGCCACGGCCATGCTGCCGTCCTGCGTCGCGCAATCGGAGGCGCGGATCGCGGCGTTGAAGGCGATGAGGCCGCGCACCCCGGCGGGCGGCGCGGCACCGAGGCCCAGCGTGTTCCAGCCACCGAAGCTTTGGCCCGCCACGATGATCCGGGTCCGATCGATGTCCGGACGCCGGCCCAGCGCCTCGGTCACCGCGCGAATATCGCTCGCATTGGCGCGGGCGACCTGCTCCAGGTCGCAGCCGAGATGCAGAATGCTGCCGCCGGATCCGGCGAAGCCGCGCATCATCGGCAGCGCGACGGCGTAGCCGCGCGACAGGAAATAATAGGCGGACACGGTGAACCGGTAGCGATCGCCCCGGTTGTTCGCCGAGGCGGCGGTCGCGCCATGGTTCATCACGGCGAGTGGAAACGGACCCGCGCCGGATGGTTTGAAGAACGTGACCTGGAGTGTGACCGGGCGCGCCGGGTCGCCGGGAAGATTGAGTACTTCCTCGTGCAGGGGCCCGCCCGGCAGGCGGGAATCGTCTGCCGCGGGCGGGTCGGCGCGAACCACGGAGGCGCCCAGAGCGGCGGCGATCCAAAGCAGCGCGGCCAGCACGAAGCAGCGGGGGACGAGGGGATGGGCGTTACCGCGACTCATGCGATTGTTACACTCCCACCGCGGTTGCCGCGCGGCGGACCATGGGTCCGGTTCGGCTGGATTTTCAGCTTGGCGGTTTACCACGAACCGTTGACCGGCGGAAGTTGCCCGCCTGGGCTCCGTGCGGCGCTCGCGGATCGCGCCGCCCTATACCGCCGCCTGGGCAATCGCCCCGCCGCCGAATTTGCCCCCTCCCGGCCGATCCGTTAACGTCTCGGCAACCACAATCCGAGGCGTTCATGAGCGACACTCTCCCGACCGCCACCCGCGTCGCGGATCCGGGCATCCGCGCCCTGTATCGACTGGAAAACCGCTGGCAGGCCTGGCTCGACGTCGAGGTCGCGCTGGCCCGGACGCAGGCGGACCTCGGGATCATTCCGGCCGCCGCCGCCGAGGCGATCGCGGCGAAAGCGAAGCTGGAGCTGATGGACCGTGCCCGCATCGACGAGGGGTTCGCCCGCACCGGCCACACCATCGTGCCGCTGGTCTGGGAACTCAGCCGGATCGTCGGCGAGCCGCACGGCGGCTGGGTGCACTGGGGCGCGACGACGCAGAACATCACTCAGACCGGCGATCTTCTGGTGCTGCGCCAGGCGCACCGCGTGTTCCTGCGCCAGATCGGCGAGGCGCTGTCGGCGATGGCCGATCTCGCCGAGCGGGGCGCCGACATGCCGCTGCCCGGCCGCACCCACGGCCAGCACGCGGTGCCCGCCACCTTCGGCTATAAGGTCGCCGTCTGGATCGACGAGTTCCTCCGTCATTGCGACCGCATGCGCGATCTCTCGCCCCGCTTGTTCGTCGCCATGCTGGGCGGTGGCGCGGGCACCTTCGCCTCGCTCGGCAAGCAAGGTCCGGCGGTGCAGGCGGGGATCGGCGAAATCCTCGGCTTTGGCACGATGGCGGTGCCGTCCCGCGCGCTCGGCGATCACCTGGCGGAGAACATCTGCGTGCTCGGCCTGATCGCCGCGACCTCCGGCAAGATCGGCCGGGAAATTTATACTTTGATGAAGACCGAGTTCGGCGAGGTCGAGGAACCCGTGCCGCCCGGCACCGTCGGCAGTTCGACCATGCCGCAGAAGCGCAATCCGAAGCTGTGCCAGGACATCATCGCGGCGGCGGCGGAGGTGCGCGCGATGGTGCCGCTGGCGCTGGAAGCGATGATGACCGAGCACGAGGCGGATCGCACCACCAGCCTGATCATGGACGCGGCGGAAGGCCGCACCTGCGTCGCCATCGGCGATATCCTGGCGCGGCTGGGTGAGATTCTTCGCGGCCTCGCGCTTGATCCGAAGCGCATGCGGGCCAACCTGGATCTGGGCCATGGGCTGATCATGGCCGAGGCGGTGATGCTTGATCTGGGTAAAGCAATTGGCCGCCAGCACGCGCACGACGTGGTCTACGACGCGGCGCAGGCGGCGTTCGTGGAAAACAAATCGTTCGCGGATCTGTTGATGGCGGACCAACGGGTCGCGTCGCGGGTGGACGCGGCGGCGATGCGCCAGTTGCTGGATCCGACGCTGTACACGGGTCTGTGCGCCGACATGGCGCGGGAACAGGCGGCGCTGGCGCGGGCGAAAGCGGGGGAGTTGTCGGCGTGACCGCGATCCAGCGCCTGATGGTGCCGGGCCAGTTGGCGCCGGTCAGTCATTACTGCCATGTCGTGCGGGCCGGCAATCTGATCTGGGTCTCGGGCGCGATCGGCGTGGCGGCGGACGGATCGGTCCCGGACGATGTGGGACGTCAGGCGGAACTGGCTGTGGCCAGCATCGACGCCTGCCTGACCGCGGCGGGAGCGGGCGCCGAGCATGTGGTGAAGGTCAATGTCTACCTGACCGATATCAACGACCGCGGCAAGATCAATCCGGCACGACAACGGTATTTCGGCGCGCACCGGCCGGCGTCGACCCTGGTCGGCGTGACCGCTTTGGTGTTGCCGAACGCCAAGGTCGAGATCGAGGCGACGGCGGTCGTGCCGTGAGCGGACGCGATCGTGCGGGACGGGTGGCGGCTGCTGTCATCGCGAGGAACGCGGCGACGAAGCAAGCTCGCCGCCCGGGGGCATGGACAGGGAGATTGCTTCGCTCCGCTCGCCCCAATTCTGGCACGCGATGCCGTGGGGCCGTCCACCCCAACCATGACAATGGAAGTCGCGATGACAATGGACGTCGCACTGACAGCGTGCGCCGGGACCACACGGTGACGGCCTGATGGACCCACTGGCGCGCCGTTATGAAACGATCCGGGCCCGCACCGAGGCACTCGCCGCGCCGTTGACGGCCGAGGATCAGTGCGTCCAGTCGATGCCCGACGCCAGCCCGGTGAAATGGCACCGCGCGCACGTCACCTGGTTCTTCGAGGAGTTCGTCCTGCGTCCCTCGCAGGAGAATTACCATGCGTTCGACGCGGATTTTCGTTTCCTGTTCAACTCGTATTACGACGCCGTCGGCGCGCGCCATCCGCGGCCGATGCGCGGGCTGCTGACCCGGCCGGAAACCGCGCGCATCGCGGCGTATCGCGCGCATGTCGACGCGGCGATGGCACGGTACCTGCCGGGCGCGCCGGCCGAGGCGCGGCACCTGGTCGAACTCGGCCTGCAGCATGAGCAGCAGCACCAGGAACTGCTGATCACCGACATGCTCGACGCGTTCTCGAAGAATCCTCTGGCGCCCGCGCTGATGCCGGATTGGCGGGAGCCGGCGTGCGATCCGGGTCCGGCCCGCTTCCTGCGCCGTGCCGGCGGGGTGACGGGGATCGGCCACGACGGCGACGGGTTTTGCTTCGACAATGAAACGCCGGCGCACGAGACGTTGTTGCCGGACTTCGACATCGCCGACCGTCTGGTGCGCAACGGCGAGTTCCTGGCCTTTATCGACGCCGGCGGGTATCGCACGTCATCGTTCTGGATGTCCGACGGCTGGGCTTGCGCGCAGAGTAACGCGTGGTCCTGTCCGGAGCACTGGCGGCACCGCGGCGGGGCCTGGTTTCAAATGGGACCCGGCGGCCTCGCGCCGCTCGATCCCGCGGCACCGGTGCGGCATGTCAGTTGGTATGAGGCCGACGCGTTCGCCCGCTGGTCCGGCGCCCGGCTGCCCACCGAGTTCGAGTGGGAGGCCGCTTCCGCTCATCCCGGCATCGGCGAGCTGACCGGCCACGTGTGGCAATGGACCGACAGCGCCTATCGGCCGTATCCCGGTTACCGGCCGGCGGCGGGCGCGGTCGGGGAATACAACGGCAAGTTCATGATCAATCAGATGGTGTTGCGGGGCGGCTCGCTGGCGACGCCGCCGGGCCACGCGCGCGTGACCTACCGCAACTTCTTTCACCCCGACAAACGTTGGCAGTTCACCGGCTTGCGGCTGGCGCGCGACGCCTGACAGGACAACCCATGCCATATGACGACGAGACCCGCCCCGACACGACTGTCGCGCTCTCTGGCGCGCGTGCCGGCGCGGACCGTGCTCCCATGAAGGGGATGCGAATGGGACGCAACGGCGCGGCCACCGGACGCGGCCCGGACGCGCGTGCCGCCGCGGCGGACCGGACCAGGCTCGCCGCGGCGGCCGGCGATGCCGCGGACATGAACTTCCAGGCCGTCGAAGTGGCGCTGCGGGGTCTGCTGGCGCCGCGCAAGACCCTGCCGCCGAGCCTGTTCTATGACGAGGAAGGCTGCCGTCTGTTCTATGAAATAACGAAATTGCCGGAATACTACCTGACGCGCACCGAGTTCCGGCTGCTGGAAACGACGGCGCCCGAGGTGGCCGCGCTGCTGCCAGCCCGCTCCACGCTGGTCGAATACGGCGCCAGCGACGAGGCCAAGGCCGAAATGCTGTTGCGGCAGACGGTTTCCGGGCCAGACCCGGCGGATGTGCCAGGGGGAGCGCCAAGGGGAGCGGTAGGGGGTGCGCCCAGGGAGGCGATCAGGGAAGCGCCCAGGGGGGCGACCGTCTTCAGCACTTACATCCCGATCGACGTCGCCGCGCCGGCCTTGCGGGCGATGCGCGACCGCCTGGCCATCAGCCGTCCTGGGCTTGCCGTCGTCCCGGTGACGGCGGATTTCCTGCGGCCGATCCCGCTGCCGGAGCGGGAAGGCGAGACCACCATCATGGGTTTCTTCCCCGGCTCGACGATCGGCAACCTGGAACCCGAGGCGGCGGTCGGTTTCCTCCGCCGGGCGCGGACCACTCTGGGCCAGGCGGCAAAATTCCTGCTCGGGTTCGATACCTGCCAGGACCCCGCGCGCCTGATCCCGGCCTATGACGACAGTCAGGGCGTCACCGCGCGGTTCAACCGCAACCTGCTGGTCCGGCTGAACCGCGAGGCGGGCGCCAGATTCGATCCCGCGGACTTCGCGCACCGGGCGGTCTGGAACGAGGCCGAGAGCCGGATCGAAATGCACCTGGTGAGCCGCGCGGCGCGGACCGTGATGGTGGGCGGCCAGCCGGTCCGCTTCGCCCGCGACGAGACGATCCACACAGAAAACAGCTATAAATACCCGCCGCGGCGGATGCGGGCGATGATCCGGGCAGCCGGCTGGGATTTGGCTAAAACATGGTCGGATTCCAATAATTTGTTCGCAATCTGGTTGCTTGATTGACATCGCGGCGCGAAATGTGATTGGTCGGCGCCATTATAGCTCTGGCCAGGACCATTTTTTCATGCGCAAACGGCAATCATGATCCGCCGCCTCGCCTTGTGCCTGACGTTGCTGCCCAGCCTCGCCATGGCCCGAACCGCGCATCAGGCCGCGCCGCCGGTGGTACCGGCGCCGTTGACCCCGTACGCCATGTGCGAGGCCGCGATCGCCAGCGCCGAGGCGGACACCAAACTGCCGGACCGGGTGCTGACCGCCATCGCGCTGCGCGAGTCCGGCCGGATCGACCCGGACACCGGGCGGGTGCGGCCCTGGCCCTGGACGATCAACTTCGAGGGGATCGGCCACTTCTACGACTCGAAGGAGGCGGCGATCGCGGCGGTTCAGGACATCCAGGCGGCCGGCGGCCAGTCGGTGGATGTCGGCTGCATGCAGGTCAACCTGATGCACCACCCCGAGGCCTTCGCCACCCTGGACCAGGCCTTCGATCCGAACAGCAACGCCGCCTATGCCGGGCGTTTCCTCAAGGCGCTGTTCGCCGAATCGGGCGACTGGGGGCTGGCGATCGCCGCGTACCACTCCCGCACGCCGGGGGTGGGCGAGCCGTATCGCGATCAGGTGGTCGCCACCTGGAACCCGAAGGATCCGGCGGTGCTGGCGCGGCTCAGCTTCCAGCCGCTGCCGGCACTGGCCGCGCCAATCTCCGGCCTGCCGATGATTTATGCGCCGTTCGCGCTCCCTGGGCCGGTGCAGATTGCCCCGAACATGGCGTACCGGGCGTTCTTGCCGGCCTCGACGGTCTACCGGTCTTTCCCGCCGGTGTCGGTGACCTATGGCGATTTCGCGCGCAAACCCGTGCGGCTGACACGCGGCCGGATGATCGATCTGCGGCTCAACGTGGGTCTGGCGAATTCGGGGCGGGCGCTGGTGGTTCCCACCGGCGTCGTCGAACGCGGGCATGAGAAGTTCGTCCCGGTGAAGCAGGCGGCGAAGCGGCACGGCGAAACCGGGTAGGCGAGGGCGGGCGAGCCCGCTTCAGACCACCGTCAGCATCAGCACGCCCAGACAAATCATGGCGATGCCGGCCACTTTGGGAATGCCCAGCGGCTCGGCGAAGCCGTAGTGCCCGATCAGCGCGGCCACGACGTAGGAGACGGCGGTGCAGGGCAGGGCGACCGACATCGGGATCTTCCGCAGCGCGACGATGTAGAGCAGCGCCGAGCCGGCATACAGGCCAAATCCAATCAGCGTCCGGAAGTCGAACAATTGCGCCGTGAAGGTCGGTGCGGCCGCGCCGGCCTTGAGCAAAGTCTGCCCCGCCATGCTGGTCGTGATCGCCAGCGCGAGCGCGCCCCAATATAGATTCACGGTCTCTCCTGCTCGATGTCGCGCCGCGTGGCCATGGCACGGGGCAGATCCAGCACCAGTTATCATATCCGGCCGGTGTCGCGTCACCCCCGTCATCGCCGGCCACGTCACCACGCCGGCTCGATGCGGAAGATCCGGTAGTTCTCCCCCGACTCGGCGCCGCGGAAATCCGCGACCGGAACGGCCCGCAGCCCGACGGCTTCCAGCCCAGGATCGCCTTGCAGCCCCCAAGGGTTGCTGGAGATCAGCAGGGGCGGGCCGCCTTGGACCGCGGCTACGGCACGCGCGAGGCGCTCGGCGAATTGCTCGTTGTGGTTGTTGTCGTGCCGCGAATCAAATTGCAAAAAGCTCTCGGAGCATTGGCAATCCAGTCCGTAGATCGGCCGTCCGAGACGTTGCGCGACCGGAATCGTCCAATCGTCGCGCATGCCGATCAGGGCCGCGTCGCGCCACCCGTTGTCGAGCAAAAACTGAGCCGCCGCCAGGGAATTCGAGAACGGCCGCAGCCATTGTCCGATCTGCGCCTCGATGCCGGCCACCGAACCGTATAATAACAATACCGGAACGAGCCAGCTGCGGCGCGGCCGCTGCACGCGCTGCATCCACAGCGCCGTCAGCACCGCGACGAAGAAGATGCCGGTTTGCCGGATGCCGGAGAGGTAGATCAGATGGCAAAACAACGTGACCGCCGCTGCGGTCGCGGCGATGACCAGCAGCAATCGCGGGTCCTTGCGAAAAATCCCGATGAGGGCCGCCACCACCAGGACGAGGCCAACTTCGCGGACGCCCCACAGTGTCCGCATCGCCGGCTCCGTGCCGATCCAGTAGCGGGCGGGAAAGTCGCCATCGAGCGGAATGAACGGCAGGCTCACCACGCTCACGACCGCGAACTTCAGGTGCCAGAGTTTGCTCGCGTAATGAAACAAATAGCCGCTGCCATGTTCGCCGATGTCCTGGGCCGGCATGATCGTGAGCACGCAGGCCACGACGAACGCGCCGTATACCGCGGCCCCGGCGGCGATGGCACGGACGCGTGGCGGGCGGGCGCGGCCGATGCGGTCGAGGACATATTCGCACGCGAGAACGCCGCTCAGCATCAGGCCGAACACCGTCGTGTTGGCCAGCAGTCCCAGTAGCGCGCTGTTGAGCATGATCATGTCCGGTCGTTTCGACCGCAGCTCGGCATAAAGCAGCGCGAAGAGTACGCCGAGGCTGTAGTCGCGGGCAAGAACGGCGTATTCGAAACCGAGGAAATATCCGCTCAGCAGCAGGAGTTTTTCCAGTGTGGAGAACGGCGAATATAATCCGATCAGCACATACATCAGGATGACGATGCCGGTGTGGACGATTTGCGCCGTCGCGGGATTCGCGCTGATCGCCGACGCGGCCCAGAGGATCAGGTACCACAACGAGGGATGGCCCTCGTAATGCAGATTGTGGAACAGCGCCGGCAGGGTCGGACTGTGCAGCGCGATTTCAAATGCGTTGATCTCGTCGTGCCACATCTCGTGGTGCGCGGCGTTGACGATGAGCAACGTCACCGCCAGGAGCGTGATCCCGATGTCGATCGCGGTAGGTCGCCGGGAGAGCACCGCCACCGCGGCGTTGGCCGTTGTTCGATCCGGAGTCAGAACGGCCGGTCTCCCGCGATCTGGGTCCGGTGCATCACCCGCCGCGCCGTGCCGTCGAACTCATCGCGCCGGTGCAGGGCGCAGCGGTTGTCCCACAGCACCAGGTCGCCGACCCGCCATTGCTGGGTCCAGCAGTGTTCCGGCTGTGTGGCATGCGCCCACAGCGCGTCCAGCAGGGCCTCGCTGTCGGCCAGGTCCAGACCCGGAACATAGGCGTTGCGCCGGCGGCCGAGGAACAGGCAGGCCCGGCCGGTGACCGGATGGGTCCGCACCAAGGGATGCACCGCGCCGGGGGTCTTGCGCGGGTCGGTCACGTCCTCAAAGCCAACGCGCAACTGGCCGACACTGTTCAGGCTGCTGTCGTGCACGCAGCTTAATCCGTTGACCCGGGCCCGTAGTTCGGGGGGCAATGAGTCCAGCGCCGCGTACATGTTGCAAAAGCTGGTGTCGCCGCCGCTCGGAGGCACTTCCAGCGCGTAGAGCGCGCTCGCCATCGGCGGCACCGGATTGTAGCTCATGTCGGTGTGCCACTTGGACTCGTAGTTGCCGAGACCGCCGATCGCGCGGCCGTTCTCCACCACGTTGGAGATGACGTTGACATAGCCGGCGTTGGCGTTGACCTCGGGGCGGCCCTCGGCTTTGGCGTGGCGCGGGTTGCCGTCGAGCGCGCCGAAGTCGCGGCTGAACGCCATCAACGCGTCGTCGCTCAAACGCTGCGCGCGGAAGCGCAGCACCAGATGGCGCATCCAGGCGGCGTGGATGGCACCGAATTCGGCCGAGGTCAGCGGCCGTAACAGATCGACGCCGGCGATATCGGCGCCGAGCGCGCCGCCGGTGGGGCGGACTTCGAGCATGGCATCCTCCGATTCTGTCGTTCCGATCGCCGTGCGTGGCGGGCGGTGGCAGCTTGCCCGGTGGCGCGCGGCGTGGCCAGACTGCGGTGCGACGGGCAACGGGGGAGAACGGCCATGACCAGGCGATTGCACCTCAATCTGTTCATTCACGGCCGCGGCCACCATGAGGCGGCGTGGCGGCATCCGTCCGCCTCGCCGCTGGCGCTGACGGATATTCGTTACTACACCGAGCTGGCCCAACAAGCCGAGGCCGGGTGCTTCGATTCGATCTTCCTGGCGGACACGCTGGCGGCGGGCGACGACATCGCCAGCGCGCCGCGCATCTGGCTGGAACCGATCACCGCGCTGGCCGCTCTGGCGGGGGCGACGCGGCGGATCGGGCTGATCGCCACCTGCTCCACCACCTATACCGAGCCGTTCAATCTGGCGCGGCAGTTCGCCTCGCTGGACCATATCACCGGCGGGCGGGTCGGCTGGAACATCGTCACCACCTGGCTGGTCGCCGCCTCCGCCAACTATGGCGGCGAGGGGCAGTTGAGCCATGCCGAACGCTATGAACGCGCCGAGGAATACATGCGGGTGGTGACCGCGTTGTGGGACAGTTGGTCGGACGATGCCGTGCTGGATGATCGGGCGTCCGGGCGATATGCCCGCCCAGGATCGATACGGCCGGTGAACCATCGGGGCACGTATTATCAGGTGAGCGGGCCGCTGAATGTTCCGCGCGGGCCGCAGGGACGGCCGGTGTTCGTGCAGGCGGGCTCCTCGGAGACCGGCCGCCGATTCGCCGCGCGGCACGCCGAGGCGGTGTTCACCGCGCAGATGGAAAAGGCCACGGCGAAGGACTTTTATGCCGATATGAAACGACTCGCCGTCGCCGAGGGCCGCGACCCGGGTCAGGTGCTGATCCTGCCGGGGCTCAGCCCGGTGATCGGCGGCACCGAGGCGGAGGCGCATCGGATCGCACGCGAACTGAACGAGCTGAGCGACCCGGAAGTGGGCCGCAAGCGGCTGTCCGGGCGGTTCGGCGGGCACGACTTCTCTCACCTGCCGTTGGACAAACCCCTGGCGCCGGAGGATTTCCCCGACCCCGCCTCGGTCGAAGCGGCGCGCAGCCGGACGGAGGTGATCATCGGCCTCGTGCGGCGGGAGAAGCCGACGCTGCGGCAATTGTTGGGATATATGGCCGGGGCACGCGGACATTTCGTGACGGCGGGGGCGCCGGAGCAGATCGCCGATCTGATCGAGGACTGGTTCCGCGACGGTGCCGCCGACGGGTTCAACCTGATGCCGCCGGTGTTGCCGCCGATGCTGGAAGTGTTTGTCGCCGAGGTGGTGCCGCTGTTGCGGCAACGTGGGTTGTTCCGGAGCGAGTATGAAGGGAAGACGTTGCGCGAGCATTATGGGTTGGCGCGGCCGGACGTTACGTTTTAGCAAAGCGTGTCGCTCGTTCCGCCGGACGGCATTAAGCCGCGACGCGTTCCACCGGGTCGGCGAACAACGGATAGTGCGTTGTACCCACCGCGTGCGACCCCAGCTCGACCGCGCCGCTGAATCCGGCGAACGTCGCGGCGGGAAGCAACGCATCGCCGTTGGTCCAGCACGGGTTGCCATCCGGTTGGTGACCGTGAAACCCATCCGTCAGCCGTTCGTCGCCGGCCTCGATCAGCATCAATTTCGCGCCCTGCGAGATCTCGATCCGCCGCGGCGCGCCGGGAACGACCGCGAGCGGCTGCCCGCCGATGCCGCCGTAACGCTCAGCGTGCCGAGTGTCATGCCGCCGATCGGCCACGCCGGGGATCGCGTTCGCTCGATGGCCAGGCCACGCGCGGCGGCCGATTTGGATCGGGTGCCCCCGGCGTTCGCTCTGGTCTGGACCGATGCTGGCCACACCGGTGCCGGTCAGGCCACCCCCGCGGTCAAACCCATCGAACCTGCTATAGTGGCTCAATGAAGGACCGCTCCAACCGGCCCACATCCAGGGAGAACGCCACACATGCCGCCCCACCACCCATCCAGCGCCGAAGCCCGGCTGGAAGCCCAACGCCTGGGCCCCTTGCAACTGCGCGTCGCCTTCCTTTGCACCCTGGCGCAGATGTTCGACGGCTACGACATCACCTCGATCGGCATGGCGGTGCCGTCGCTGTCCGCCGCCTGGCAGATTCCCGGCCCCGCCTTCGCCAATACCTTCGTCATAAGCAGCGTCGGCATCATGGTCGGCGCCCTGCTGTCCGGCCCGGCGGGCGACCGGCTCGGCCGCAAGCCGGTGCTGATCGTCAGCCTGCTGTTCCTGACGGTCTCCTCGCTGGCCTGCGTCTATGCCACCTCGATCTCCGAGCTGGTCGCATGGCGCTTCGTCACCGGCATCGGCATCGGCGGCATCATGCCGGCCACCGTCGCGCTGACCTCCGATTATGTGCCGGAGCGGTTGCGCGCGCCAATCGTCATGGTGATCTTCACCGGCAATCCGTTGGGCGGGTTCCTCGGCGGCCAGTTGATCGCGCAGTTGCTGCCGCATTTCGGCTGGCCGGTGATCTTCTGGATCGGCGGTCTGCTGCCGTTGGCGCTGATCCCGGTGATGCTGGTCTGGCTGCCGGAGTCGCCGCGCTTCCTGCTGGCGCGCGGGCGCATGACCACCAGCACGGAGCGGCTGTTGCAGACGCTGAACATCGAACCCGCCGGGGCGGCGGACGGCACCGCGCATGTCGTCGATGTCAGCCGGGGCAATCCGGTCGCCGGGCTGTTCCGCGACGGTCTGGCGACCACCACGGTGCTGGTCTGGATCCTGTATTTCGCCAATCTTCTGAGTATTTATCTCATTAGTTACTGGCTGCCGACGGTGCTCAATCTGTCCGGCCTGTCGCCGGCCGACTCGGTGTTCGCCGCCAGCCTGATGTCGGCGGGGCCGCTGCTCAGCGTGTTCGCGATGGCGCCGCTCGCCCGCCACTTCGGACCGCAGCGCGTGCTGGCGGTCATGCTGTCCACTGGTGTGATCGTGATCGCGGCGGTGGGCCTCGCGAACCCGCCGCACGACATGTTGCTGCTGGCGATCTTCCTGATGGGCTGCTGCACGGTCGGCAGCATGACCGGGATCAACGGCATGACCGCCGCGCTGTATCCGGCCCGGGTCCGCACCACCGGCATGGGATGGGCTTTGGGCATCGGCCGGTTGGGCGGCATCGGCGGGCCGTGGCTCGGCGGTGTGCTGCTGGTGGCGGGCTGGCCGCCACGGCAGATCTTCCTGTGCGCCTGCGTCACCGCGCTGATCGGCACGTTCTGCGTCGTGATGCTGCACATCGTGAAGCGGCGCCGCGAACTGCTGGTCGTGCCGCGGCTGGCGTGAACCGGCTACCCCCACGTCATGGCCTCGACGTCACGATCTCGACGTCATGGCTTCGGCGCCATGGCCTGGCGCCCTCACCGTCATGGCCCGGCTTGTCCGGGCCACCTGACGCGGCACGATGTTGGTTCAGGTGGCCCGGACAAGCCGGGCCATGACGTGGGGGCGACGCCGAGGCCATGACGTGGGGGCGACGCCGAGGCCATGACGTGGGGGCGACGCCGAGGCCATGACGTGGGGGCGACGCCGAGGCCATGACGTGGGGGCGACGCCGAGG
>Ga0181536_10000175_pt1 | contig 73341 bp, 68 predicted proteins | sample PEATcosm2014_Bin_41_FD_121105 | JGI IMG/M metagenome (GOLD analysis project Ga0181536, IMG submission 121105) | Peatland microbial communities from MTU Mesocosm Facility, Houghton, MI, USA - PEATcosm2014_Bin17_60_metaG | ecosystem: Environmental > Terrestrial > Soil > Wetlands > Peat | place...
CCCGCTCGTCGGCACCCCGGACCGGCGCCCCCCGCTCGTCGGCACCCCGGACCGGCGCCCCTACACGCAGGCCCCCGGGTGTGCAGAGATCCGGACCGCCCGCGAGCAGCGGAGGAAGACCGCCCAGCCCGAGACCGACGAAGCCCGGGTTCGCAGATCGCGACCGGGCCCCGGCGCCTGGCGCTCGGTCCGCGACGCCGAGTGCCACGACCGGCGCTCGGTCCAACGACCCGAGGACACAGCGGTGGGGGAGCGTCGCCCGCAAGGGCGTTCGTGTCATGTCGGAGGGCCCCGAGAGTCGCGACCGGGCCAAGGAGCCGCCCTGGGCACCCCCCGCCGGGCCCCGCACGCGGCGCAGCCGGGACGAGGTCTGGATCCTCGACGAGGTGATCGAACAGGGGCCCGAGACGGCGAACAGGGCCCGGACCAGCACCCGGGAGCGCCCCGGTCACCGGACCGTCCCGACGTTGCCGCCCGGTGGCACGCACCGTCCGAGCAGGCAGGCGGCGCTCCCGGCCGAGGTCGTCGAGGAGATCGCCGGATCTGCCGGGAGCGAGCAGGCACCGCGGGTGGCCGAGCGCCTGGCCGCTGCGGCCAATGCCTACGAGCGTGACCGGTACAACGACGCGCTGCGCATCACGCGCTCGGTCATCGCCCTGGCGCCGCGGTCGGCCTCGGCCTTGGAGCTACACGGGTTGGTCTGTTACCGGCTGGGACGCTGGCGCGACGCGGTGCGCTACCTCAATGCCGCCGGGGAAATCGCCGGTGCCGACGAGTCGCAGATCCCGGTCCTCATGGACTGTCACCGCGCCCTCGGGCACCGCAAGAAGGTGCGGATGCTGTGGAAGGAGCTGCGCGCCTCGTCTCCGCCGGCAGACGTGTTGGTCGAAGGTCGGTTGGTGCTCGCAGCCACGCTGCGCGACGAGGGGAGCCTCGACCAGGCGATCGCCGAGTTGGTCGAGGCGGGTGCGGCGCGTGCGCTTCGCCACCCCGTCGACCGCCACATCCGCCAGTGGTACCTCCTGGCCGACCTGTACGACCGCGCCGGGGATCTGCCCCGGGCACGGGAGTTCTTTGGCCGCGTGGTCGATGCCGATCCCGAATTGGCCGATGCCGCCGAGCGATTGGCGGGGCTCGGTCGCACGACGCGCCGAGGGGCGAGCCGACCGACGGCTCCGAAGCGATCTGCCGCTGCTCGGTAGCATGGCGCCGTGTCGTCGGGGGTGGTGGATCTTCGCAGCGACACCGTCACCCGTCCGACCGACGAGATGCGCCGAGTCATGGCCGACGCCGAGGTGGGCGACGACGGCCATGGCGAGGACCCGTCCGTCAATGCCCTCGAGGCGGCCTACGCCGAGCGCGTCGGCAAGGAAGCGGCGCTGTACGTGCCGTCGGGCGTGATGGCCAACCAGCTCGCCGTTCGGGTGCTGGCCGCCGCGGGGAGCACCGTCATCGCCGGGCGCCAACAGCATCTGGTCAGCTTCGAACACGGAGCGGCGGCGCGTAATGCCGGCGTCCAACTCCACCCGATCGGGGACGACGCCGGAGTGCTCGACCCCGACGACGTGGCCTGGGCGATCGAGGCCGCCACGCACCACCAGCCCCGACCCAGCCTGTTGTGCGTGGAGAACACCCATATGGCGGCCGGGGGCGTGCCCTGGGAGCTCGACGAGCTGCGCGCCGTCCGGTCGGCGGCCGGGTCGCTGCCCGTGCACATGGACGGGGCCCGCTTGTTCAACGCCGAGGTGGCCACCGCCACTCCCGCCGCCGCCTTTGCGGCCGAGGCGACGACGGTCATGAGCTGCTTGACCAAGGGCTTGTCCGCTCCCGTGGGCTCGGTGCTGGCCGGACCGGCCGACGTCATCGACGCGGCGCGCCAGGAGCGGCACCGGATGGGCGGCGGGATGCACCAGGCCGGGATCATCGCCGCGGCGGGCCTAGTGGCGCTCCGGACGATGGTGGAGCGCCTGGCCGACGACCACCGCCGTGCCGGCCGGTTGGCCGAAGCAATCGCCGAACGGTGGCCCGAGACGAGCCCGGGACCCGAGTATTTCCGCACCAACATCGTGATCTTCGCCCACGACGACCCGTTCGGGTTGATCGGGCGCTTGAAGGGCCACGGCGTCCTCGCCGACTCGACGGCGCCGCGCCGGGTACGGCTGGTGACTCACCGCGAGATCGACGACGAAGGCGTCGATCGGGCGATCGCCGCGCTGTCGGCGGCGTGGGAGGGGTAGGCCGGGCCGCAGTCAGGGAGCCGGTCCCGGCGCAGCACTAGGCTCGAACCGTGGGTCAAGGCCGCTACCCATGGCCGCCGACCTCGACCATCCCGCATCCCAGGAGGCGAAAGCGTGGCCACCGACATCGAGGCGCTGCTCGGCGACGAGGCCGCGGCGCTGCTCAGCTACAAGTGCAAGGGCGTGACCAGTGACGCGCTCACGCTGCCGGGCCCCGACCACATCGACGCCGTGATGCGCGACAGCGACCGCCCCGTAGCCGTCGTGCGCAATCTGGCGTCCGTGTTCGCCCACGGCCGGCTGGCTCACACCGGCTATCTGTCGATCCTCCCGGTCGACCAGGGCATCGAGCACTCGGGCGCGGCCAGTTTCGCCAAGAACCCGGCGTATTTCGACCCGGTCAACCTGTGTGAGCTGGCCATCGCAGGTGGCTCGTCGGCCATCGCCACCACCCTCGGCGGGCTCGGGATCGTGGCCCGGCGCTACGCGCACCGCGTGCCGTTCATCGTGAAGCTGAACCACAACGACTTCCTCCACTACCCGAACACCTACGACCAGGTCATGTTCGCCTCTGTGCGCCAGGCGGCCGACCTTGGGGCCGTGGGCGTGGGGGCCACGATCTACTTCGGCTCCGACCAGAGCGACCGGCAGGTCCATGAGGTGACCACCGCCTTCGCGGAGGCCCACCGCCTCGGGTTGTTCACCGTGCTGTGGTGTTACCTGCGCAACCCGGCGTTCAAGACGGCCGATGCCGACTACCACGTGGCCGCCGACCTGACGGGCCAGGCCAACCATCTCGGCGTGACCATCGAGGCCGACCTCATCAAGCAGAAGCAGCCCGAGACCAACGGGGGCTACAACGCGTTGAAGTTCGGGAAGACCGACCCGCTCGTCTACGAGAAGCTGACGTCGGACAACCCCATCGACCTGACCCGTTGGCAGGTGGTCAACTGCTACGCCGGGCGGATCGGTCTCATCAACTCGGGCGGCGAGTCGAAGGGCGCGAGCGACCTGGCCCAGGCGGTGCGCACGGCGGTAATCAACAAGCGCGCCGGGGGTACCGGACTCATCGTGGGCCGCAAAGCGTTCCAGCGCCCGCTGGCCGAGGGCGCCGAGCTCATGCACGCCGTGCAGGACGTCTTCCTCGACCCGGCGGTCACGATCGCCTGACCGGGTCGGCCGACCGGGCTCGTACGCCGGGACCGGCGGCGACCGAGCGGGGCCCACCCCCAGGACGCCCGGGGAAGTTCGTGGCGGCGGTTATGCTCCGAACCGACGCCACTGACGCGCCGGCGCGTGGCGGAGCGAGCAACGACCGAAAGACGGAGCACAGGTGTCCACGGCCACCGAAGACCATCCCAAGGAACTCGACCGGGTCGTCATCCGGTTCGCCGGCGACTCGGGTGACGGGATGCAGCTCACCGGCACGCAATTCACCAGCGTGAGCTCGCTCTTCGGTAACGACACGGCCACACTGCCCGACTTCCCGGCCGAGATTCGGGCCCCGGCGGGCACGCTGGCGGGCGTCTCGGCCTTCCAGGTCCACATCTCCGACCATGACATCCTCACCCCCGGGGACGCACCCAACGTCCTGGTGGCGATGAACCCGGCGGCGCTCAAGGCGAACATCGGCGCCGTGGCGAGCGGTGGCATCGTCATCGTGAACGTCGACGCCTTCGACGAGCGCTCTCTCGAAAAGGCCGGGTATGCGGCCAACCCGCTGACCGACGGGTCCCTGGTCGGGTACACCGTCTACGAGGTGCCGATGACCTCGCTCACCCTGGAGGTGGGCAAAGAGGCCGGCGTGAAGCCCAGGGATGCCGAGCGGTCGAAGAACTTCTTCGCCCTGGGGCTGTTGAGTTGGCTCTACAGCCGGCCGGTCGAGCCCACCTTGGAATGGATCGCGGCGCGCTTCGCCACCAACGCCCTCATCCTCGACGCCAACACCCGGGCGTTCAAGGCCGGGCACGCCTTCGGCGAGACCACCGAGGTCTTCGAGTCCACCTACCAAGTGCGTCCCGCACCGCACGAGCCGGGCACGTACACCAACGTGACCGGCAACACCGCGCTGGCGTGGGGACTGGTCGCCGCGGCCCACCAGGCGCACCTGCCCCTCTTTCTGGGGTCGTATCCGATCACCCCCGCATCGGACATCCTCCACGAGCTGTCCAAGCACAAGCAGTTCGGCGTGCGCACCTTCCAGGCCGAGGACGAGATCGCCGGGATCGGTGCCGCCATCGGCGCCGCTTTCGGCGGGGCGCTCGGCGTGACCACGACGAGCGGGCCAGGCATCGACCTCAAGGCGGAGTCCATCGGTCTGGCCGTGAGCCTCGAGCTGCCGCTCGTGATCATCGACATCCAGCGAGGCGGCCCGTCGACCGGCCTGCCCACCAAGACCGAGCAGTCGGACCTGCTCCACGCCATGTTCGGTCGTCACGGCGAGGCCCCGGTGCCGATCGTGGCCCCGAGCACGCCGTCGGATTGCTTCGAAGCCGCCTTCGAGGCCGTGCGCATCGCCCTGACGTATCGGACGCCGGTATTCATCTTGTCGGACGGATACCTGGCCAACGGGGCCGAGCCGTGGAATCTCCCCGACGTCGGGTCCCTGCCCGATCTCCAGGTGGACTTCGCCGTCGAGACCAACCACAGACTCGAGGACGGCAAGGAGGTGTTCTGGCCCTATGTCCGTGACGAGCGGACCCTGGCCCGGCCCTGGGCGGTTCCCGGCACGCCCGGGCTCGAACACCGGATCGGCGGCCTGGAGAAGGCCGACGGCTCGGGGAACGTCTCCTACGACCCACTCAACCACGAGCGTATGACCCACCTCCGGGCGGCCAAGGTGGCCGGGATCGCCCGGGACTTCGAACCCCTCGCCGTCGACGACGAGGACGGCGTCGGTGGAGCGCCGGTGGTGGTCCTCGGTTGGGGGTCGACGTACGGGGCTATCGCTGCCGGCGTGCGCCGGATCCGGGCGCGGGGGATCAAAGTGGCCCATGTCCACCTGAAGCATCTCAACCCGTTCCCGAGAGACCTCGGCGACGTCCTGCGCGCCTATCCCCACGTCCTCGTGCCCGAGACGAACATGGGCCAATTGGTCAAACTGGTACGGGCCGACTTCCTGGTCGATGCGCGCGGCCTGTCCAAGGTCCAGGGTGTGCCGTTCCGGGCCGGGGAGATCGAGGCGGCCGTCCTCGACATGCTCGGCGTCGACGCGCCCGCTGCCCGTGACACCGAGGACATCGGCGGGTGATGGACATGACCGACACCGTGACCACAGTCGTGGCCGGCGCGGGGTGCGGAACACGATGACCGATACCACGATCCCCGTCACGACGCGCAAGGACTGGACCTCGGACCAGGAGGTGCGGTGGTGTCCGGGGTGCGGCGACTACTCGATCCTGGCTGCCGTCCAGATGTTGTTGCCCGAGCTCGGCGTTCGCCGGGAGAACACGGTGTTCGTCTCCGGGATCGGGTGTGCCGCCCGCTTCCCCTATTACATGAACACCTATGGCATGCACTCGATCCACGGCCGGGCCCCCGCCGTGGCGACGGGCCTGGCCGTGACCCGGCCCGACCTCGACGTGTGGGTCATCTCCGGCGACGGCGATGCGCTGTCTATCGGGGGGAACCACCTCATCCACGCCCTGCGACGCAATGTGCGACTTACCATCTTGATGTTCAACAACCAGATCTACGGCCTCACCAAGGGCCAGTACTCGCCCACGTCCGAGAAAGGCAAGATCACCAAGTCGACCCCCTTCGGCTCGCTGGAGACACCCTTCAATCCGATCAGCCTGGCGCTGGGCGCCGAAGCGACGTTCGTGGCCCGGACCCACGACATGGACCGCAAGCACATGCAGGAGGTCTTTCGCCGAGCGCACGCGCACGACGGCGCCGCCTTCGTCGAGATCTACCAGAACTGCAACGTGTTCAACGACGGCGCCTTCGAGAAGATCACCGGGCGCGACGTGCGTGCCGACAACCTCATCCCGCTCGAGCACGGTCGGCCCATCCGCTTCGGGTCCGAAGGCCAACGGGGTGTGGTCCTCGACCCCGACGGCCGCCTGCGCATCGTGGACGTGGCCGACGTGGGTGAGGACGCCCTGCTGGTCCACGACGAGCAGCGGGACGAGCCGGGACTGGCCTTCCAGCTGTCTCGCCTCGCCGCCGGTCCCGACGAGCCCACCCCGGTGGGCGTGTTCCGGGCCGTGGAGCGCACGGAGTACGGCGCCGCCATGGGCCACCAGCTCGTCGAGGCCAACGAGCGCAAGGGCCCCGGTGACCTGGCCGCCCTCCTCCGTTCGGGCGGGACCTGGACCGTCGACTCCTGACGCCCCCGAGGCGGCGGGCGTGGGCCTGTCGTGGGCCCGTCCGGCGATCCGCTCAATCCCAGAGTCGTATCGGCCGATACCTGGTCCAGGCATTTCGACACCGGCTCCTGGCGGGCGCCGGCGTCGAGGGCCTCCCGGGTGACAGCGGAACGGGGTGCGCGTCGTCGCGACATGTCTGTGGCGACACCGGGGGCACGCGCCCCCGTTCCGTTGTACCCAACGAGCGCTCAGCCCTCGGGCCGACTAGTCCTCGACCGGGCGGAAGACCATGCCGGTACGGGGCTTGGGGAAGAAATACGTGCTCTTCGGCGGCATGCGGCGGCGGGCGTGGGCCCACTCGCCGATCTGTTCCACCGTGACCGGGCGCAGCAGCACGGCGGCCTGGGCCTCCCCGGCCCGCACCGCGTCCAGCGCCGAAGCCACGTCGTGGTGGTGGGCCGTGCTCGCTCCGTCGATGGCGTCGACGGCCAGGGCCACCACGCTCGAATCGAGGTCCGATCCGGCGGCCTCGTAGGCCTCCTGGCGCGGCGTCAACAGCCATACCGAACCGTCGACCACCAGGGCCAGCGGTTGCGATTCGGTCACGGCGGCCACCAGCTGGTCGTCGAGCGGACCGGCCGCGACCACGTCGAACCACCCTCGGAACGCCTCGACCAGGTCCACGTCGCCCGGCACGCCGGTCAGGGTCCGGTGGATGGGGCCCACGGACAGTTCGTCGGCGGAGAGCTCGACGATCAGCGCCATGACGGCGTCGGAGGGGCGCGACCCCCCGTCGGCGGGCGTCGCGCCGCCAGCGCGCCGCTCCGCTTGGTAGGCCAGGGCCGTCTCGTAGCGATGGTGGCCGTCGGCGATGACCACCGGCGTCTGGGCCACGGCGCTCGAGATGGCGGCGATGGCGGCCGGGTCATCGATCACCCAGAGGCTGTGGACCACCCCGTCGTCGTCGGTCGCCTCGGCGTCGGGCAGGTCGTCGGGCCGGTAGGTCCGGGCCAGCCCCTTGGTCAGCGAGAGGCCCCAGATCGGCGACAGGTTGGTGCGGCACGCCCGCAGCAGGTCGAGGCGGTCGCTCTTGTCCTTGGGGATGGTCTGCTCGTGGGGGAGGATCTCTCCGCCGGGGGGTTCGCAGAACAGGGCCCCGATGACACCGGTGGTGACGGCATCGGCGGGGGTCCGCATCCGGTAGGCGTAGAAGGCCGGCTCGGCATCACGCAGGATGAGGCCCTCGTCGAGCCATGTCTCGAGGAGCCGGGCCGCCGCCCGGTAGCGATCGAGGCCGAGTGCGTCGTCGTCCTCGGGCAGCTCGACGTGGATGGCGTTGGCCCGGTGCCGCGCCGCCAACTCGGCGCGCCGGGCGGGGCCCACGACGTCATAGGGCGGGGCGATGACCAGGTCGAGCGGGACGGAGGGGTCGTAGCGCAGTCCGGCGAAGGGTTCGAATCGGGGCATCGCTCTTGCGTACCACACCCGATCGCCGCGTCGGCGCCGGCCAAGGAGCCGCGTCCGACCTGGGCCCCGCCCAGGGCCCCTCGTAGACTGGGTCGCGTGGCGATCGAGCGTGACCAGGTGGAGCACGCGGTCGGGCCCGATGGACCGGCGCCCGGGGATACCGAACCGGAAGCGGGCCTCGACCGGGTGTTCACGGTGCCGAACGCGGTCACCGCGCTGCGCCTGGCCTGCATCCCCGTGTTCGTCTGGCTGCTCTTCGGCGCCCATCGCCAGACGGCCGCCGCCGTCGTCCTCGCCCTGCTCGGGGCCACGGACTGGGTGGACGGGTACCTGGCCCGGCGCTGGCACCAGGTGTCGACGGTGGGCAAGGTCCTCGACCCGGTGGCCGACCGGGCGCTCACGGTCACCGCCGTCGTCTCGATCATCGTCTACGGGGCCGTCCCGCTGTGGTTCGGCGTGGCCACCTTGGCCCGCGAGGCCCTCGTATCGGTGACCGTGATCGTCCTCGCCGGCCTCGGCGCCGAGCGGATCGACGTGCTCTGGGTCGGGAAAGCCGGCACCTTCGGGTTGCTCTTCGCCTATCCGGCCTTCCTCCTGGCCGACGGCACCGCCTCCTGGCAACAGCCGGTCAAGGTCGTCGCCTGGGGCGCGGGGTCCGTCGGGCTGGCCCTGGCCTGGGTCGCCGCGGCGAGCTACATCCCCCATGCGCGCCGGGCCCTGGCCGCCGGTCGCGCCGCCCGGCGGGCGGCGCGGTAGGGTCGACCCGATGGTCGAGGTGCGGTCGCCGGAGATGCCCTCGTGAAGGCCGTGATCATGGCGGGGGGCGAGGGGACGCGCCTGCGCCCGCTCACGTCCAACCAACCGAAGCCGATGCTCCCGATGGCGAACCGGCCGATGATGGAGCACGTCGTCGCCTTGCTCCGCCGTCATGGCCTGGAGGACATCGTCGTGACGGTCGCCTTCATGGCCAACGCCATTCGCAGCTACTTCGGCGACGGCTCCGAGTTCGGCGTCCGCATGGTGTATGCCACCGAGGAGTCCCCCCTCGGGACGGCGGGCTCGATCCGCAACGCCATGGACGAACTCGACGAGCGCTTCGTCGTCATCTCGGGCGATGTGCTCACCGACATCGACCTCAGCGCCGTGGTCGCCGACCACGAGGCCAAGGGGGCCCTGGCCACGTTGGCCCTCAAGGCCGTCGACGACCCGCTCGAATTCGGCATCGTGATCACCCGCGACGACGGCTCCATCGAGCGGTTCCTCGAGAAACCCACCTGGGGCCAGGTGTTCAGCGACACCATCAACACGGGGATCTACGTGTTGGAGCCCGAGATCTTCGACTTCATTCCCGACGGTCGCTCCGTCGACTTCTCCGAAGAGGTGTTCCCCGGCGTCTTGGAGGCCAAGGCCCCGATCTTCGGGTACGTGGCCGACGGCTACTGGGAAGACGTGGGCACGTTGGACGCCTATCTGCGCGCCCACCAGGACATCCTCGACGAAAAAGTGCGGGTCGCGGTGAGCGGTTTCCAACTGCGCCCGGGCGTCTGGATCGGCAAGGGCACCGACATCCATCCCACCGCCACCATCACCGGCCCGGCCATGATCGGCGACAACTGCCACGTCGGCGCGGACGCCACCATCGGCGAGCATTGCGTCGTCGGCGACAACGGCCGTGTCTCGGACAACGTCGCCTTGCAGCGGACCGTGGTTCACGACAACGTCTTTCTCGGCACCGGGGTCCGCCTCGACGGGTGCGTCCTGGGCCGATCCTGCGACCTGCGCCAGGGGGTGCGCTGCGAGGAAGGTGTGGTCCTCGGCGACGAGACCTTTGTCGGAGCCCAGGCCGTCTTGAAGTCCGGGGTGAAGGTCTATCCGTTCAAGACGGTCGAGACGGGCGCCATCGTGAACACCTCGATCGTGTGGGAGTCGCGCGGGGCGCGCACGTTGTTCGGTCGGACCGGCGTCTCGGGCCTGGCCAACGTCGACATCAGCCCTGAGCTCGTCATGCGGCTGTCGATGGCCTGGGCCAGCACGCTCGACAAGGGGGCCACCATCACCGCGTCGCGCGATACCAGCCGGGTCGCCCGGGTCTTGAAGCGCGCCATCATGGTGGGCTGCAACGCCGCCGGGGTCAACGTCGAGGACCTCGAGGTGGCCACCGTGCCGGTCACCCGCTTCCAGGCGCGCTCGGGCCGGGCCCGGGGCGGGGTCACCGTCCGTTTGCTCGAGAACGACGTCCAGTCGGTCAGTATCCGGTTCTTCGACCGGGACGGGATCGACATCGCCGAGGGGATCCAGCGCAAGGTGGAGCGCCTCTACTACCGCGAGGAGTTCCGCCGGGCGATGGGGTCGGAGTTCGGCGAGATCGGCTTCCCGCCTCGCGCGCTCGAGTTCTACACCGCCGCGCTCATGAGCACGGTCGACGTCGACGCCATCGCCCGGTCGGGTTTCAAGCTGGTCCTCGACTACTCCTACGGCACCTCCAGCTTCGTCATGCCCAACGTCCTGGCCAAGCTCGGGGCCGATGTCCTCGGCGTGAACCCCTACGCGGCCACGGCGGCGACCGTATCGGCCGATCGGGCCGCGGCGGCCGAGCGGGTGGCCGACCTCGTGCGCGCCTCGGGGGCGCACCTCGGTGCGGTGATGGACCCCGGAGGCGAACACCTGACGCTGGTGGACAACCAAGGCCGGGTCATGACCGACGACCAGGCGTTGTTGTTGTTGGTCGACCTGGTCACGTCGACGACGCGGGCGGCCAAGGTCGCCCTTCCCGTGGCCGCGCCCTCGGCGGCCGAGCGGATCTGCATCGAGGCCGGAGCGGAGATCGTCTGGACCAAATTGTCGGACACCGACCTGATGGAGGTGGCGTCGGCCGGCGGCGTGAGCTTCGCCGGAAGCCAGCTCGGGGGATACATCTTCCCGCAGTTCCTCCCGGCCTACGACGCCGTGGCGACCCTGGTGCACCTGCTGGCCATGTTGAGCGCCACCGGCGGTCAGCTGTCCAAGCTGGTCGATCGCCTGCCGGCCATCCACATCGCCCACGAGGAAGTGGTCACGCCCTGGGAGCAGAAGGGCACGGTGATGCGCATCATGATGGAACGGGCCAAGGGCCGTTCGCTGGTCCTCGTCGACGGGGTGAAGATCACCGAGCCCGACGGCTGGGCGCTCGTGGTGCCCGACCCCGAAGAGCCGACGACCCACGTCTGGGCCGAAGGTCCCAACGACGCCGCGGCCCGGGCCCGAGCGCAGGAGCACGCGGTGCGAATTCGCCAGATGCTCCGCTGAACGGTTTCCGGTAGGGTCGCCGCCATGTTGGTTCCCGCCGAACTGCGCTACACCGCCGAGCACGAGTGGGTCAGCGTCGACGGCTCGACCGTGCGAATGGGTATCACCGACTATGCGCAGGACGCGCTGGGCGACGTCGTGTTCGTGTCGCTGCCCGCGGTCGGCTCACACGTGGAGGTCGGGGGAATCCTCGGCGAGGTGGAGTCGACCAAGTCGGTATCCGAGATCTACGCGCCGGTCGCCGGCGTCGTGGTCGCCGCCAATGACGCGCTGAGCGATTCGCCCGAGCGCCTCAACGGCGATCCCTATGGCGAGGGGTGGATCTGCGAGATCGCGGTCGACGACCCCGGTGCCCTCGCCGGCCTCCTCGATGCCGCCGCCTACCAGGGTTTGGTGGCCGAGTAGCCGTCGGGGCCCGGCCGGACGACGGAGTAGCGTGGAGGACGTGTTCTGCAACAACTGCGGGCATCGCAACCCGGTGGGCGCCAACTTCTGCTCGTCGTGCGGGGCGGTGCTGACTTCGTCCCGGTCGGACAACACCGTGGCCCTCCATCCGGTGGATTCGCAGGGTGATCCGGGCGAGGACGAGCTCACCGTGACCCTGGCCGACCGCCCGGCGGGGGCCGGGCTCCTCGTGGTCAAGCGTGGGCCGAACGCCGGCGCCCGCTTCACGCTCGACGCCGAGGTAACCCGGGCCGGGAGGCACCCCGAGAGCGACATCTTCCTGGACGACATCACGGTGTCGCGGCGTCACGCCGAGTTCGTGCGCAGTGGCGCCGGTTATAGCGTTCGCGACGTCGGCTCGCTCAACGGGACCTATGTGAACCGCGAGCGCATCGAAGAAGCCATCCTGGCTTCGGGGGACGAGGTCCAGATCGGCAAGTTCAAGCTCGTCTACGTGGCTGCGGCCGACGAGTGAGCGACCAGTGAGCACCGTGGCGGGAAGGACAGGGCAGTGAGCGCACGGACGTACCTGTCGATCGGGGACGTCCTGAGCCTGCTGCGCCAGGAATTCCCGGACGTGACCATCTCGAAGATCCGCTTCCTCGAGAGCCAGGGGCTCGTGAACCCCGAACGCACCCCTTCGGGGTACCGGAAGTTCTACGACCATGACGTCGAGCGCCTGCGGTGGGTCCTGCGCCAGCAACGAGAGCACTTCCTGCCGTTGAAGGTCATCAAGGGCCGCCTCGAGCAGGAGGGGGACGATGCCGACCTCGAGGACGCCGAACGCGACCGGGACGAGGTCGGCGCCGAGCGGTCCGATGCCGACCTCGCTGGTGGCGACGTGACCGGTCGACCCGATGCGAACCCCGTGCACTCCGTTCCGGCGCTCGTCGGTTCCGGTGCCGCCGGTTCCGGTGCGCTCGGCGAGGGAGACGGCACCGAACGGGGCGGGGAGCGATCGGGCCCGACGCTGCCGGGCTTCGAGACCCATCCTTCGGCCGCCCGGGGCCCGGCGCCGACGCCACGACCGGCGCGGTCGCGCCCGGCGCAGACGGCCGTGGGTGCCGCGCCGGCTCCGTCGGCCGGGGCACAGCCTCCGGCCGAGGCGGTGCCCGAATCCGAAACCGCCCCGGGCGCCGCTCGGAGCGCCGAGGCGGCCACGCCCGCCGCCGGGGCGCCACGCCCGGCCAAGGGAGCCGGCCGTGGCGAGGGGCGCTCGTCGAGCTCTCGGTCGTCGACCGCTCGTCCCGACGACTCGGGAGCCGGTGCGCACGTCGTCGCCCTGTCGGGAACCTCGATGACCCTGGAGGAGCTGGCCGCGGCCAGCGGATCGAGCGTCGAGGCCACGGCCGAACTGGAGTCCTATGGGTTGGTCCAGGGCCGGGTCGTCGGCGGCGTGACCTATTACGACGAGGATGCCCTGACGGTGGCTCGACTGGCCGCCGGGTTCGCCGAGTTCGGGGTGGAGGCCCGCCACCTCCGGCTGCATAAGCACGCGGCGGAGCGGGAGGCGGGTTTCATCGAGCAGATCGTCTTGCCGCTCCTGCGCCAACGCAACCCGGAGTCACGCCAACGGGCGCAAGACACGACGGCCGAGCTCGGCCGGCTCGGCCAGGCCATGCGGGCGGTGCTCTTGCGGGGCGCCCTGCGCGACGTGCTCGGGGGGTGACCCCGCCGGCGGGCGCCCGCATTCTCTACCGTCGCCGCGACCTGGAGGCCACCGTGACGTCGCTGGCCGGCGAGCTCTCCGTTGCGTACCCCGACGGCGTGGTGCTCGTGGCCGTCCTCAAAGGGAGCGTCTTCTTCCTGGCCGACTTGATCCGGCGCCTCGAGGTGCCGTGTGAGGTCGACTTCCTCGGTATCTCGGCCTATGTGGTGGGCACCGGTCGGGTGCGAATCGTCAAGGATCTGGACCACGACGTCCACGGCCGCGACGTCGTGTTGGTCGAGGACATCGTCGACACGGGGTTGACCTGCACCTACGTCCTGGGCGAGCTCCGACGCCGAGGCCCGGCGTCGCTCGAGGTGTGCGCGCTGTTCGACCGGCGTGTCAGCCGGATCGTGCCCGTCGAGATTCGCTTTCGTGGCTACGAAGTCGCCGATGACCTGCTCCTCGGGTACGGCCTCGACGTCGCCGGGCGCTACCGCAACTTGCCGTTCGTCGCCGCCGGTGAGCGCCGTGCCCTCGCGGAAGATCCCGATGCGCATGTCGGGGTGCTCTACGGGCGGTAAGTTGCAGGCATGGTTGAAGTCCGCCTGAGCGCTGTTCGAGTGGACCTGCAGTCCAATACCCCGGTCTTGTTGCTGACCGAGGCGGAAGGGCTCGGTCGCACCCTGCCGATCTTCATCGGCGCGCCCGAGGCCACGGCCATCGCCTTCGCCATCCAGGGGGTGGCCACGCCCAGGCCGATGACCCACGACCTGCTGCGTGACCTGATCGACGTGCTCGGAGCCACGCTCGTGCGCGTGGTGATCACCGAGCTGCGATCGGCCACGTACTTCGCCGAGTTGCAGCTCAAGCGCGGTGACGAGGAACTGACCGTATCCAGCCGGCCTTCGGATGCCGTGGCTCTGGCCGTGCGCACCGAGAGCCCGCTGTACGTGGCCGACGAACTCATGGACGCGGAGGGGATCTTGTTGCCCCCCGAAGAGGAGGACGAAGACGGGGAGTCGGGCAACCCCGACGAGATCGTCGGCGAATTCCGCGAGTTCCTGGACCAGGTGCGTCCCGAGGACTTCAGCTCTTGACCGACCGCCGCGGCGCGGCGGTCGTCCTGGCCGCAGTGCTGGCGCTGGCGGGATGCGCCCGGTCGTCGTCCTCGAGCGAGGGGGTGGGTCGGGGATCGACGACCACGACCTCGCCGGCGGGCACCTCCACGCCCACCTCCACCACGGCGGTCACCACCCGGTCGTGTCCTGCCGCCAGTCTCACCGCCGCCGTGGCCGGGACCAGCGGGGCGGCCGGGACGATCGAGATCACGGTGATCTTGCGCAACGCCTCGTCGACCCCGTGCGTGCTCGGGGGGTACCCCGGCGGACAGATGGTCGACGCCCAGGGCGCCCAGATCCCCACGACCGTCGTCCGGGGGGGCAGTTACCCGTTCACCGACCTGCCCCCGTCGATCGTGACCCTCGCCCCCGGGGGGGTGGCCTACTTCAACATCGGCTTCTCCGACGTGGTGACGGGGTCCGAGACGAGCTGCCCCAGTGCCACCCAGTTGATGGTGACCCCACCGAACGCCTATGACCATTTGACGATCGCCGTGCAGATCGCCCCCTGCGACAACGGGTCCCTCACGGTTTCGCCGGTGTTCGCACCGGGCTCGGCGGCCACGCAGACCACCGCGTAGTTCACGAGCGAGGGCGAACGAGGATACGGCCCCGGACCTTCGCCCCCACGATCTCGTCGAGCGCGTCGCCCAGGTCGGAGAGCGGCACCTCGCGCTCGACCAGGGCATCGAGGTCGGGCGGGCGCAATTCGCCACCGAGCCGGGCCCACACGGCTCGCCGGCGCTCCTCGTCGGTCCTGACACTGTCGACGCCGAGCAGCGCCACGTGGCGCGTGATGAACGGGTACACGGTCGTCTCGAGCGACGACCCGCCGGTGAGGCCGCTCGCCGCCACGGCGGCGCCGTAGCGCAGCGACCGCAGCACCTGGGCCAGCGTCGCCCCACCGACGCAGTCCACCGCACCGGCCCAGCGCTCGGGTCCCAGTACCCGCCCGGGGCCCTCGGCCAGCGCATCGCGCCCGATCACCGTGCCGGCCCCGAGGGCCAGCAGCCGGTCGTGCTCGGTGGCTTTGCCGGTGCTGGCCACCACGTCGTAGCCGCGGGAGGCGAGGAGCACGACCGCGATCGAGCCCACGCCGCCCGACGCTCCGGTCACCAAGACGGGGCCGTCGCCGGCGGCGAGGCCGTGGCGTTCGAGTTCGTCGAGCGACAGCGCGGCGGTGAACCCGGCGGTGCCGAGGACCATCGCGTCGCGAAGCGACAGGCCGGCGGGCAGCGGGACCACCCATGCTGCCGGCACGCGGGCGAAAGCGGCAAAGCCGCCGTGGCGGGCCACCCCGATGTCATGGCCGTGGGCGAGCACCTCGCTGCCCACGGCCACGGCCGGGTCGGCGCTCGACACCACCACGCCGGCCAGGTCGACGCCGGGGACGAGGGGCGTGGCCCGCGCCACCCGGTTGCCGGGCGAGGCCACCATGCCGTCCTTGTAGTTCACCCCGGACCACGAGACCGAGACGAGCACCTCGCCCGGCGGCAGGTCGTCGAGGTGCATCCCCTCCACGCCACGCGTCAGCCTCTCGCCATCGCGGCGGACCACGTAGGCGGGGAATTCGGCGCCGACCGAGGCCACACCCGTACCCTACGGCGCCGCCGGCCGCCCCGGGGCCGCCCTGAGGCCGCTCACGGGCCGACCGGGCGGACACGTCCGGTCTGTGGCGTCGGGTGCCGGACCCGGCCACGTAGCATGGTGTCCATGTCCGCCGGCCTGCTCCGACGCAGCGCCGCAGTGGCGAGCGCGTGGGGGCCCGAAGAGCGCGACGCGGTGCTCTATTCGGCCTCGGCCCTCTTCGCCATCTGCACGGCGCAGCTGTCGTCGATCGCCCTGTACCAGCAGTGGGGCCGCCTGGCGGTCGGGCCCTATGTCTTCGGCGCGGTGGCGTCGGCGTGGGCCGCTCGCCGTGAGCGGCGCCGCTTCGGCGCGCCGGCCGGGTCGGGGACCGTCGACCCGGGGCTCAAGAGCGGCGAATGGCATTGGAACATCCAGCGCACGGTCATCTTCCTGATCGTGCTCCTCGGTGCCACGCTCATGCCGCTGTCGCTCGAGGTCATGTGGCAAGCCGACACCGGTGGGACGGTCCACGCCCAACCCGAGGTGGCGGTGGTCGAGCGGGCCGGTGAGCGGGTGGCCCACCTCCAAGATCCCTACCAGCTCGTCGACGGCGGCCGGCACAAGGTGACGGTGCCGAGCGGCGAGCCGGCCTACGACGCCTACAACCCCTACCTCCCGCTCATGTCGGCGTTCGGGCTGGCCCACGGCACGGACGCGCCGCCACGGCTCACCGACGCACGCGTCGCCTTCTCGTTCATCACCATCCTGCTCGTGATCGCCGCGCTGGCCATGTGTCGAGGGCCGACGGGCCCCCGGGTGCTCACCTTGCAGGCCATGACCGTGCTGCCCACCGCCGCCTTGCCGTTGGCCACCGGGGGCGACGACCTGCCGGTGGCGGCGATCATGCTCCTCGGGCTGGTGCTCCTCCAGCGACGGCGACCGCTGGCCGCGGGAGTGGCCCTGGGCATGGCCGCGTCCATGAAGATCACCGCCTGGCCGCTGGCCGCCATCGGGTTCCTGGCCGCCCGCGACCGGCAGGGCCGAATGGGGAGACGCCCCGCACTCCTGGTGGTCGCCGGCATGGCCGGCGTCATGATCCCGTCGATCCTGCCGAGCGCCCTGGCCAACGTCCCGGCCTTCGTCGACAACGTCGTGCGCTTCCCGCTCGGCCTGGCCGGCATCAGCTCGCCGGCGGCCAGCCCGCTGCTCGGCCATGTCGTGGTGTCATGGTTCCCCGACCTGCACCGCCTCTTCACCGTGGTGGTGGCCCTGGCCGGCTGCTCGGTCCTCGGCTATGTGCTGGTCAGGCATACGCCACGTTCGCCGGCGGCGGTGGCCCGGATCCTCGGGTGGGTGATGACCATCGGCATCCTCCTCGCGCCGGCCACGCGCATCGGCTACCTCTTGTACCCCGTCGATTTCTTCGTGTGGGCCTGGCTCCTGCGTGGCGAGGAGCGGGTGGACGCCGCCAGCGACGCGGTGTCGGAACCGGCCCTCGTGCCCGTGGGCGTCGGCGCCGCCGGCCCCGGGGGTGGTGGCGGCTCAGGTGGCGTCGTCCACGGCGAAGAGCCGTAGTGTGAAGCCCGTGCTGCCCGTGGCGCTCGAGGCCGAGCCCCGGGGGTAGGCGGTGGGAGAGACGGTGACCCCGATCTCCCAGTAGTACCCGTCGGTGCCGGCGATCTGTCCGAGGATCTCGAAGCCCGGGGCGTCTCGAGGCGCCCCCTGACTGATGACCTTCCAGCCCTCGGCGGGCAGCTCGGCCCGATAGAAGGTGATCACCGCCTCCTCCGAGAGCGGGGTCGAGAACGCCAGGGAGCGGTCGTAGAGGCCGACCCCGAGGTCGGTGGCCGACCCCGGGGACACGGTTGCCCCGGTCGGCACCACGACGGCGTCGACCACGTTCGCCGGGGGAAGCCCGGGGGTGATAATCGGAGCCAGCGCGTCCTGCGCCGTCACCGCGGCAACCGGCGCACCGGCCGCCTGGACGACCCGCGGCGCCGTGGCACTCGTGGCCACCGGGCCCGAGGTCATCACCGCCGCCACGCCGGCGGTGATGACCACGACCAGGGCGACGCCGAGCACGATGGCGGCCGGCCACACCGTGGGCCCCGGAGCCCGTACCCGGCGCGTCGGCGCGGCCCCCTCGGATCCGGTGCCGTCGGTGCTGGAGCCGTCACCGGGCCCGCGCCCGTTGCCATCGAGGGCGGTGGCCGAGGCCGCGGCCCGCCCCGGGCCGGGGTGTCTCAGGGAGTGGTTGCGGGAGTCGGGCATCCGAGGGCGGCCCCGTCACGGTGCGCACCGAGAGGGGCCTGGCAATCCTACCGGCGGCCCCGGGGCCCGCCGGTTCGTCGCCCTTCGGCCACGCACTGGAGGAGGTGGCAAAGCGTGAACACCTATCCACAGAACGCGTTGACCGTTCAAACGGGCGCGCGTACAGTGTCCATCGCAGGTCGATTGGCGGGGGGGAATCGGCGGCCGCGTGTCTTGCTGGGGGGTGCACGCGTGACGGGGGAGGGAGTTCACGTCGTGGGCTCCGCGTGGTGGTCGGGGGGTGACGGGTCGGTCCCGCCCCCCCCACCACCCGTTGTCTCGTCCCTCGGCCTGGTCATCCCCATCCGAAGTGGTCGATGGGACCGTGCCCCGAGCCCAGGTGCCACGACGCGGCGCCGACGATGGCCCGGGCCACGTACGTCTTGGCCTCGTCGATGGCGGCCAACGGCTCGAGCCCGTGGGCCAGGCCGGCGGCGATCGCCGCCGAAAGCGAGCACCCGGTGCCGTGGTCGTTGCCGGTGGGCACACGACGCCCGTCGAGCACCGTGACCGTGCCGCCGTGGACGACCACGTCCGGCGACGCGTCGCCGCCCAGATGGCCGCCTTTGACCACGACGGTCTGCGGGCCGAGCGCGGCCAGGCGCTCGGCCAGGGCAACCATGGTGGCCACGTCGTCGACCCGCTCGACGTCCTCGCCGAGCAACAGGGCCGCTTCTCCGAGGTTCGGGGTCGCCACCGTGGCGTGGGGCAGGAGGAGGTTGGTGTAGGCGGTGACGCCGTCGCCGTCGAGCAAGCGACGGCCGCTCGAAGACACCAGCACGGGGTCGACGACCAGGTTGGGGAGCGCGCCGCGCGCCGCCCACTCGGCGACGACGGCCACCGTGGCCGACGAGGCCAGCATGCCGGTCTTGACCGCGGTCACGGGCATGTCCTCGAGCACGGCCTCGAGCTGCAGGTTCACGAAAGCGGGTTCGATCACCTCGACGCCGGCCACACCGGCCGTGCTCTGGGCGGTGACGGCGGTGACGACCGTCGTGGCGAACACGCCGAGCGCGGCGAACGTCTTGAGGTCGGCCTGCAAGCCGGCACCGGCCCCCGAGTCCGAGCCGGCGATGGTCATGGCCACCGGTGGGCCCGATGCGGCCATCTACGACAGGTCGGCGAGGCCGGCCGATGGGCTCGACGCCGTCGCCGTCCATCGTCGGGGAATGCGGCCGGCTCGTCGCGCCGCCAACCCCGCCTCGACGGCCAAGCGCATGGCCGTGGCCATGCGCACGGGTTCACGGGCGCGGGTAATGGCCGTCGCCACCATGACCCCGGCGCATCCGAGCTCCATGGCCACGGTGACGTCGGAGGCCGTGCCCACCCCGGCGTCGAGGATGACGGGAACCGAAGACCGCTCGACGATGGTGGCGATGTTGTGCGGGTTGGAGATGCCCAGCCCACTGCCGATCGGAGAGCCGAGGGGCATGACGGCGGCACAACCGACCTGTTCGAGTCGCCAGGCCAGGATCGGGTCGTCGCTCGTGTACGGGAGGACGACAAAGCCTGCGGCACACAATTGCTCGGCGGCGGCGATCACCTCCAACCCGTCGGGCAGCAGCGAGCCCTCGTCGCCGATCACCTCGAGCTTCACCCAGTTCGTGGCGAAGGCCTCCCGCGCCAATTTGGCGGTGAGGACGGCTTCGGCGGCCGTGAAACACCCGGCCGTGTTGGGCAGCACACGCACGCCCCGGGCTCGCAGCACGTCGAGGATGGACCCGCGCCCGGTGGGGTCGACGCGACGGACCGCCACGGTGGCCAGCGAACAACCAGCGGCCTCGATGACGGCGTCGAGCACGTCGAGGCTCGGGATCCCGCCGCTGCCGAGAATGAGGCGCGAGCCGACGACGGTGTCGGCGACGACCAGCGCATCGCCGTCTTCGACCCCGGCCGGGACCACCGGTACCGCCCGGACCGCTCGCACCTCGAGGTCCCGAGGGCTCGGGTCGACCACGTCAGCCCCCCGCCGCGGCGGTGACGATCTCGACGCGATCGCCGCCGGCCAGGACGGTCGAGGACCACGCACTGCGCGGCACCACTTCGCGATTGCGGGCGACGGCGATGCCGTCGGGGGAGGAGCAGTGCTGTGCCACCACGTCGGCCACCGTGGTGCCACCGGCCACGGTGCAGTGGTCACCGTTGACGACGACGGGGAGCTCGGTGTTGCTCACGATGCTCAGCATGGCACGGGACCCGGCGGTTCCCGCCCTCCTAGTGCGGGCCCCCGCCACCGGCGGCGCCGACGGCGAAACGACCCGGGGCGAAGCAAGCCATCGACGAGGGCAGGCCGGATCCGGTGACGAGGTCGACCACCGCGTCGGCGGTCACGGGGGCGAGCAGGATGCCGTTTCGGTAATGGCCGGTGGCGACCACCAGCCCGTCGACGTCGGTCGGGCCCACGATGGGCGCATTGTCCGGCGAGCCCGGCCGCAAGGCGGCCATGGTCTCGCCCACGACCAGTTCGGTGACCCCGGGGACGACGCGGTGGGCGTCACGCAACAGCTCGTAGAGGGCTCCCGCGGTCACGGTGTCGTCGAAGCCTCGCTCCTCCACGGTCGCCCCGACGACGACCTCGCCGTCGGCCCGGGGCACGAGATAGACCGACGCCCCGTGCACGACGCCCCGCACGATCCGGCTGAGCACGGGCGGCGTCGTGGGACCGAACAGCCGCATGATCTGGCCTTTGACGGGGCGCACGGGTGGGCTGGCGTGCCCGGGTAGGCCGGCGACCGACGCCGAGTGGCACCCGGCGGCCAGCACGACGGTGGGGGCGTCGAGCACCGTGTCGTCGGACAGCCGCACGCCCGTGACGCGGCCCCCGGCGGTGACGATGCCGGCGACCGCGGCCCGCCGAATGGTGGCACCGGCCGACCCGGCCGCCTCGAGCAGCCCGATCATCAGGCGGCGATTGTCGACTTGGTGGTCGCCCGGCGCCCACAGCCCGGCCCGGATGCCCGGTGCCAGGCCGGGCTCGAGCTCCCGGGCCCGCCGGGGTTCGAGCCACTCGGACTCGAGCCCGAGCGAGCCCTGGAATGCGTGGAGGTCGGCGGCGATGGCGGCGTCGCCCGGCTCGGCCGCCACCACCAGGGTGCCCGAGCGCCGATAGCCGATGCTCCGCCCACCGAGGACGGACTCGAGTTCCGTCGCGAACGCCGGCCAGGCCCGCGCCGCGGCCAGGTTGAGTTCGAGGAGGGCCTCCTCCCCGAACTGGACCTCACTGACGGGCCCGAGCATGCCCGCGGCCGCCCAGGAGGACCCTCGTCCAGGCTCGGGGTCGACCGCGGTGACGGCCAGGCCCCGGGTGGCGGCGCGCCAGGCGACGGCGGCCCCGATGACCCCGGCGCCGACGACGATGACGTCGCGTGCGCCGCTCGAGGCACCGACGGGCGTGGGCCTCCCCGGGGGAACCGGCGGCCGTTGCACGCGGTGTATCCTAGGGGGCTGCAGCAGGGCCAGCGTCGTCCCGGTTGACAGGAATCGAGCCCCCTCCGCGTCGAGCCACGGAGCGACCCGAGTGACGACGAACGCATCATCGGCCCATGAGCGCACGGGCACCACCGGCCTCTACGACCCCGCATTCGAACACGATGCCTGCGGGATCGCGCTGGTCGCCGACCTCCGGGGCCGCCGGAGCCACGCGCTGGTGCGCCAGGCCGTCACCGCGCTCGAACACCTGGCGCACCGGGGTGCCACCGGTGCGGAGGAGGCGACCGGGGACGGGGCCGGCATCCTCGTACAGGTGCCGCACCGGTTCTTGGCCGACGTCGTGGACTTCGCCCTTCCCGAGCCCGGTGGCTACGCCGTGGGCCTGGTGTTCCTCCCGGTCGACGCCGACGACGCCGACAAGGCCCAGGGGCGCATCGGCGACATCGCCACCCAGGAGGGTGTGGCCGTGCTCGGCTGGCGTGACGTGCCCGTCGACGCCTCCTCGCTCGGGGCATCGGCGCGGCGGGCCATGCCCCGGATCCGCCAGGTGGTCCTGGCCGCCGACCCCGTCCGGGGACTCGACCCGTTGGCGCTCGACCGACTGGCCTTCTGCGTGCGCAAGCGGGTGGAGCACGAGGTGCCCGGGGTCTACCTCCCGTCGCTGTCGGCTCGCACCATCGTCTACAAGGGCATGCTGACGGGCCACCAGCTCTCGGCGTTCTACGGGGACCTCCGCGACGAGCGCTTCGACAGCGGGCTCGCCCTGGTGCACTCGCGTTTCTCGACCAACACCTTCCCCTCGTGGCCCCTGGCCCACCCGTATCGCTACTTGGCCCACAACGGCGAGATCAACACGCTGCGAGGCAACCGGAACTGGATGCGCGCCCGCGAGGCCTTGGTCGAGAGCGCCCTGATCCCCGGGGACCTCGAACGGCTCTACCCGGTGTGCGACCCCCGGGGCAGCGACTCGGCGTCGTTCGACGAGGTGCTCGAGCTCCTGCACCTCGGCGGTCGGTCCCTGGCCCATGCCGTGCTCATGATGATCCCCGAAGCGTGGGAGAACCACGCCACCATGGACGCGTCCCGGCGTGCCTTCTACCGTTTCCACGCCTCGCTCATGGAGCCGTGGGACGGTCCCGCGGGCGTGGTCTTCACCGACGGCACCGTGGCCGGGGCCGTCTTGGACCGAAACGGCCTGCGCCCGGCGCGCTACTGGGTGACCGACGACGGGCTGGTCGTGCTGGCCTCGGAGGTCGGGGTGCTCGATCTCGACCCGGCGACCGTGGTGCGCAAGGGGCGGCTCCAGCCGGGGAGGATGTTCCTGGTCGACACCGCCCAGGGGCGCATCGTCGACGACGACGAGATCAAGGCCGAGCTGGCCACCGCCCAGCCCTACGGCCGCTGGCTCGACGACGGGCAGGTGACCCTCGACGAGCTCCCACCGCGCGACATGCTCACCCCGCAACACGCCTCGGTGGTCACCCACCAGCGTCTGTTCGGCTACACCAACGAGGAGCTTCGACTCATCCTGGCCCCGATGGCCAGGGCCGCAGCCGAGCCGATCGGGTCGATGGGCCACGACGCGGCCATCGCCGCGTTGAGCGAGCGGCCGCGGCTGCTGTTCGACTATTTCACCCAACTCTTCGCCCAGGTGACCAACCCGCCCCTCGACGCCATCCGTGAGGAGCTGGTGACCTCGCCACGATCCAAGCTCGGTCCCGAGGCCAACTTGCTCGACCCCGGCCCCGGCTCGTGCCGCCAGATCGTCCTGCCCTACCCGGTGGTGGACAACGACGAGCTGGCCAAGCTGGTCTACGTCAACGAACGCGGGGAGACGCCGGGCTTCGACGCCTTCGCCATCGACGGCCTCTTCGACGTCACCGGCGGTGCCGCGGCGCTGGCCGGCGCGATCGAGGAGGTGCGCCGTCGGGTCAGCATCGCCATCGCGCTCGGCTCCAACATCATCGTGCTCTCCGACCGCAACTCCAACGCCCAGATGGCGCCCATCCCGTCGTTGCTGCTCACGGCGGCCGTCCACGAGCACTTGGTGCGCCAGAAGACGCGGTCGCGCGTCGGCATCCTGGTGGAGAGCGGCGACGCCCGCGAGGTCCACCACATCGCGCTGTTGCTCGGGTTCGGGGCTTCGGCGGTCAATCCCTACCTGGCCCTGCAGAGCATCGACGACATGATCACCGCCGGCCTCCTCGACGGTGAGGGGCTCACCTCGCGCCAAGCGCGCAAGAACTACATCAAGGCCGCCTGCAAAGGTGTCATCAAGACCATGTCGAAGATGGGGGTATCGACCGTCGCTTCCTACACCGGCGCCCAGATCTTCGAGGCCATCGGGTTGGCGCGCGACTTGGTCGACGAGTACTTCACCGGCACCGTGAGCCGCATCGGGGGCGTCGGGCTCGACGTCCTGGCGGCCGAGGTGGCGGCCCGTCATCGCCTGGCCCATCTGCGTCGGCCCACCGAGCGGGCCCATCGCGAGCTCGAGGTCGGTGGTGAGTACCAGTGGCGTCGCGAAGGCGAGGTGCACCTGTTCAACCCGAAGACCGTCTTCAAGCTCCAACACGCCACCCGGACCAAGCGCTACGACATCTTCAAGGAGTACACCCGCCTCGTCGACGACCAATCGGTGGCCCTGGCCACGCTGCGCGGGCTGCTGCGTTTCCGTGAGGGGGCCCAGGACCCGGTGGCGATCGACGACGTCGAGCCGGTGGGCGACATCGTGAAGCGCTTCGCCACCGGGGCGATGTCGTACGGGTCCATCTCGGCCGAGGCCCACGAGACCTTGGCCATCGCCATGAACCGCCTGGGGGGGAAGTCGAACACCGGTGAGGGCGGCGAGGACGCGGATCGCTACGTGCCCGACCCCAACGGCGACCTGCGACGCAGCGCGGTGAAGCAGGTGGCGTCGGGGCGCTTCGGGGTCACGAGCGAGTACCTGGTGAACGCCGACGACATCCAGATCAAGATCGCCCAGGGGGCCAAGCCCGGCGAGGGTGGGCAGCTGCCTGGCCACAAGGTCTATCCCTGGATCGCCAAGACCCGGTTCTCCACGCCGGGCGTCGGCCTCATCTCACCCCCGCCGCACCACGACATCTATTCCATCGAGGACATCGCCCAGCTGATCCACGACCTCAAATCGTCCAATCCCCGGGCCCGGGTGCACGTGAAGCTGGTGGCCGAGGTGGGCGTGGGCACGGTGGCGGCCGGGGTGGCCAAGGCCAAGTCCGACGTGGTCCTCATCTCGGGCCACGACGGCGGGACCGGTGCGAGCCCGCTGACCTCCATCAAGCACGCCGGGATCCCCTGGGAGCTGGGTCTGGCCGAGACGCAGCAGACCCTGGTGTTGAACGGCCTGCGCGACCGCATCGTGGTCCAGGTCGACGGCCAGCTCAAGACCGGTCGCGACGTGGTGATCGCCGCCTTGCTCGGAGCCGAGGAGTTCGGGTTCGCCACGGCGCCGCTGGTGGTGTCGGGGTGCATCATGATGCGGGTCTGCCATCTCGACACGTGTCCCGTCGGCATCGCCACGCAGAATCCGGAATTACGCCGGCGCTTCTCGGGGAAGCCGGAGTTCGTGGAGCACTTCTTCGAGTTCATCGCCGAGGAGGTCCGCGAGTACCTGGCCGCGTTGGGTCTGCGCTCCCTCGAGGAGGCGGTGGGCCGGGTGGACCTGCTCGACGCCATGTCGGCCGTCGACCATTTCAAGGCGTCCGGGCTCGACCTCTCGCCGATTCTGACCGCGCCCGAGCAGGGGCCGCCCACCGACCGTCGTTGCACGCGGGCCCAGGACCACGGGTTGGAAGCGGCGCTCGACCACCGCTTCATCGATGCCTGTCGCCCGGCCATCGACGCCGGTGCGCACGTGGAGCTCGACCTCCCCGTCTCGAACGTGGATCGAACGGTGGGGACCCTCCTGGGCTACGAGATCACGAGGGCCAAGGGGGGCGCGGGCCTGCCCGACGACACCATCGTGCTCACCTTCCGGGGATCGGCGGGGCAGAGCTTCGGCGCCTTCGTGCCCCGTGGGGTCACGATGCGCCTCGTCGGCGATGCCAACGACTACCTGGCCAAGGGCCTTTCGGGCGGCCGCCTCGTGGTGCGGCCGCCCGAGGTGTCGCCCTTCGCGGCCGAGGACCAGATCATCGCCGGCAACGTGATCCTCTACGGGGCCACGGCCGGCGAGGTCTTCGTGTGCGGCCAGGTGGGGGAGCGCTTCTGCGTGCGCAATTCGGGGGCCACGGCCGTCGTCGAAGGGGTGGGCGACCACGGGTGCGAGTACATGACCGGTGGTCGTGTGGTCGTCCTCGGCCCCACGGGGCGCAACTTCGGGGCGGGCATGTCGGGAGGCATCGCCTATCTCTATGACCCCGATCGCAGCGTCTCGACCCGGGTGAACTTCGAGATGGTGGACCTCGAGCCGCTCGACGACGAGGACCGCCAGTGGCTGGTCGACACCGTGACCCGCCACCATCGGGAGACGGGCTCGGCGCTGGCCGAACGCCTGCTCGGTGCCTGGGGACGGGTTGTCGGCGAGTTCGTGAAGGTCATGCCCCGCGACTACCGCCGGGTTCTCGAGGCGACACGCCGGGCCATCGAGTCGGGCCAGTCGGTCGACGACGCGGTCATGGCCGCGTCGCACGGGTAGCCGGGCCGTGGGCAAGCCCACCGGCTTCTTGGAGGTCCCCCGCCGGCTTCCGGCGCGACGTCCCGTCCCCGTCCGTCTGCGTGACTGGCGCGAGGTGTACGAGCCCTTCCCCGAGGACGCCGCTCGCGACCAGGGCGCGCGGTGCATGGATTGTGGTATCCCCTTCTGCCACGAGGGATGCCCCCTCGGGAACCTCATCCCGGAGTGGAACGACCTCGTCTACCGGGGCAACTGGGATATCGCCCTCGAACGGCTGCACGCCACCAACAATTTCCCCGAATTCACCGGTCGCTTGTGCCCGGCTCCCTGCGAAGGGGCGTGTGTGCTCGGGATCAATGCCGAGCCGGTCACCATCGAGCGTGTCGAGTACGAGATCGCCGAGCGGGGATGGGCCGAGGGGTCGGTCAAGGCCCAGGTGGCGGCGCGACGCACCGGGCGGACGGTGGCGGTGGTGGGATCGGGACCCTCGGGCCTGGCCGCCGCCCAGCAGCTGGCCCGAGCCGGGCACGAGGTCACCGTCTTCGAGCGGGGTGAGAAGCCCGGAGGGCTCCTGCGCTACGGCATCCCCGAGTTCAAGATGGAGAAGGCGGTCCTCGACCGGCGCCTCGACCAGCTGGCGGCCGAGGGGGTCGGCTTCCGCTGCTCCACCTCGGTGGGCGACGACGCACTGGCCACCGAGGCGCAGCGGGCGTCGGAGCCCGGGGGGCGCCGCGGGCCGGGCTCGGCCTGTGCCCCCGACGTGGAGGTGGTCTCCGCCCGGTCGCTCGTCGACGACTTCGACGCGGTGGTGCTCGCCGGCGGCGCCACCTTGCCGCGCGATCTCGACGTCCCGGGACGGGGGCTGGCGGGCATCCACCTGGCCATGGACTACCTGAAGCCCTCGAACCTCGAGCGCGAAGGGCGGCTTGCGTCCAGTCCCATCTCGGCCCGGGGCAAACGAGTGGTCATCATCGGTGGCGGTGACACGGGCGCGGACTGCCTCGGCACCGCCCACCGCCAGGGAGCCTCCTCGGTCCATCAGTTCGAGATCCTGCCCCGCCCGGCCGACACCCGTCCCGACGACAACCCGTGGCCGACGTGGCCGCTCATCTTCCGGACCTCGTCGGCCCACGAAGAGGGTGGGGAGCGGATGTACTCGGTGACCACGACGTCGTTTCTCGACGACGGGGACGGGGCCGTGCGCGCCCTGGCCGGTCACCGCGTCGAGATGCACGTCGTCGACGGCCGACCGAGCTTCGAGAGGGTGCCCGACAGCGACTTCGAACTCGAGTGCGAGCTGGTCCTCCTGGCCATGGGATTCCTCGGTGCCGAACGCCACGGCGTGGTGGGCGAGCTCGGTCTCGAGGTCGACGGCCGGGGATCGGTGGCCGCAGACGGCGATTGGATGACGAGCAGCGAGGGCGTGTTCGTGTGTGGCGACATGACCCGGGGTCAGAGCCTCATCGTGTGGGCCATTGCCGAGGGGCGGTCCGCGGCGGCGTCGGTCGACCGCTACCTCATGGGTGAGAGCGCGTTGCCGGTGCCGTTGGTGCCGGGCCAGGTGGCCCTGCGCTGATGGCGGCCAGATCGACGCGCCGGTAGGCGAAGCCGTTGGTGGTGGTGCACCCGGCCCTGGGCCCCAGCGCACGAGCCGACGCCCGTGGCTGGTTCGCCTTCGACCCGGTCAGTAGCCGGGAGGGTGCTCGAGGATCCGGCGGGGGGCCTCGACGAGCATCTGGTCGATCTGCGCGTCGCTGACGCCGTGGGCGCGCAGCGCGGGCAGAACGTCCCGGCTGATGTGGAGGAAGTGCCAATTGGGCGCGCCGGCGGCGATGAGATCGCGGTCGAACCAGTCGAGGTGGCAATGCGCGTCGTGAGAGAGGACCATCTGTCCCGCCCATCCTCGTTCGCACAGGCGGGCCACCGTCTCGACGCGCTGCTCGGTGGGGCTGAACATGTCGATGCCGAAGCGGTCCATGCCCAACGTGGAGCCGGCGGCCAGCAACGCCTCGAGATAGTCGAGGTCCGCGCTGTCGCCGCTGTGGCCGATGACCACCCGGGACAGGTCCACGCCCTCCTCGGCGAAGATGGCCTGCTGGTCGAGGCCGCGGCGGGTGGCGGCATGGGTGTGGGTGGAGATGGGGATGCCCGTGGCCCGGTGCACCCGGGCGACGCACCGCAAGATGCGCTCGACTGCGGGGGTGACGCCCGCCTTGTCGGTGGCGCACTTGAGTATGCCCGCCCGCACGCCGGTGCCGTCCATGCCGCTCTCGACGTCGGCGCGCATGAAGTCCTCGAGGATGTCGGTCCCCTCGACCCGAAACGCCGCCGTGCGGAAGTCGAAATAATGGGGAAGGTCGCCGTAGGTGTAATAGCCCGTCGCCGCCACGATGTGGAGGTCGACTTGCTCGGCCACGGCGAGCACCGGTTCCGCCAGTCGGCCGAGGCCGGGCACGGTCAGGTCGACGATGGCGTCGATGCCCGACTGCTTCAGTGCGCGCAGACGGACCACGGCGTCGGCGACGGCTGCGTCGCGATCCCAGGGCGGGAGCCAGTTCTGCTCGATCTCGAGCGTGCGGATGAACACGTGTTCGTGCATGAGGGTCCGACCGAGCGAGGAGGCCTCGACTGGTCCCCGCACCGTCTGGATCGTGCCCATGGCACCCCTTCCTCCGCAGACCCGGCCCATCGCCGCCCGACCGACGGCCGAACCTTATCGGCGGGTCATTGCGCCGGGCGCGTGGCGCCGAGGTAACCCGCGCTCCAGATGGGTTCGACGCGCACCACCGCCCCCGTGTGGGGGGCGTCCACCATGGTGCCGTCGCCGAGCGCCATGCCGACGTGGTCGACGGCGGTGGGCGACGACCCGAAGAACACCAAGTCGCCGGCGAGGAGGGTGGCACCCGGAGCGAGGTGGGGGCCGGCATCGAATTGGGCTTGGGCCACCCGCGGCAGGGCGATGCCCGCCGCCTCGTACGCCGCCTGCACGAGGCCCGAACAGTCGAAGCCGCCCGGGCCGGTACCGCCCCATCGATAGGGGGTGCCCAATCGGGCCAGGGCCCAGGCGACCGCCACCACGGCGGCCGGGGCGGGTCCCGAGCCAGGGAAGGTCCCGGTGCCTAGGGCGCCGCCGCCGAGCGTGGCGCCCGCTTCCGCACCCGACAGGTCGAGGGCGCTCCCGGCGCCGGCGCCAACGGCGCCGGTCAGCGCCGCGGCGCCGAGGACGATGCACAGGGCGAGCGTCACGACGACCGCCCCGGTGCCGGCCATGAGCCGGCCGGGTCGAAACACGGCGGAGCACCCCTCGGCTGCCAGTCCCCGGACGCGCGGGCGCGTCGGCGACGACGGATGCAGGTGAGCGCAGGCTCAGAAGGGGGGCGCCGGTGCGGCCGCCCGGCGACGAGTGCACCACACCCGGATCACGCCGTCAAGGGCCTCGGTCCGGGTAGATGAGGTCGTCGACGTAGTCCTCGTTCGCCGGGGCCACGACGAGGTCGGTGCCGCTCCACTCGTGCGACACGCCGGCGTTCAAGAGCGTCTCGGTCAGCTTCGCCCGTTGGCGGTTGGTCCATCCCTCGGTGTCGTAGGCGATGTCGGGCGGCGTCGGCTCGGCGTCGGAGTTGCCATCGGGTTCGTCGCTCACGGCGCCACGTTAGGCGCCGCCGACGGGGCCGGCTGCATGCCGGTCGAAACCGGAGGGCTCGGCGGGCATCAGGCGGTCTGACGGACCGTCGCGATCATGGTGTCGAACGATGCCTCGCCCATGGTCCCCCACATCTGGCGCGGCGGCGACATCTTCTCCAGCATCGCGTCGCGCTGGTGCGAGGTGAAGCTCTCCCGAATGAGTCCAATGATCAACCAGATCTTGTCCGCCCCGAAGTTGGCCATGGCGTGCCCGGGCAGCATCCCCCATTCCTCCACCGTCAGGTGTGCACCGGCGAGGGGAACGATCTCCTCCTCGCGGTCGAGATGCGGTGAAAGGGCTTCGTCGAGCGCCCCGAGGCCCCGCACCAGCTTCGGCGCGTGCGCGTCGCCCTGCGCCGCCCACGCGCTGACGGCGTCGTCGACCGCGGTGATGCGATCGGCGACGTCATGATGCTGGCTCGCCGCCGTGTCGAGGATCGACCGGTGTTCGAGAGCCCGCTCGATCAACAGGGCGAAGACGAGCGCCTCCTCGCCTTCGTGATGGACCTTCAGAAAGGCCATGAGGTTGGCGTAATAGCTGGCGATGAGCGCGCGCCGCTCGTCGTCCCCGGCCGCGCTGGCGACGAACTCCGGTGCCGAAGACAACGACGAACGGAAGACCTGGTGGACGGCGGCCATGTCCGAGGTGTCGGGTCGGGCGGATATGGACTCGCTCATCGGGCCTGCTCCTTGTTCGGTGCGTCGACCATCGGGGCCGGGCGGTCGTCTCCAGGCCGGCGTTCGACGGACGCGCCCGGGCGTCGTCAGCCAGCGCCGATATACGTCGACCAGGCACCTCGAGCCGTCGCTCCCGCCGGAAGAGTTCCCTGGTCAAGGTGGTAGATGGCGGCGATCTCGGCCCCGGACCTCCCCATGACGGCGCCCCGACGCTTTGTCAGGGACCAGGCCAACCGTTAGATTTTCGATCCATAGTGACTCGCGGCCGGTGCACCACCAACGCAGAGTCAAGCCCGAGCGTGCCCCGTGCGCATTCCGCGGTGGTGGCCTGGGTTTCGACCGTACTCGCCACCATCGCATTGACGGCGGTCGTCGGAGCGCGCCCGGCCGGTGCCGACCAGGTCGCTGATCTCAAGGCCCAGGCGAAGGAGATCGCGCAGAAGCTGGTGCAAGACCAATTGCAGGTGGAGGCGTACCAACAGCAGTTCTCGGTCGCCAGCGAGTCGGTCGCCGCCGACGACCGTGCGCTCGTCCACCTGGATCAGCAGATGGCCCAGGACGAGCAGCAGGTCGACACGGAGGTGCTCGACGTTCGCCGACAAGCTGTCACCTCGTACATGGAGGCCGGTGGCGAGGCGTCCAGCGCGGATGCGGTGCTCTTCACCGGGAACGCGGAGAAGTCGCAGTTGGCCAGCGAGTACGCGGCGATCGCGTCCGGGAACATCGAGACGTCGCTCGACGCGCTCCACGTCGCCCAACGCGCGCTCGAGGCCGAGCGGGGCGCGCTCGTGCAACAGCAGGCGCGGGACCAATCGGATGCGACGCGCCAGGCACAGTCCCTCGCCGGGGCCGACACCACGGCGCAACAGTTGGAGTCGCTGCAGGGTCAGGTGACCGGGCAGTTGGCTGGCGCCGTCGCCGACCAACGCGCCGCGCAGGCCGCGGCCGCGGCCGCGGCGGTGTCCGCGGCCCGGCGGTCGGCGGGCGCGGCGGCGGGTGCGGGCGCGGCGGCGGGTGCGGGCGCGGCGGCGGGTGCCGGTGCGGGCGCGGCGGCGGGTGCCGGCGCGGGTGCCGGCGCGGGTGCCGGCGCGGCTGCGGGTGCCGGCGCGGACCCGGTCCTCAACCCGTTCCTCCAATGCGTCGTGCAGGTGGAGTCGGGGGGCAATTACCAGGCCGTCTCCGCGAACGGGACGTACATGGGAGCGTTCCAGTTCAGCCAGGCCACCTGGAACATGGCGGCACAAGCCGCCGGCCTCCCGGGCCTGGTCGGCGTGCCACCGAACGTCGCCTCCAAGGCCGATCAAGACACCGTGGCGGTCGCCCTCTATGCCCTCGACGGGGACCGACCGTGGCTCGGGGACCGGTGTGGCTCCTAGCGGGGCAGGGGGTGTCGGTCGCGACGTCAGCCGGCGCGGCTGGGGCCGGCGCGTTCGACGGTGAGGCGCAACAAGACCCGTTGTTCGTGTTCCATGGCGGCCCGATAGTCGTCCCAGTCGGGATGCTCGCCGCCGACGCGGCGGTAGTAGTCGACCAGGCCGTCCATGGCGGCGGGAAGCTCGACGATCTCGACGGGCCCCTCCACCTGGGCCCACTCGCCGTAAAAGCCGTCGACCGTGACCAGGATCGCGGCGTAGGGGACACGGCGAAGGTGCTGGACCTTCATGGCCCCCTGGCGGGTGCTCACGATCACCTTGTCGTCGTTGTCGACGGCGGCGGCCACTGGTGTGAGCGACGGCCGGCCGTCGGCACGGGTGGTGGCGATGACGGCCCGGTGGTTGGTGCGGATGAATTCGATGGCGCTCTCGATGTCCATGGGCCAAGGTTAGCGACGGTCAGGTCGGACACCCCCCATGGGTAAGCTCCGACCCATGTCGAGGAGGACGGTGGACATGCCCGTGCTGGTCCCTGTGGCCGGCGTGGTCCTCGCGGCCACGAAGCCGTCCGGGCCCGATGGCCACGGGTGAGGGCGCAGGCGATGGCGACCGAGGAGCTGGCCGAGCGTCTGGCCGCCATGGCCGAGGAACTGGCGGACCTCGCCATCGACCGATTGCAGGCGGCGCAGGCTGCTGTGCGTGCCGGTGGTGACCCCGACCCTGCGTTGATGGCCGAAGAGCGTCGGATCACCCGGGCTCGGCGGGCGGTGGAAAAGGCGGCGTCGCTCCTCGGCCCGTCTCCCGATGACGACGAGGCCTCTTCCACCTAGCGCCCACGCCACCGGCCGATATCGTGACTTCATGGCCCGGGCCGTCTCCCCGTTCACGATCGACATCTTCGAGCAGAGTCCGCCGTACGCCGAGGACACCGGCGTCGCCTACGCTCGGGCCAGCGTGGCCAAGACGTTCAGCGGCGACATGGAGGCGTCGAGCACCGTCGAGATGTTGTCGGTCCGCGTCGACGGGGAGGGGGCGGGTTATGTCGCGGTCGAGCGGGTCACCGGCTCGGTGCACGGCCGCTCCGGGACCTTCGCCCTGCTCCACGTCGGCACCATGGCCGGCGGGGAGACCTGGGCCAGGTGGCCCGTCGTCCCCGGATCGGGGACCGGCGAACTGGCCGGGCTGCGCGGCGAGGGGCACATCGAGATCGACCCCGACGGGGCCCACGCCTTCGTCCTGGACTACGAGATGACCTGACGGCCCGCGCCGGCGGGGTTGGGGGCCGCGTGTACGCATCGGCCGTCGTCGACGGCACCCTCAGAGGTCGAAGGTGTTGACGGCGTCGATCAGCCGGCGGAGCCGGCCGTAGCGGATACGGTCGAAGCGCAAGGCGATGCGCGGCAGGTCCAGGTGGTCGCGGCTGGATCGCTCCGGCCCCAACGGCTTGGTGCGCCGGATCACACCTCCGGCCACGATGTCACCGAACGAGCTGTTGAGCTCGGCCAGTTGGCGCCCGGTGGGCTCCCGGCGCAGCCGGATCACGAGCAGGTCGCCCACCCACCGGCACGAGTGGTAGTTGCGGTAGAAGCCGAGCAGCTCCTCGGCCGCCTCGTCGACGTCGGCCGTGATGCGAAAGAGCGATTCGTCGTCGCGCGACACCAGTCCTCGCGCCTCGACCTCTTCTTCGACGAAGTGGCGCCACGCCCGCCAGTACGTGCCCTCGGGAACGTCGAGGAGCACAAGGGGGGCGGGTTGCGCCTTGCCCGTCTGCAACAAGGTAAGCAGTTCGAAGGCTTCGTCGAGCGTGCCGAACCCGCCGGGGAGCACGGCATAGCCGTCGGACTCCTTGATCAACATGAGCTTGCGCGTGAAGAAGTAGCGCATTTCGACGAGCTTGGGGTCCTGGGCGATGAACGGGTTGGCACCTTGCTCGTGGGGCAACCGGATGTTCACGCCGAGGGACTGCTCGGCTCCGGCGCCCTCCATGCCGGCGGCCATGATGCCCGGCCCGGCACCCGTGACCACCATCCAGCCGTGTGCGGCCATGCGGGTGGCCAACTGGCGGGCCTGGATGTAGAGCGGGTCGTCGGGCAGGGTGCGGGCCGAGCCGAAGAACGTGACCTTGGTGTGGCCGCGAAAGGGGCGAAAGACGCGAAACGCCTCGGCCATCTCGGCCATCGCCGCGCTGGCCAGCTTCAGGTCGAGCGGGTCGGTGCGCTCCTCGGCCAGGCGGACGACGGTGCCGACGATGGCGCGATAGAGGTCGCGGCGCGAGGTGACCCCGGTCGAGTCGAGGAGCGCGTCCACGATCCGCTCGCGCGCCGGGTCGAGGCGGTCGTCGTCGGTCGCCGCTTCGACGCCGGCGGTGTCGGCGGCCAGCGGCGGCACCGCCCGGTCGGCGCCGGGCTCGCGATCGTCCGCCGGGCCGTGCGGGGTCACGAGGTGCCTAGCGGGCCGCGGCCACGCGCCCGTACAGCGTGGTGCGTTGCTCGAGTCGACGTCCGAGGGGTTCCACCATGGAGGAGAACTCCGCCTCGTCCATGCGCTGGCCGTGGCTGGCGCCCGCCGCCCGCGAGATGTTCTCGTCCATGAGCGTCCCACCAAGGTCATTGGCCCCGGCGGCCAGCACCTGGCGCGCTCCCGGCGTCCCCATCTTGACCCAGCTGACCTGGATGTTGTCGATGAGGCCGCGGTAGGCGATCCGGCCGACGGCGTGCATGAGCAGGGCTTCGCGAAAGGTCGGCCCCCGGCGGGCGCGCCTGGTCAGGTAGATGGGAGCGGCCATGTGCACGAACGGCAGCGGCACGAACTCGGTGAAGCCGCCGGTCTCGCGCTGCAAGGTGCGGGTGGCCACGAGATGGCGGGCCCACGAACGGGGCTGTTCGATCGAGCCGAACATGATGGTGACGTTGGAGCGCAAGCCGACCTCGTGGGCGGTGCGGTGCGCCTCGAGCCATTCGTCGGTCGAGATCTTGTCGGGGCACAGTACGGCGCGCACGTCGTCGTCGAGGATCTCGGCCGCCGTCCCGGGCAAGGTGGCGAGACCGGCGGCGCGCAGGCGCCCGAGGTACGACGCCAGTGGCTCGCCCAGACGCCGCGCCCCTTCGGTGACCTCGAGCGCGGTGAAGCCATGGATGTGGATCCGCTCGGACGCGGCCCGCACCGCCTTGATCACCTCGAGGTAATAGTCGCCGTCGAAGCTCGGGTGGATCCCCCCTTGGAGACAGACCTCGGTCGCGCCCAGTTCCTCGGCCTCGCACACCCGTTCGGTGATCTCGTCCAGCGTGAGCAGATAGGGGGCGCCGCGCAGGTTGAGCGAGAGTGGGCCCTTGGAGAAGGCGCAGAAGCGGCACTTGAAGGTGCACACGTTCGTGTAATTGATGTTGCGGTTCGCCACCCAGGTCACCACGTCGCCGACCGCCTGGGAGCGCAGGTCGTCGGCCACCGCGCACAGCGCCCGCACCTCGGGGCCGCGTGCACCGAAGAGGGTGACGATCTCGTCCTCGCCGACCTCGGCACCGTCGACGACGCCGTCGAGGATCTCGCCGACCGCGCCCCCGATCTTGCCGCGGCCGCCGGCGGCCGTCGGCGCGCCACGCGGACCCCCTTCCACCAGTGCCGGCGGTGGGGCTTCGCCCCCCGAGCACCACGGGTCCTCGCGCCCGAGCCCTTCGGCGTCGGCACGGTCGAGCACCGCGAAGCGCATGGCCGGGTCGAGCCAGCGCTCGGGGGCGAGGGCGAACTCGGGGTAGACGGTGAGCCGGGGGGCGAGGGCGAGCCCGGCCGCCTCGGTGGCCGCCCGGAGGCGCTCGAGTGCCGGCCAGGAGCGCTCGGGGTTCACGTGGTCGGCCGTCACCGGTGAGACACCGCCCCAGTCGTCGATCCCCGATTCCAGCAGCGCGGCCAGGTCGTCGGACAGATTCGGCGGCGCCTGGACGTGGATCTCGGGCGGCAGCACGACGCGCGCCGCGGCGATGGTCCAGGACAGCTCGTCGGGTGGGCACGGGGGGTGGTCGGCCATGGCGGTGCCCGGCTTGGGCAGGAAGTTCTGGACGATGACTTCCTGGATGTGACCATGGGCGCGCCACGACGCGGCGATCGCTTCCAGGGCGTCGAGACGCGCCGGGCGAGAGTCACCGATGCCCACCAGCACACCGGTGGTAAACGGGATGGCCAATGCCCCGGCGGCATCCAAGGTGGCCAGGCGGCGCTCGGGCGTCTTGTCGGGGGCGTTTCGGTGGCAGACCAGGTCGGGGTCGAGCGACTCGAGCATCATGCCCTGGCCGGCCGAGACTTCCCGGAGCCGGGCCAGGTCGTCGACACCGAGCGCGCCGGCGTTGGCGTGGGGGAGCAGACCGGTCTCGTCGCGTACGAGGGCACAGGCCGCGGCCAGATAGTCGACGGTGGAGGCGTAGCCGTGGTCGTCCAACCAGCGGCGGGCCACCTCATAGCGCGCTTCGGGGGCTTCGCCGAGGGTGAAGAGTGCTTCGTGACATCCGGCCGCGGCCCCGGCGCGGGCGATGGCGAGCACGTCGTCGAGGGAGAGGTAGGGCGATGTCAGACGGGCCGGGGGCTTGGCGAAGGTGCAGTAGCCGCACCGGTCCCGGCACAACATGGTGAGCGGGATGAAGACCTTGGGCGAATAGGTCACCCGGGTCCCTGTCGACGCGGCCCGCACGGCGCGGGCCGCGTCCTGCAGGTCGGACGTCGTGACGGCAAGAAGGTCGGTGCCGGCCACGGGCGCCAGCGTACTGGTTGGCCCCGTCGGTTCGACCGGGCGGATCACAACATGCCGGCGGCGGTATCGACCAACCAGACGACCTCCTCGGCCCGAACGTTGCCCGCCGGCAGGTCGACGCCCCGGATGAGACGCGCCATGGCGTCGCGTTTGGACTCACCGGCCACGGTGAACACGACTCGCCGGGCGCGCGCGATGGCCGGCAAGGTCAGCGTCATGCGCTGGTAGGGATTGGCCTCGGTCGGATCGGCGCTGCGCATGACCAGGACCCCCGAAGGGGCGTCGAGAGCGGGGGAGCCGGGGAACAGCGAGGCCGTGTGGCCGTCGGGCCCCATGCCGAGATGGACCAGGTCGAGTGCCGCCATGCGCTCGACCACGCGCTGGTATGCCTCGGGGCCGTCCTCGCAGGACATGGGATGGAACGAGCCGAGATCGTCGATGCGCTCGAGCAGCGCCTCGCGCACCAGCCGCTGGTTGGCCTCGGGGTCGTCGGGCGCCACGCAGCGTTCGTCGCCCATGAGGATGTCGACGAACCGCCACTCGATGCCGTCCCCGCCGTCCTCGGCCAGGCGCTCGTAGCACGCCCGGGCCGTCGGGCCACCCGACAGGACCAACGTGAACCGGGGCCCCTTGCGGTCGCGGTAGGCGTCGAGGACGGTCGACACGAAGGCGCCGGGCACGTCGTCGACGATCCGGAGGTTGCCGGGCAGGGGGCTCACGGTTCTCGCCATTGGCGCAGGTCACGCGCCAGCAGGAGGTCGGCTTCGTGTGGTCCCCACGACCCGGCCGCGTACTGAGCCAGGGGAACACCGGCACCGCCCTCGGACCACGCCGCGAGAAAGGGGTCGACGATCTGCCAGGCCCGCTCCACCTCGTCGGTGCGGATGAACAAGGTGGGGTCGCCCGTCATGGCGTCGTGCAAGAGGCGCTCGTAGGCGTCGGCGGTCGGTCCGGGGAAGGCCGAGGAGTACGAGAAGTCCATGGCCACCGACTTGACCCGGAAGGCTTCGCCGGGGACCTTGGCCCCGAAGAGGAGGGTGATGCCCTCGTCGGGCTGGATGCGCAAGATGAGCGAGTTGGGCCGCAGGTCGCGGGCCAGGCGGCCACCGAAGGCGAGGTGAGGAACCCGGTGGAACTGCAGGGCCACCTCGGTGACGCGCGTGGGGAGGCGCTTACCGGTGCGGACGTAGAGCGGCACGCCGGCCCAGCGCCAGTTGTCCACCGACAACTCCATGGCGACGTAGGTCTCGGTGCTGGAGCTGGCGCTCACGCCCTCTTCCTCCCGGTATCCGGGCACGGCGACGCCGTCGACGTGCCCGGCGCTGTACTGGCCACGGACGGCATCGCCGACGGCCTGATCGACCGAGGGCACCATGACGGCTTTCAGGAGCTTCACCTTCTCGTCGCGGATGCCCTCGGCATCGACGACGGCCGGCGGCTCCATCAAGGTGAGGGCGAGGACCTGCATGACGTGGTTCTGCACGATGTCGCGCAGCGCGCCGGCCTTCTCGTAGAAGCCCCCCCGGTGCTCGACACCGAGCTCTTCGGCGACGGTGATCTGCACGCAGTCGACGTACCGGCGGTTCCAGATGGGCTCGAAGATGGCGTTGGCGAAGCGCAACGCCAAGACGTTTTGCACGGTCTCCTTGCCCATGTAGTGGTCGATGCGAAAGATCTGGCTCTCGTCGAACGCGTGGTGGAGGGCGGCGTCGAGGCTCCGGGCGCTGTCGAGGTCGCGCCCATAGGGCTTCTCGACGACCAGGCGGGCGAAGGTCCCGCCTTCGGCGGGGCGGTTGCAGCCCTCTTCGGCCAGTGCCTCGGCGATCGCGGCGAAGGCGTCGGGGACCGTCGCCAGGTAGTAGACGCGGTTTCCGCCGGTCCCGAGTTGCCGGTCGCACTCGGTCAAGATCGTGTGCACCGCGCTGAAGGTCTCGGCGTCGCTGTACTCGCCGGCGACATAGCGGAAGCGGCCGGCGAGCTCGGTCCAACGCCGGCCGGCGACGCCGGCTGCCTCCGCCGCCTCCAGGGCGACCTTGCGGAAGTCGTCGTCGTTCCACTCGGTGCGGGCCACACCCACGAGGCAGAATTGTTCGGGCAGCCCGCCGGCGCGGGCCAGGCCGGCCAAGGCGGGTAGGAGCTTCCTGGCGGTCAGGTCACCGGATGCCCCGAAGACGACGAGGACCAGCGGCGGCGGGGCGCCGAACTGACTGGGCTCACCGTCGGCCGCGGGCCGCGCCACGTCGACGTCAAGCGCCACCTTGGCTCCCCGGCTCGGTGACGACGGCGTGGCCGCCGAACTGGTTTCTCAGCGCGGCCAGGAGCCTGTTGGCAAACGAGTCGGGTCGGCGTGAGGCGAAGCGCTGGTACAGCGACGCCGTGATGACCGGCGCGGGCACGCGACGCGCCAGCGCCTCCTCGACCGTCCAGCGCCCCTCGCCGGAGTCGGCCACGTATCCCTCGATGGACTCGAATCCCGATCCCGGCGCCAGGGCGCGCTCGGTCAGCTCGAGCAGCCACGAGCGCACGACCGACCCGTAGCGCCAGATCGAGGCGATCTCGTGAAGGTCCAACGAGAACTCGTCGGCCGCCGACATGATCTCGAAGCCCTCGGCGTAGGCCTGCATCAGCCCGTACTCGATGCCGTTGTGGATCATCTTCACGAAATGGCCGGCTCCGGCGGGGCCCACACGGGCGTAGCCGCCCTCGGGGGCCAGGGCGAGGAACGCCGGCTCGGCCTTGGCCACCGACTCCGGGCTGCCGCCGACCATGAGGCAGTACCCGTTGGCCAGGCCCCATACGCCGCCCGAGGTCCCGGCGTCGACATACCCGATGCCGTCACCGGCCAATGCCGCCTCGGTGGGCGCCGCTTCCTTGTAGTTGGAATTCCCGCCGTCGACGACCACGTCTCCCGGGGACATGAGGGCGCGGAGGGTGTCGATGGTCTCGGTGGTGGGGTCGCCGGCGGGCACCATCACCCACACCACCCGGGGAGCATCGAGGCCGGTCACCAGGTCGGCCAGGGTGGCCGCCGGTCGCGCCCCCTTGGCCGCCACTGCCTGGCGCGCCTCGGCGGAAAGGTCGAAGGCGACCACGTCATGGCCCTTCTCGATGAGGCGCTGGGTCATGTTGGCGCCCATCTTCCCGAGTCCCACCATGCCGATCTGCATGTTCCGTCCTCTCGTCGCCCGGCGAACGTCGCCCGGCGCGTTCGAGCGATCGTACGCGAGGCGCTCAGCCCACCTCGCGCACGTCGTCGACGGCGACGCGCAGCACCCGCCGGCCGTGGGACAAGAGGCTGCGGTGGTCGCCGATGGCCTGCGCGGCGATGAGGGTGGCGAAGTCGTAGGGCTTGCCCGGCACGGGGACCGTCGGGCCCGGTGACCGCGAGACGATCTGCAGGGCCACGACCGAGTTGGGCCCGCCCTTGTGCAGTTGGCCCGTGGAGTGCAGGAACCTCGGCCCGTAGCCGGCGGTGACGGCGGCTCCGCCGAGACGGTCGCGCACCCGTCGACGCAGTGCCTCGAGCCCGGCGTCCTGGCCGAAGGGCAGGTAGGCCTGGATCGAGACATAGTCGCCCGCGGCGAACTGGTCCTCGAGCCACGACAGCGCCCCGGCCGGATCTGCCGCCTCCATCTCGGGCAGCGGCAGGGAACCCAGGACCTCGTTGGTGTTGTGCTTGGACTCGGCCACGTTGGGCTCGTCGAAGGGGTCGATGCCCAGCACGTGCCCGCAGATCGCGGTGGCTACCTCCCAGCGGAAGAACTGCTCACCGAGGTCGAGAGGCTCGTCGAAGTGCAGCGGCACGACGTGTCGGTCCGGCCCGTCCTCGGGTTCGACGGTGGGGACCGGGACGCATCCCTGGCCGTGCTTGCCGGTGGATTCGGCGATCAGCTGCTCGACCCAGAGCCCGAAGGAGGCGAACGCCTCGGGGACCTCGACGGTGACCTTGTCCTGTCCGGCCCGGGCGGCCTCGCCCATGGCCATGCCCAGCCCGGCCGCCTCGTCGAGGTCGGCACCGAGGCCTCGCTCGCAGAGCGCGGCGACGTCGTAGCCGATCAGCGCGGCGGGCACCATGCCGAAGTACGAAAGGACCGAGTAGCGCCCGCCGATGTCGGGCGGGTTCTCGAAACAGCGTCGGAACCCCCGCTCGGCGGCTAGCGCGGCCAGCGGTGTGCCGGGATCGGTGATGGCGGCGTAGCGCGACGGGTCCGCCATCTGCGACCAGGCGTGGTCCAAGAGCACCTCCGGCTCGAGGGTCGTGCCGGACTTCGACGACACCACGACGAAGGCGTCGGACAAGTCGAGCGCCCCGACGGTCGCCGGATGGGTGGTGTCGCAGACCACCAAGGTGCGGCGGCCGGTGCCGGCTCCTCCCGGCGCGCCCGTGGCGGCGAGGACGGCTTCGAGGACGGCCGGGCCGAGCGACGATCCGCCCATGCCAAGGAGGACCACGCTCCGCTGCTCGATGCCCGCCGCCCAGGCGGCGAGTTCGGCCGCTTCGGAGGCCATGCGCCGCGGCGCCTCGAGCCACCCGAGCCGGGTGGGAGCGACGTTTCCGTCGGGCCACAGTCCCTCGTCGTGCGCCATGAGGGCTTCGATCAGCGTGCCCGCGTCGTCCACCACGTGTTCTCCCGCATTCTTCGGTCGGGGACGCCCCCGGGGCGTCCGGTCGGTCAGCTGTCGGCGTGGGTCAGTGCCCGGCCGACAAGGCGTTGGCCTTGTCCGTCAGGGCTTGGATGAGCTCGTCGAACGACTTGGCGAAGCTGGCCACACCCTCGTGCTCGAGCGTCGTGGCCACGTCGGCCATGTCCACGCCGAGCTCGCCGAGGCGCTCGAGCGTCCGGGCGGCACCGTCGGGGTCGGCGTCGACGGTGCGTGCCACCGTGCCGTGGTCCACGAAGGCCGCCACCGTCTCGTCGGGCATGGTATTGACGGTGTCGGGGCCGATCAGCGTGTCGACATAGCCGAGGTCGGGATAGGCGGGGTTCTTCGTCGAGGTCGATGCCCACAGCGGCCGCTGCACGGCGGCGCCCTTGGCGGCGAGCGCCTCCCAGCGAGCGCCGGTGAACCGGGTGCGGAACAGTCGATAGGCCTGGCGCGCCTGGGCCACCGCCGCCGTTCCCCGCATGGCCAGCAGCTCCTCGGCCCGAGCGCCGTCCGATTGTGCGGCGAGGTCTTCGAGCCGGCGGTCGACCTCGGTGTCGACCCGGCTCACGAAGAACGACGCCACGCTGCGGACCGTGGAGAGGTCCGCGCCGCTGGCGGCGAGGTCCTCGAGGCCGTCGAGGTACGCGTCGATGACCGCGTCGTAGCGCTCGACACTGAACAACAAGGTGATATTGATGCTGCGGCCTTCGCCGATCATCGTCCGGATGGCGGGCAGCCCTTCGATCGTCCCCGGGATCTTCACGAACAGGTTCGGTTGGGTGAACAATGCGTTGAAGCGCCGAGCGTCGTGCGTGGTGCGCTCGGTGTCGTGGGCCAGCGCCGGCGCCACCTCGACGGAGACGAACCCGTCGTCGCCGCCCGACGAGTCGTAGACCGGGCGCAGAACCACCAACGCGTCACGGATGTCGGCGAACACGAGCTGCCAGTACGCCTCCTCCACGCTGTGGGTGGCCAAGAGGTCGGCGAATTGATCGTCGTAGTCGCGGCTGTTCTCGATGGCCTTGGCGAAGATCGTGGGGTTGGAGGTGAGCCCGCGGATGCCCTGGGCCACCAGATCGGCGAGGTGACCGCTGCGGAGGTAGTCGCGTCGCAGGTTGTCGAGCCAAGGGCTCTGGTGTTGGTGGTCATAGAGGTCGTGGAGCGTGGTCATGGCCGGGTCTCCTCGCTTCAGCCGCCGGTCGTGGGCGGGCGGTGTCCGAGCAGTCGCCGCGCCCGGTCGGCGACGTTCTCGGGCGTGAAGCCCAGATGCTCGAGCACCGTGGGGCCGGGTGCCGAGGCGCCGAAGCGGTCGATGCCGACGACCGCGTCCGCGTAACGCTCCCACCCGAAGGGGCTGGCCGCCTCGACGGCCAAGGTGGGGACGGCCGCGGGCAGCACCGCCGAGCGGTACGCCTCGTCCTGTTCGGCAAACAGCTCCCACGACGGCAGCGACACGACGCGGGCCCGGATGCCGTCGCCTCGGAGCACGGCCGCCGCCTCCAGGCAGACATGGACCTCGCTGCCGGTGCCCACGAGGACGATGTCGGCGCCGGATCCGGGCTCGGTGGCGCCGACGGCGTCGGGCTCGGCCAGGATGTACCCGCCCCGGGCCACACCGTCGGCGGCCGGCGCGGTGGCGTCGAGCACGGGGACCGGCTGGCGTGACAGCACCATAGCCGTCGGCCCGGGCCAGTCGACGGCCACACGCCAGGCGTGGGCACACTCGTTGGCGTCCGCCGGCCGGATGACCCGCAGGCCGGGAATGGCGCGCAGGGCGGCGAGGTGCTCGACGGGCTGGTGGGTGGGGCCGTCTTCCCCGAGCCCGACCGAGTCGTGCGTCCACGAGTACACCACGTGCGTTCCCGACAACGCCGCCAGCCGGACGGCGGGGCGCATGTAGTCGCTGAAGACGAAGAACGTCCCACCCACCGGCAGAACTCCGCCGTGGAGCGCCATCCCGTTCATCATGGCGCCCATGGCGTGTTCGCGGATGCCGTAATGGACCTGGGTCCCGCCGGGCGCGTCGAAGGACTGGGGTGCCGCCGTGTCCAACTCGACGCCGGTGTTCTCGGTCAGGTCCGCGCTCCCCGCCAGCAAGGCGGGCACCACGTCGACGGTGGCGTCGAGCACCTGCTTCATGGCCCGACGGGTTGCCACCTGGGACCCCGGCTCGAACACCGGCAGGTTGTCGGCCCAACCTTCGAGTCCGCTTCCGGCCTGGCCCGCGGTCCACACGGCTTTGTCGCCGGCCCACGCCTCGAAGCGCACCGACCAGCTCCGCCGGGCGGCCCGGCCCCGCCCGGCGCCGGTGCGATACAGCGCCAGGACCTCGTCGGGCACGTAGAAGGACTCGTCGGGGGGGAGGCCCAGCAACCGCTTGGTGGCGGCGATCTCCTCGTGGCCGAGCGGGGAGCCGTGCGCCGCGGCGGTGTCGGTCTTGGTCGGGGCCGGCCACCCGATGTGGCTGCGCAGCACCAGCATCGAGGGCCGGTTCTCGATGGCCTTGGCCCGCAGCAGGGCCGCTTCGAGGGCCTCGATGTCGTTGGCCGACTCGCCGAGGTTCTCGACGTGCCAGCCGTAGGCGGCGAATCGGGCCGGGACGTCGTCGGAGTAGGCGAGCGAGGTGGAGCCGTCGATGGTGATGTGGTTGTCGTCGTAGACGTACACCAGACGGCCGAGGCCGAGATGGCCGGCCAGCGACGCCGCCTCGTGGCTGATGCCCTCCATCAGGTCGCCGTCGGAACAGATGACGAAGGTGTGGTGGTCGACGAGCTCGGGGCCGAAGCGCGAACGCAGCCAGCGCTCGGCGAGCGCCATGCCGGCCGCGTTGGCCACCCCCTGGCCGAGCGGGCCGGTGGTCACCTCGACGCCCGGCGTCATATGGACCTCGGGATGCCCGGGCGTGCGGCTTCCCCACTGGCGGAACGCCTTGAGGTCGTCGAGGGTGAGCCCGTAGCCGGTCAGGTACAGCATGCTGTAGAGGAGGATCGACGCGTGCCCGGCGGACAGGACGAAGCGATCGCGATCGGGCCACGACGGTTCGCTCGGGTCGTGGTGCATGACCCGGTGGAAGAGCACGTGGGCCAGTGGCGCCAGGGCCATGGCCGTGCCCGAGTGACCCGAATTGGCCTGCTGGGGCGCGTCCATGGCCAGTCCGCGGATGACGTTGATGGCGAGCTGCTCGAGATCCGGGTCGCTCACGCGCCCAACCTACCCTGTCGCCCCGCCGAGGAACCGAATGGTTCGGGCCGGTCGGGGGAGTCCCGCAACAAGGCCATCGAGGCCGTGAAGCCGTGTACGAAATTCTTCCCGCCGACGGGTCCGATCTCCCCGGCGGCGAAGCACCCGGCCACCGGTACGGGGCCGAGGTGCTCGGCCACGATGCCCACGTCGTGGCTCGGAGTGTCGAAGAGCCGCGATCCGCGTCCGGTGCAGGTGAACAGGAGCACCCCGCCCGCTCGGCGCCCCGCGACGGCCAGGCGCAGGTCCTCGGTGGCACTGTCGGCGTCTCGAAGATGGAACTGCACGGTGGTGCCCACGGCGACGGTGTCGCCGAGTACCAGTGCGCCGGTGCGGCCATCGGCGCCGAGGACGTTGCGCACCAGGAAGTCACCCCGACCGAAACGCTCACCGTGCTCGTCGATCACCACGCCGATGTGGAGCCCACCCAGCTCGAGCGTCGACCGCTCGCCGACGCCGAGCGCCAACTCGGCCTGTTCGGCCAGCCGTTCGAGGGCGGGGCGGCCGGCGAGCTCGACGACCAGGTTCCGCTCGGCGCGGGTCACCACCAACGGCCGGCCGAAGGGCCGACATCCCTGCGACACCACCGTCTCCACGTCGACGCCGGGGCCGAGGAGCACGCCGACCGCGCCCCGATCGCGCACGCGCGGCCCGAGGGCCAGGCGGTTGCCCCCCGGGCCGCGGGCCGCCGACGCCATGCCACCGACGACGGGCAAGCCCGGGACCCGGGCCTCGACCCACGCCAGGAACGGTTCGGTCGGGAAACTGAAGGGGTCGGCCAGGAGCACGAGCGCCCGCGGGGCGAAACCGAGGCGGTCGGGCCAGCCCCGCACATCGAGGCCGTCGGGCCCGACCACGGCGTCGAGGGCGATCGGGAGTACCGGCCCGGTGCGCGCCGCCAGGAGGGAGACGGCCGCGTGGTGCTCGACCTCGCGGTGGGGCCCGACGACGGACTCGGCCGCACACCCGACAAGGGCCAGCGGGCAGAGCACCGCGGCCACGGCGCCGGCCACGTCCTCGAGCGCGCCGGCGTGGGGTGGGGTCACGAAGACGAAGGCGGCGTCGGGACGCTCGCCCAATTGCTCCAGCACGGCACCGGTTACTTCGCCCACGGCGTGAGCGGTGATCGGGTGCTCGCTCAGCGCGGCCGCGAACGGCATCACGTCGACGCTATCGCCGGTCGCGCTACCGTGCGCCGTGGCCCGGCGCCCGATGCAGGTTCCTCCCAATTGCGACCTCACCTTGGGCATGGTGTGCGTCGACAAGCCCGAGCCCGGGCTGACGGTGTGGCAGATGCCTGCCGACGAGCGCTTCACCAACCCGGCCGGCCTCGTGCAAGGGGGGTTCCTGGCCGCCTGCTGCGACTCCGCCATGGGTGCCTCGAGCGTGACCTATGCCCAGGGGCGCAAGGTGTTCTCGGCCAACGCCGAGATGAAGGTGAGCTTCCTGGCCGCGGTCCGACCCGGCGGCACCCTCACATGCACCGCCCGGGTCGTCTCCGGTGGGAGCCGGTTGGCCTTCGTCGAAGCCGAGCTGGTCGACGACGGGGGCCGGTTGGTGGCCAAGGCGAGCTCGACCTACGTCTATACGCCGAGGGAGTAGGGGCCCCGGGGGCCCGGCCGCCGCGTCCCCCCGGCCCCGGCGCCGGGGCCGACAGGCACGCCGCGTGAACGCATGTTTGCCACCGTGCGTCGTCGCACGACAGGATAGGCGCTCCGCGGAGCCCTCCGGGGCCGGCTGCCGGCCGGTGCGGGGCTCGATGTCTGCATGGGAGGACAGTGGCCGAATCAGGACGTGCGTCGCGCGTGGCTCGACGGATGGGGATCCCCGAGCGCAAGAGCGTGCGCTCGCGGGGCGAGGAGTTCGTCGACCTGGTTCGCGAGTACGCCCAGCAGGAGACGCTCGACCCGCTCAAGGGTCTGGGGCGCTTCGTGGCCTTCGGCGTCGCCGGGTCGGTGCTCCTGGCCGTGGGTGCCGTCCTCTTGCTCCTCGGACTCTTGCGCGTCCTGCAGACCGAGACGGGCTCCACGTTCACCGGGAACCTCTCATGGATCCCGTACCTGATCACCGCGGCGGCGGCGCTCGTCGTGCTCGGACTGGCGGCATGGCGCATCGGCGCCGGCCCGGTTCGACGCGACCGGGCGACGGACCCGTCGGCGACGAGGAGGCCGTGATGCCCGGTTCCACCAAGATCACCCGTGACGACCTCGAGGCCAAGCTCCGGCAGGTCGTCGGCGAGGTCGACGACCGGGTCGAAGAGGCCCGGCCGAACATCATCACCGGTGCCCTCGTCGCGCTCGCCGTGGTCGCCGTCGTGGCCTACCTCTTCGGCCGGCGGTCCGGCAAGATGCGCTCGGCCGTGGTCGAGATTCGACGGGTCTGAGCGGGCCCGATGTTCCCTCTCGCCCGACTGCGCCTCCGGGCATTTCGGACCCGCCTGTTCGATCGCACCGTCCGGCGGATGTCGCGACGCAATCGCTTGCTGGCTGCCGTCGTCGGCTCCTACCTGGCCAAGGTGGCCGCCGACCGGCTCTTGTGGCGAGGGGTCGTGCGCGACGGCGAGAGCCTCGTCGTCACCGTGCGCCAGCCCGGATCGCCCGCTGACCCCGGGGCGGGCTGACCCGGAGGTGGGGACGTCACCCCGGCGCGGCCCGCTCGCCGCGGGCGAGCGCGTCCTGCTCGTCGACGCCAAGGGACGGCGCTATCTCCTGCCCCTGGTGGTCGGAGCCTCGTTCCACACCCATGCCGGCATCGTGGCCCATGACGACCTGATCGGGGTGCCGTCGGGCTCCACCGTCTCGGGGTCCACCGGGCGGCGGTTCCTGGTGGTCCGTCCCACGCTGGCCGAAGTCGTGTTGAAGATGCCGAGAGGCGCGCAGGTCATCTATCCCAAGGACCTCGGGGCCATCATCATGGCGGCCGACATCGGGCCCGGGATGCGCGTCCTCGAGGCCGGCGTGGGCTCGGGCGCGCTGTCGATGGCCCTGTTGCGAGCCGGGGCCGAGGTGGTGGGATACGAGCGCCGGGCCGACTTCGCCGCCGGGGCGCTCGAGAACGTGACGGCCTTCCTCGGGACGCAGCTGGCCTACCGGGTCGACGAGCGCGACGTCTACGACGGGATCGAGACGAGCGGACCCGATGCGGCCGGCTTCGACCGCATCGTCCTCGACCTACCCGAGCCGTGGCGGGTCTTGCCCCACGCCGAGGGCGCGTTGGCGTCGGGCGGGATCTTCTTGTCGTATCTGCCGACGATCAATCAGGTGGCCGAGTTGCGAGCCGCCATCGAGCGCGGGCCGTTCGGGATGGCCGAGACCTTCGAGGTGCTCCGCCGCACCTGGCACGTCGAGGAGCGTTCGGTACGGCCCGACCACCGGATGGTGGCGCACACCGGGTTCCTCACCACGGCCCGGCTGCTGGTGGGCCCGACGGACGGCTGAGCCCGGCCGGGCTCGTTCAGTCCTGCTCGTTCAGCCCTGCTCGATGAAGATGCACTCCCCGGGGCACTCCTCGGCGGCTTCGGTGACGGCGTCCTCGAGGTCCTCGGGCACCAGCGCCATGCCGGTCGAGCCGCCCGGGTCGTTCTTCACCGCGTCGCCCTCTTTCACGTAGGCCAAGCCGTCGTCGAGGAGCGTGAAGACCGCTGGGGCGATCTCCTCGCACAGACCGTCACCGGTGCAGAGATCCTGGTCGATCCAGACCTTCATCGGTTCGCTCTTCCCTCTCCTCGTCAGGGTCGCCGGCCGGGATCTTCGGCCACCAGGTCGTTCCGTCTCGCTTGTGCCGTTCCGATTCGGACGGTAACGATGCCCTCGCCACACTGTCAACTACGGACGGTGACGGCGAGCGCATTCGGCGCGGGCACGATTGCCGGCTGACGCGCCACCGCCGGTGAGCGATGTCACCTGACCCTCAAGCCTACCCGGCGAACGCCGATACCTTCCGCGGGCGGTCGCGCCGATCCGGCGGCCAGCCGTGTATGGTCCCGGAGAAGGGACCGTTCGAGCCGGAGGGAGGTGGTTCCGACGGCCGAGTCAGAGCAAGAGCGGGAGTCGACGCTCCGCCGAGAGCTCGACGAACTGCGGGAGCGCTCGCGCCAGGCCGAGGAGGAAGTGGGCCTGCTTCGCCGCCGCCTCTCGGAAGGCCCGGGCCGGGTCCAGTCGCTCGAGGAACGACTCCTCGAGACCAAGGGGCAGCTGGCCCAGGCCGTGTCCCAGAACGAGAAGCTCACCTACACGCTGCAGCAGGCCAAAGAGCACATCGCCGCCCTTCGGGAAGAGGTCGACAAGCTCACCCAGCCGCCGAGCGCCTACGGGACCTTCCTCGGCACGAACGACGACGCCACCGTCGACGTCTTCTCCAGTGGCCGCAAGATGCGGGTGGCCGTCCACCCCGAGATCGACGCCACCGCCTTGCGCCGTGGCCAGGAAGTGGTCCTCAACGAGTCGCTCAACGTGGTGCTCGCTCGTGAGGGCGAGGACTCGGGCGAGGTGGTGACGCTCAAGGAGCTGCTCGACGACGGTCGCCGGGCCATCGTGTTCGCCCGGGCCGACGAGGAGCGCGTCGTCGAGCTGGCCGACAGTCTCCACGGAGTGCACCTGCGCGCCGGCGACGCCGTCTTGATGGAGGCCCGTTCGCAGCTCCTGGTCGAGAAGCTGCCCCGGCCCGAGGTCGAGGAGCTCGTGCTCGAAGAGGTGCCCGATATCACCTACGCGGACGTCGGCGGGCTCGACACGCAGATCGAGATGATCACCGACGCGGTCGAGCTGCCGTACCTGCACCAGGCGCTGTTCAGGGAATACCGGCTCCCGGCACCCAAGGGGATCCTCCTCTACGGCCCGCCGGGGTGCGGCAAGACGCTCATCGCCAAGGCCGTGGCCAACTCCCTGGCCAAGAAGGTGGCCGAGGTCACCGGCAACGCCAACGTGCGCAGCTATTTCCTCAACATCAAGGGCCCCGAGCTCTTGAACAAGTACGTGGGGGAGACCGAGCGCCAGATCCGGCTCGTCTTCCAGCGGGCCCGGGAGAAGGCCGAGGAGGGTGTGCCGGTCATCGTCTTCTTCGACGAGATGGACTCGTTGTTCCGTATGCGCGGCTCGGGAATCTCCTCGGACATGGAGTCGACCATCGTGCCCCAGCTCCTCGCCGAGATCGACGGCGTCGAGACCCTGAAGGACGTGATCGTCATCGGTGCGTCCAACCGCGAAGACTTGATCGACCCGGCCATCTTGCGACCCGGCCGCCTCGACGTGAAGATCAAGATCGAGCGCCCCAACGTGGAAGCGGCAGCGCAGATCTTCTCGCGGTATCTGACCCCCGACCTCCCGCTCGACGCGGACGAGGTGGACCGCCTCGGTGGCGGTGACGCGGCCAAGGCGGTCAGGGCCATGATCGAATCGACCGTGGGGGAGATGTACCTCGAAGACGACGAGAACAAGTTCCTCGAGGTGACCTACCAGAACGGCGACAAGGAGGTCTTGTACTTCCGCGACTTCGCCTCGGGGGCCATGATCGAGAACATCGTCCGCCGGGCCAAGAAGCTCGCCATCAAGCGGGCCATCGCGGGGGACTCGGGTGGGATCAGGACGTCGGACATCCTCGAGTCGATCCGGCGGGAGTACAAGGAGAACGAGGACCTCCCGAACACGACCAACCCCGACGACTGGGCGCGGATCTCGGGGAAGAAGGGTGAGCGCATCGTCTACGTCCGCACCCTCCTGGCCGACACCGACGAGACTCGGGGCGGCCGCTCCATCGAGCGCGTGGGGACCGGCCAGTACCTCTGAGCGTCCCGAGGCCCACCATGGCCCGTCCACAGCCGACCCGGCCGCCACCAGGCGAAGCAGGTCGCGCCGCGTGGCCCGTCAGGCACTAGGGTCGGCTCGTGGCCGTCGCCAAGGTGTGCGGCATCGAAACGGAGTACGGGATCCATCACGTCGGCGGCGATGGGAATCCCGTCGCGTCGTCGTCGCTCCTCGTCAACGCCTATGTGTCCGACCTGGCCCGAGTCAGTTGGGATTTCGAGGACGAGTCCCCGGGCAACGACGCCAGGGGGTTCGCACGCGAAGGGGCGATGCCCCCGGAGATCGAGACCCATCTCGTCAACGCGGTGCTGACCAACGGGGCCCGCTACTACGTCGACCATGCGCACCCCGAGTTCTCCACGCCCGAGTGCGCGGACCCGCTCGAATTGGTTCGCTACGACAAGGCCGGGGAGGAAGTCCTGCGCCGTTCCATGGCGGCGACCCGACGGATCCTCCCCGAGGGCCAGAGGATCGTCGTGTACAAGAACAACTCCGACGGCAAGGGCAACTCGTACGGCACCCACGAGAACTACCTCATGGACCGGGCGCTCGCCTTCGCGCGCCTGGCCCACATGATCACGCCCCACTTCGTGACCCGCCAGATCTTCACCGGGGCGGGGAAGGTGGGAAGCGAGTCGTCGTCGACCGGGCGCGACGTCCACTTCCAGCTCACCCAGCGGGCCGACTTCTTCGAAGAGGAGGTGGGCCTCGAGACCACGTTGAAGCGGCCCATCGTCAACACCCGGGACGAGCCCCATGCCGACCCCCAGCGCTATCGCCGATTCCACGTGATCGTGGGGGATGCCAACCTGTGCGAGGTCGCCACGTTCTTGAAGGTGGGGACGACCGCCCTCGTCCTGGCCCTGATCGAGGACGACGCGTTCGGCGGGCTCGACCTGGCCCTGGCCAATCCGGTCCGGGCCATGCGCCAGGTGTCCTACGACCTTTCGCTGTCCGTGCCGCTGGACATGGCCGACGGGCGCACCTCGACCGCCCTGGCCCTGCAGTGGGAGTTCTACGGGCTGGCCCGCAAGTATGCCGAGGACCGTGGCCTCGAGTGCCTGGGTGACGAGGCGGTGGGCGCCATGGTGCTGCGGCGGTGGGAGGACGTCCTCCACGGGCTCGAGACCGACCCCGCCACCGTGGCCCGCCAGGTCGACTGGGCGGCCAAGCTCCAGCTGCTCGAGGCCTACCGCGACCGCCACGGCATCGATTGGGAGGACCAGCGACTGGCCGCTATGGACCTGCAGTACCACGACCTTCGCCCCGAGCGCTCGCTGTTCGCCCGCCTCGACACCGAGCACCTGGTCGATGCCGACGAGGTGCTCAGGGGGGTGACCGATCCGCCTCGCCGGACCCGGGCGTTCTTCCGGGGCCAGTGCCTCAAGCGCTGGGCGTCGTCGGTGGCCAGTGCCAACTGGGACTCACTGGTGTTCGACCTGGGTACCGATCCCCTCCGACGCGTCCCTATGATGGACCCGCTCCGTGGAACGGCGGAACATACCGAAGAGCTCCTGGCAGGAAGTTCCACGCCGGCCGAGCTGTTGGACCGGTTGAGCGGCTAGGGAGAGATCGCATGGCAGAACGAGAGCAGAAGCGTAAACAGCCCACGACGACGCGCGAGGAAGAGGTTTCGGAGGAGGTTCCCGTCGCGTCCGGGCAGGGGGAGAAGCTCAAGGCCGAGCTCGACGACCTCCTCGACGAGATCGACGAGGTGCTCGAGGAGAACGCGGAGGAGTTCGTCCGCAATTACGTCCAGAAGGGCGGCGAGTAGTCGCATGAGCCTGCCGCTGTTCGCGCCCGGCGAGGATCCGGGCCCGAGCTTCGCCGCGCTGATCCGCCGCACCGACCCGGTGCTGGGCCGGCTGGCCATCCCCGAGGCCGCGGCTTCGGCGCTCCAGGTGCGCCACGGGACCACCGTCGTGGCCCTGCGCTTCGCCGACGGCGTGGTGATGGCGGGCGACCGCCGGGCCACCGAGGGCCATGTCATCGCCCACCGGGCCATGGAGAAGGTCTTCCCGGCCGACCGGCACTCGGCCGTGGCCATCGCCGGTGCGGCGGGCCCGGCCATCGAGATGGTCAAGCTCTTCCAGACCCAGCTCGAGCACTACGAGAAGGTCGAAGGCGTGGTGCTCAGCCTCGAGGGCAAGGCCAACCAACTCGGCCAGATGGTGCGCGAGCACCTGCCGATGGCGATGCAGGGCCTGGTGGTCGTCCCGCTCTACGCGGGGTATGACCTGGCGCGCGACCAGGGCCGGATCTTCACCTACGACGTGACCGGCGGCCACTACGAGGAAGCCGACCACGCGGCCACCGGATCGGGTGGGCGAGACGCACGGACCACCGTCAAGCTCGGCTGGCGCCCGGGCCTCAGCCGGGACGAGGCGATCGAGCTGGCGGTGGCCGCCCTCTACGAGGCCGCCGACGAGGACTCGGCCACCGGCGGACCCGACGTCGTGCGGGGGATCTACCCACTGGTCGCCGTGGTCACGGCCGACGGATTCACGCCGGTCGAGGATTCCGAGGTGGCCGAACGCTTCGCCGCGGTCATCGAGCTACGCACGAGGCGAGGTGAATTGTCATGACGATGCCGTTCTACGTGGCCCCGGAACAGGTGATGAAGGACCGGGCCGAATATGCGCAGAAGGGCATCGCCCGGGGCCGGTCGTTGGTGGCCTGCGTGTACGACGACGGCATCCTGATCGTGGCCGAGAACCCGTCGCGCTCGTTGCACAAGGTGAGCGAGATCTACGACCGCATCGCCTTCGCCGGCGTCGGCAAGTACAACGAGTTCGACCAGTTGCGGGTGGCCGGTGTGCGCCATGCCGACACCAAGGGCTACGCCTATAGCCGCCAGGACGTCGACGCGCGCTCGCTGGCCAACCTCTACGCCCAATTCCTCGGGCAGGTCTTCACCCACGAGATGAAGCCGCTCGAGATCGAGATCCTGGTGGCCGAGGTCGGCGCCGAAGGCCGGCCGGATCAGCTGTACCACATCGCCTACGAGGGGACGATCACCGACGAGGACCGTTTCACCGTCCTGGGCGGCGAGACCGAGATCATCACCGAGCGGCTGGCCGCGGCCTACGAGGAGGGATGGGGCCTCGATGCGGCGCTCAAGGCGGCCGTGGGCGCGCTGGGTGGCCCGGACCGCACGTTGGGCCCCGGGGACCTCGAGGTGGCCGTCCTGGCGCGCACCAACGGCCGTCGTGCCTTTCGGCGGCTGGGCCGCGACGAGCTGGCCGAGCGCCTGGGCGGCGCCTGATCTTCGCCCCCGGTCGCGACCGACCGGGGGCCGGCGGGGGCCCATCACCGCCTCGCGCGCGCCCGGCACTACCGTGGGGAGCGGTGGACCGACGGATCTTCGGGCTCGAGAACGAGTATGGCGTGACCTGCACCCTCCGGGGCCAGCGCCGCCTGAGCCCGGACGAGGTGGCCCGCTACCTCTTTCGCCGGGTCGTGAGCTGGGGTCGATCGTCGAACGTGTTCTTGGAGAACGGGGCCCGCCTCTATCTCGACGTGGGCAGCCATCCCGAGTACGCCACGCCGGAGTGCGATGCCATCGCCGACCTCGTGGCACATGACAAGGCGGGGGAGCGGATCCTCGACCAGCTCGTTGCCGGGGCCGAGGCTCGGTTGCGCGAAGAGGGGATCCGCGGCGTCATCTACCTGTTCAAGAACAACACCGACTCGGCCGGCAACTCCTATGGGTGTCACGAGAACTATCTGACCAGTCGGCGCGACGACTTCTCCCACTACACCGAGGTGCTGATCCCGTTCTTGGTGAGTCGCCAGATCTACGCGGGAGCGGGCAAGGTCCTCCAGACCGCTCGCGGCGCGGTCTACTGCCTCAGCCAGCGGGCCGAGCACATCTGGGAAGGTGTGTCGTCGGCAACGACCCGGAGCCGGCCCATCATCAACACGCGCGACGAGCCCCATGCCGATGCGGAGCGCTTCCGGCGCCTGCACGTGATCGTCGGCGACTCGAACATGAACGAGTACGCCACGTACCTCAAGGTCGGGGCCACGAGCATCCTCCTGCGGATGTTGGAGGACCCGGGCACGGTACTGCGCGACCTGACCCTCGAGAACCCGATCCGGGCCATCCGGGAGATCAGCCACGACCTGACCTGTCGCCGGAAGGTGCGCTTGGCCAATGGCCGCGAGGTGAGTGCGCTCGACATCCAGTCCGAATACCTCGCTCGGGCCCTGCGCTATCGCGACACCCACGGACTCTCGCCCCAAGAGGACCGGGCCCTCGACATGTGGGAACACTGCCTCAAGGGGCTCGAATCCGACCCCATGACCCTGGGGCGCGAATGTGACTGGGTGACCAAGCACCAGCTGATCGACGCCTACCGCGAACGTCACGGCTTGGCCCTGGGGCACCCGAAGGTGGCCCTCCTCGACCTGCAGTACCACGACGTGAACCGCACGCGCGGCCTCTTCTACCGGATGCAGGCCCGCGATCGGGTCGAACGGGTGTGTGACGACGCCACCATCGCCGAGGCCATGACCCGCCCGCCCGAGACCACCCGGGCCCGGCTCCGGGGGGAGTTCATCCGACGGGCCAAGGAGCGCCGGCGGGACTTCACCGTGGACTGGGTCCACCTCAAGCTCAACGACCAGGCCCAGCGCACGGTCTTGTTGAAGGACCCCTTCCGCTCGCACGACGAGCGCGTCGAGAAGCTGATCGCCGGGCTATGAACGGTGGGCGGTCCCAACCGCGCCCCGAGGTCAGATAGCCTGCCGCTGCCGTGGTGTACGACTCCTTCGATCCCGTGGCCGCGGCTCCACCGACGGTCCTCGACGACCTGCCGCCCCCCGCGGTCGGCCCCGATGCCGTGGTGAGGCCGAGGCGCGACCCCGAGAGCGACGACGGCATGTCGCACCGGTCGCGGTGGTTGCTCGAGTGGCTGCTGGTCATCGTCGTCGCCGCCGGCGTGGCCATCGGGATGCGCACCTACGTTGTCGGGACCTACTTCATCCCGTCGGCGTCGATGGAGCCGACGCTCATGATCGGGGACCGCATCCTGGTCAACAAGTTGTCCTACCACTACCACTCCATCGAGCGCGGCGACATCGTCGTCTTCGGCCGGCCGCCCGACGAGGCGCCGTCGAATATCAAGGACCTCGTGAAGCGGGTCATCGGCCTTCCCGGTGAGACGATCAAGTCCGGCCCCAACGGCCAGATCCTGATCGACGGGTCCCCGATCGCCCAACCGTGGCTCACGGCCGGTGCCCGGCTCAGTCCGGGACCGCCCATCACCGCGTCCACGGTGGGATGTCACCGCGGCGCCGACGACTCGTGCCTGATCCCGCCCGGCGAGTACTTCATGATGGGCGACAACCGGGGCAATTCCGAGGACAGTCGGTACTTCGGTCCGATCTCCGGATCGCTGATCGTCGGCCATGTGATCCTTCGGTTCTGGCCGCTCGGCTCGTTCCACGTCTTCTGACGCGGCTGTCCGACGGCCGGTGAGGGCCGTAGACTCCCGGGCGCGATGTTGTCGCTCAGCCCAGCAAAGCTCCTGGTCGTCCTGGTCATAGCCCTGATCGTGCTGGGCCCCGACAAGCTGCCCGACCTGGCCCGGCAGGCCGGTGCGCTGTGGCACGACCTGCGCAAGCTCCGAGGCCGCCTCGAGAGCGAGGTGCGCGGGGCGTTCCCGGACCTGCCCTCGTCCCATCAGCTGACCCAAGCGGTGCGGTCGCCCCTGTCGCTCCTCGATGACCTGGCCGACAAGCACGCCGCCTCGCAGGACCAGGGTGCGCCAAGCACCGATGGCCACGGCGCTGATCCCGCGACAGGGACCGTCGGTTCTCCGGCGCTGCCGGCGACCGTCAACGGTGCCAGCGCCCGCACCGACGACACCAACGCCAACGGGGCGCGGCGTGGTGGGGTGGGTGCGGGAGGGGAGGGGGCCTCGCGGCGTGCGGCGTGGGACCCCACTGAGACCGGCGGTGTCGACGACCCCAGCATGAACTGACGGGGCCGGGCACGTCCATGGCCAGCCGGCTCCGGTTCCGTTCGCGCGACAAGGCGGACCGGCCGACACCGGACGCCATGACGCTGGCCGAGCACCTCGCCGAACTGCGGCAGCGGCTCGTGGTCAGTGTGCTTGCCTTCGTGGCGGGCGCCACGGTGGCCTTCATCTTCTATCCCCAGATCCTGCACTGGCTCCAGGAGCCCTACTGCCGGGTCGCCGGGCGCGACCACTGCGGGCTGTACATCACCGCGCCCCTCGACGGCCTGTCCCTGCGCATCAAGGTGGCGGCCTACGGGGGACTTTTCATCGCCTCGCCGGTCATCTTGTGGGAGCTGTGGCGCTTCATCACCCCCGGCCTCCACAAGAACGAGCGGCGCTACGCCATGTTCTTCGTGGGCGCCTCGCTCGTCTTGTTCACCCTGGGAGCGGTGGTGGCCTACATCACCTTCCCGCACGCCCTTGGCTTCCTCGACAAGGTGGGCGGCCCGTCGCTCCACCAGATCTACGACCCCAACAGCTACATCGGGCTGATCATCGCCTTGATGATGGTGTTCGGGCTGACCTTCCTGTTCCCGGTGGTCCTGGTGGCCCTGGAGCTCGTGGGCGTTCTCACGCCGGCCCGCTTGTCGTCGTGGCGACGGTGGGCCATCGTCCTGATCGTGGTGGGCGCGGCGATCATCACTCCGAGCGGTGACCCGTTCTCGATGCTGGCGCTGGCTGTGCCGCTCTACGCCTTCTACGAAGTGTCGATCCTGCTCGGCAAGCTGCTGCGGCGCTAGGGCGGCCGTGGGCACGAGCGCCGGGGGAGGGGCTGACATGGTCGGCGACGAGCGGGCCCGCTACGTGGGACGGCTGGGGTTCACCCCCGACCCGTTCCAGGTCGAGGCGTTCGACAGTCTCGACGCCGGACGGTCGGTCCTGGTGTCGGCACCGACGGGGTCGGGTAAGACCGTCGTCGCCGACTATGCCGTCGCCCGAGCCCTGGCCTCCGGGCGCAAGGCCTTCTACACGACGCCCCTGAAGGCGCTCTCGAACCAGAAATTCTCCGATCTCCGGGCCGTCTACGGGGAACAGCGGGTGGGGCTGCTCACCGGCGACGTGTCGCACCGGCCGGAGGCCGACGTGGTCGTCATGACCACCGAGGTGCTCCGCAACATGTTGTTCGCCGCGTCGGCGGCGCTGGCCGGGCTGGGCCTGGTCGTCCTCGACGAGGTTCACTTCCTCCAGGACCCCTATCGCGGGTCGGTGTGGGAGGAGGTGCTGATCCTGACTCCACCCGACGTCGGTTTCGTCTGCCTCTCGGCCACGGTGTCCAATGCCGAGCAGCTCGGGGCATGGATCGCCCGTGTCCGGGGGCCGACCGACGTGGTCGTGGAGCGCTCCAGACCGGTGGAGCTGATCAATCACGTCGCCATCGCCGAACGTGGCAGCCGGCGCGTCGAGCTGGTCCCCGTCCTCCGCCACGGCAAGCCCGACCCGCGCGCCCTGGAACTCGACCGACGCGTGACCCGGGCCGCATCGCGACCCGGGGGCATCCGGTCGATGCGTTTGGCCGTGCCGCGGCGCACGGAGCTCATCGAAGCCCTCGGTGAGCTGGCCATGTTGCCGGCGATCGTCTTCATCTTCAGTCGAGCGGCGTGCGACGACGCCGTCGAGCACTGCCTGGCCGACGGCCTGCGCTTGGCCGACCCCGATCAGCGGGCCGAGATCCGACGCCGTTGCGAGGACCACACCGAGGGGCTCTCGGACGCCGAGCTGGCGGTGCTCGGGTACGGGCAGTGGCTCTCGGGGCTCGAGGCGGGCGTGGCCGCCCATCACGCCGGTTTGATCCCCGCTTTTCGCGAGGCTGTCGAGGCGTGCTTCTCCGCCGGGCTCCTCCAGGCCGTCTTCGCCACCGAGACACTGGCACTGGGCATCAACATGCCCGCCCGCACCGTGGTCATCGACCGCTTGACCAAAGTCCGGGCGCACGGCCGCAGCGGCCTCACCTCCGGCGAATACGCCCAGCTGACCGGGCGGGCCGGACGCCGTGGGCTCGACACCGTGGGACACGCCGTGGTGCCCTGGGCGCCGCCCGTGTCGATAGCCGCAGTCGCCTCCCTGGCCACGTCCGCGCCCCCCGACCTGCGCTCGTCGTTTCGCCCCACCTACAACCTGGCCGTGAACCTGGTGCGCCGCTACCCGGCCGACCAGGCCCATCACGTGCTCGACCACTCCTTCGCCCAGTTTCTCGACCAACGCCACCATGACGCCCTGTCGAAGCGCCTCGACCGCACCCTGGCGCTGCTCGAGGCCCGAGGATGTGTCGACGTGGGGGCGTGGCAGCTCACCCCTCGGGGCGAGGTCCTCGCCCGCATCTACCACGAGTCCGACCTGCTCGTGGCCGAGGCACTGCTCGACGGCCTGTTCGACGACCTCGACCCGCCGGCGCTGGCGGCGGTGGTGTCCGCCTGCACCTTCGAGGTCCGACCCGGACGGTGGCGTCCCGAGCCCCGGCCCCCGCAGGCGCTGTCGGGGCGCCTGGCCGCCTTGCACCGGCTCGGGGAAGAGCTACGGGCCGAGGAGGAGGGCTCCCGGCTGGGCCGGACACGGCTGCCGGATCCTGGCTTCGCGCAGCCGGCGTGGCGCTGGGCGCGTGGCCAGTCCCTCGACCGAGTCCTCGAACGCGCCGAGCTCGCCCCGGGCGACTTCGTGCGCAACGCCAAGCAGTTGGTCGACCTCCTCCGCCAACTGGCGACGGTGGCTCCCGACCCGGCGACCGCCCGCGCCGCCGCGGCCGCCGTCCGCGCCGTGGTCCGGGGTGTGGTGGCGGCGTCGGCCACCGCGCCCGGGGTGGTCCCCGAGAACCTGCTCGACGACGACTGGAGCCACGACGGGCAGGTCGGGGCCGGTGGCGAGACCGGTGCCGAGACCGACGGCCGGCCTGGACCGTGACCCCGACGCCACGCCCTCCTGGTGGGACGGGGTCCGCCACCGGGCCGCCCAGCCACCCATAGTCTTGCGCGGGCATGTTGCCCTATGCGGAGGAGACCTTCACCGACGACGAGGCGGAGATCCTCCGCCGGTACGTGACCAATCTCGAGGGTCCCGTCTTCGCCCTGGTGAACCTGCCCGAGGTGGTCAAAGGGGCCCTCTTCGCCCGCTACTCGCGTTCGCCCAAGAGCCTGCGCCGCCTCTTTCTCGACGAGTTCGTGGGCGACCTCGACGTGAGCGGCGATCTCGGCGTGGACGCCACCGTCGGGCTCCGGCGTGCCGAGGAGCTCTACGACCGGGTCTTCTTCGAGTACGGCGACGACTCCGTCGCCCAGCTCGGCGGTGTGCACCTGGCGTGCGAGCAGTCCTCCAACCTGCTGACCAAAGTGCTCGAGTGGGGCCGGCTCATGGCCTACCTCGAGCAGTCCACCCGCTACATCGCCTACGACAACCGTCTTCCCACTGGCCACTACCGTTACTACCGCGATCCCGAGGTGCTCGAGTCCCCGCTCGGGGCGCGCTATGTCGGCGAGATGGACCGGATGTTCGACACCTACGCCGAGCTGTTGCCACAGATGCAGGTGTGGTTGGGCCGACGCTTCCCGCAGCAGGCCAGCGACTCGGACTTCGTGTACCGCCAGTCGATCCGGGCCAAGGCCCTCGACGCCCTCCGGGGCCTGCTGCCTGCCGCCTCGCTGTCGAACGTCGGCATCTACGGGACCGGCCAGGGGTACGAATCCCTGCTGCTGCGCATGCGGTCACACCCGCTGCCCGAGGCCCGCGTCTACGCCGACCTGATGCTCGCCGAATTGCGCAAGGTCATCCCGTCGTTCCTCCAGCGTGTGGACCTCCCGGATCGGGGGGTGGTCTGGTCCGACTACCTCGAGCGGGCCCGGACGGCCACCGAAGCCGTGGTGGACCGGCTGTGGCCGGACCGCGCCGGGACCGGCGAGGAAACCGACGCCGCGGTGCGCCTGGTCGAGTGGGATCCCGACGGGGAGGACAAAGTGGTGGCGGCCATGTGCCTGACCCACACGGGGCTCTCCGACGACGACGTGCTGCGCCGGGTCCGGGCCCTCGGGGTCGAGGACCGCCGGGCCATCGTCGCCGCCTATGTGGGGGAGCGTTCCAACCGCCGGCACCGCCCGGGCCGGGCGCTCGAGCGAACGGGGTACCGCTTCGAAGTGGTGTCGGACTACGGCGCGTTCCGCGACTTGCAGCGTCACCGCATGCTCACCATCGAGTGGCAGCCGCTCGGGCCGGGGCTCGGCTACGAGGTTCCCGAGGTGGTCGCCGAATCGGGTCTGGCGGAGCCCTACGGCGCGTCCATGGAACGATCGAAGGAGTTGTACCACTCGCTGGCCGAGATGTGCCCGCCCCAGGCGCCCTACGCGATCGCGCTCGGCTTCCGCATCCGTTACGTCATCCAGATGAATGCCCGCGAGGCGATGCACCTCATCGAGTTGCGTTCGGGACAGCAAGGTCATGCCACCTACCGACGCGTGGCCCAGCAGATGCACCGGTTGATCAGCGAACAGGCCGGCCATCGCATGCTCGCCGGGACGATGACCTATGTCGACCACGACGCGCACGACCTCGAGCGCCTCGATGCCGAACGACGCGCCGAGGCGCGCCGGGACGCGTCGATGGCCGGCGCGCGCCCTGGAGCGGGCTCCGATCTGACGCGAAAATCCGACGGCGACCTGACCAGGATCGACGCGGGAAGTCCCAGGTCCTCGACCGACAACCCCACTTGACGACCTCGGGCTCGCGCGGCGTAGTGTGCGGCCAGTCCCAGACGCCCCAAACGGGCCAGCCCCCGGACTTCCGGTGGCGCAACCCGAGGGGGGGATGCTGTGAGAGGCGGAGGGTGACCCGAGGGACCGAGTAGAGAACGTCCCACCGCCACGACGACCCATGTGTCGAGGCGATGGCGATGGCACCAAAGGTCCCCGGGCCCTACCGCCCCGGCGAAGCCCGTCGGTCACCTGTCCCAGGATCCCGCAGCGAACGGGGTGTGGTCTCGGTGCGCCGACGGAGGTGTGGTCGGATCGCTGAATGGACCCTGTATGCTCCCCCGGCGTCAGACGACCACCTGAAGGGCAACGATGGCCGACGAGTTGGACGACGTGGCAGGACCTGACGAGCTTGAGGAGCTGGTCGACGACGAACTGGACGAGGACGTCCTGGAGGACGACCTCGTGGACGAGGCGGTGGAGGACCTGGTCGTGGACCTCGACGAGGTCCTCGACGACGAGGTCGATGACGTCGACGAGGTCGATGAAGTCGTCGCGGCCGTCGTCGTTCCCGCCCCCGCCCCGGCCCACGCCGAAGAGGGCGAGGAGGACGAGGAGGAGGTCGACGACGAGGACGTCGAGGCCAGCCTCGACCAGATCCTGAAAGAGCGCCTCGTCGTCGAAGAGGAAGAGGAGGACGAGGAGGTTGCCGAGCCCGACGACCGCTCGGAGATCGCCGACCGGGTCTTGCCGAAGCAACCCGACGAATTCGTCTGCTCGTCGTGTTTCTTGGTCAAGCACTCCAGCCAGTTGGCCGACCCCAAGCGAACGTTGTGCCGAGACTGCGTGTGAGCACGGGGCTCGGGCGCGTGGTCGGTCGGAGGGCGTGGTGATGGGCGACGACAAGTCCCCGATCGACCGACTGCTGGACATCGTCGTCTTCGCCCCGGCCGGGCTGGCCATCACGGCGGGCGAGGAGTTCCCCAAACTCGTCGGCAAGGGTCGCCACCGCGTCGAGGGCCAGGTGCACAAGGCTCGGCTGGTCGGCCAGTTCGCCGTACAGCTCGGCCGTCGCCAGGTCGAGCAGTGGACCAGCCGGCCCGACGGCGGTCCCGTGGCCCGGAACAGCGCCACCACGGGATCCGGGGCCGACCGGCGCACCCAGGACGGCGCCGCGACCGAGGATTCCCCAGCGTCCGACCCGACGCGCCATGGAGCGCCGACAGATCGGGCCGTCTCCGTGGCCACCGCCAACGGTGTCGACCTCACGACCGGGGTCCTTGACGGCGCGGAGACCGGGACCGGGGACGGAGCCAACGGGCACAACCCGCCGACGCACCTGGCCATCCCCGGCTACGACAGCCTTTCGGCGTCGCAGGTGGTCCAGCGCCTCGACGGGCTCTCGAGCGCGGAGCTGGCCGATGTGCGCGCCCACGAACTTGCCTCGCGACGTCGGCGCACCATCCTCAGCCGGGTCGATCAACTCCTCACCGGCCCGCCCCCGGGACCTGTCTGATCGCCGTCGTGGCGGGTCGCCACCGGGAGGTGCCGTGGAGGCGGTGAGACGCGCCACCCTCGCCGATGCCGAACGATGCAGCGAGTTGTGTCGCCAGGCCCTCGAGGAGATCGGTCAGGTGCGAGGGGGAGCGCTCTTCAGCCGCCGCGAGGCCGGCTTGGTGGCCAAGGCGCTGTTGCGACCGGGCGGCCTGGCTCGATTGTTGGCCGACGGGCGCCGGAGGATTTTCGTCGGAACGGTCGACGACGTGGTCGTGGCGTTGGCCGTCGGCCGGGTGGACGCCGTGGGCGAGGCCCCCGTCGGCGTCGTCGACGGGTTCTACGTCGAGCCGCCCGCCCGCCGGGTTGGCGTGGGTCGGGCACTGCTCGACGCTTTGGTGCTCGCCTTTGTGGCGTCCGGTTGTCGGGGTGTCGACGTCCCTGCGCTGCCGGGGGATCGCGCATCGAAGGGCTTGCTCGAGAAGGTGGGCTTCAAGGCGCGACTCATCACCATGCACCGGTCGCTGGAGTGAATCGAGAGCCTCGGAATCCCCCGCGTCCGGTGGTGGCCGTCGGCGCGGTGGCTGTCGTCGACGGCGCGCTGCTGCTCGTTCGCCGTCGACACCCGCCCGAGCCCGGTCGTTGGACCCTTCCCGGCGGGAAGCTCGAGCCCGGGGAGTCGGTTCCTGAGGCCGTGGAGCGAGAGGTGCTCGAAGAGACCGGCCTGCGGGTGCACTGCGGCGCGCTCGTCGGATGGGCGGAGCGACGGGGCCCGGGCCATCACTTCGTCATCTTGGACTTCGCCGTGGCCGTGGACGGCGAGACGGTCCCGCCTCTGGTGGCGGCCGGGGACGCCGACGCTGCAGCCTGGGTCGATCTCGGCGCCGTCGGCGCCCATGACCTGGTGAGCGGCCTCGAGGACTTCCTCCGCGGTCACGGCGTGCTCGCCGACTGAAACGGGTCCGGAGCCCTCCGGGAGCGCTCTCGGGCCGATTCGCAGTCGATCAGGGTCGGCGCACGGCCAGGGCGTCGGGTCCGCCCGTGCGCCGTGGTCCGGGTGGGGGCGGGATCGGCAGGCCGAGAAGCCGAGCCAGCTCGGGAACGGCCCCGGCGGCCCGGCGCACGGCGGCGAGGAGCTCCTCACCGGGAGCGGCGGGGAGGCCAACAGGCTTCACGGTGCGGCGCACCGGGGAGTCGATCACGGCTTCGAGCAGGGCCGACCACGTCGCGTCGTCGAGCTCGGGAACCATGGCCTGGCCGGCGGCCGCCGAGAGCCGGACCGCCATCTCGGCCGGCACCCGCGCCGTGCGATCGGGTGGCCGGGCCGAGGCGCGCAGGGCGTCGAGGACGCGGTCGTCGTCGAGTGCATTGGTGATCGACCCCAGCCACGACTCGAGCATGGCCTTGACCCGGGCGTCGAGCGATGTCCGCAACTCGCCGGCCATGGCCCGGCCCTCGTCGTCCAGGGACACCGTCGACGCCCCAGCCACCACGGACCGCAACTCTCGCAGCGGCGCGTCGCCACCGGCGTTGCGCACGGCGGTGGCACGGTCCTTCCACGTGGCCAGATTGACGCGCGCCAGCAACTCTTCGGCCATGGCCAACAGCGGTGGTGCCGCCACCTCGCCACGGCCCTCGGCGCGTGCCCGCGTGTTTTGCTCGTCGATGGCTTGGCGTACGGCGGGGACGCCGCCGCGCAGCAACTGCTCGGCCACCGGGAGCTGTTCGGGCCGGAGCTCGGCCAGCATGGCGTTTCGGTAGGTCGACACGGTCTGGAAGCGCCGTCCGCGCTCGCCGCGGCCGGCCCGGTCGGGTCGTTCGGGCCGTTCGGGCCGTTCGGCCCGGTCTGGCCGTGCCGGCCGGTCCGGCCGCTGGCCGCGCTCGCCACGTGTCGACCGTGCCGGCCGTTCGGGTCGGTCCGGCCGCTCGCCGCGCCCGGTGGTGGCGGCTCGTCCCGGCCGCTCGCCGGCCCCGGCGCGTCCCACGTTGGCTTCTGGGCCACCGGCTCGATCCCGGCGCCCGGCACCCGGTGCCCGGCGCCGGGCGCCGTCGTCACCCTCCTCGCGGCGCGGGCGCTTACCCGACGCCAGCGATACCGACACTCCCGGTGCCGCTTCGCGTCCCGACCCGATGATCTCGATGCGCGTGGAGCGGCCCTTCTCGGCTGCAGCGGTCCTGGTGGTGACGGCCGACGTCACCACGATCCCTTCGATGTCGAACTCCGCCTCGGCTCGCAGCACGTCGCCCACGGTTGCGCCGGCAGGCACGACATCGCCGTCCGCGGTGCCCCGGGGCTCGCGCGCGCCGGCGGCGCGCCACGTCCAGGTGCCGTCGTCGCGCTTGCTCGTGAGTTCGATTTCGATCTTGCGGGCCATGCCGGGCGACAACGCTACTCTCGCTCCGCCCCGATGGTGGATTCGGCCTCGAGATGGCGGTCCGGCGCCCAGGTGGCGGCGCCAGGTGGTCGGTCGTCGGCGCTCCCCGGCGACCCCTCGAGATTGTGACTGCGGCGCTATCTCAGGGCCCGGGCGGTCTCTATCCTGAAGAGGATCACACCGTCGGACCCGGCCCCCTTCGGCCCGGGCCATCACGTCGGGCATCGAGCGCAGGAGCCAATGTTGTGGACAACGAGCGCGAGGACTCGCTCGGCGGATCGACAAAGGAGGTTCCGGCCATCCCCGGTTGGGAGATCCCCGGCCCGGCGGTGGTCGTCGGCCCCTCCGACGCGTGGGGGACCTCCGAACCGGGTCCCGCCGCGACCGGCGTCGCCCCGCCGGCGACCGATCGACCAGTCGTCACCGGGCCACGGCGCGGCGGCTGGTTCTTGGTCGCCGCCGTCGCCGCCGGGATCGGTGCCGTGGTCGGTGCGGGAACGGCGTTGGCGTTCGACGGCCGGGACACGACGACCACGACAGTACGGGAGGTCGCGCCGGGGCCGGCCCTCGGCGGGGGAGTGGCGATCCCGGCCATTGTCGAGAAGGTGACGCCAAGCGTGGTGTCGATCGAAGCCACCGGGTCGAGTACCGCCGGCTCTTCGTTCGCAGACCAAGGCAGCGGGATGATCGCGGACTCGGAGGGTGAAGTGCTGACCAACGATCACGTGGTCGCCGGTGCCGATTCCGTGACCGTCACCCTCTATGGCAAGACGACGGCGCTCGCGGCCACGGTGGAGGGGACCGATCCGGTCCAGGATCTGGCCTTGGTGAAGATCGACGCGCCGCCGCCGGGTCTCCAGCCCGTCACCTTCGGAGACTCCACGCAGCTCCAAGTGGGTGATGCCGTGATCGCCCTCGGCAACGCGCTCGGGCTCTCGGCGGGAACGCCGACGGTGACGTCGGGCATCGTGTCGGCCCTGGGGCGAACGGTGGAGGCCAGCGACGTCGGCGCCGGAGCGTTGGAGAACCTGACGGACATGATCCAGACCGATGCCGCCATCAACTCGGGGAACTCGGGTGGGGCACTCGTCGACTCGACCGGTGACGTCGTCGGCATGAACACGGCGGTGGCATCTTCTGGCGGAGACAACGCGCCGGCCCAGAACATCGGCTTCGCCATCCCGTCGTCGACCATCGAAGGTCTGTTGCCCACGTTGCGCAGTGGTGGTTCCCGGCTGACCGAGCGGACCTACCTGGGCGTGGAGGTCGAGGACGAGACGCAACAGCTCCAGCAGGCCTACGCCTTCGTGCCCTCGGCCGGCGCGGTCGTGGTCCGCGTCCTCGAGGCGTCTCCGGCCGACACGGCGGGGGTCGAGGAAGGCGACGTGATCGTGAGTCTGGGGGGCCACGTCGTCGGCTCGGCCACCAACCTCACGACGGCGGTGCAGGACTTCAAGCCCGGCGATCAGGTCGAGATCGTCCTTTGGCGCGGCCGGCAACGGCTGATCGTGACGGCGCCCCTCGGCTCCATGCCGCTCGGCTGACGCTCAGCGTCCGGCGTCTGTCGGATCCTCGACGAGGGTCGTCTCGACGATCCCGCCGGCTTCCGCTCCGAGGCGGATGAACCACTCGGTGCCCCACGTCGCCGCGAATGCTTCGGGCGGCATCGTCAAGAAGAAGGACGTGTCGTGGATCTGGCTGGCGTGGGCTTCCATGGCCCGACGCTTGAGGGCCAGGAAGTCGCGCACGTCCACTGCGGTTGTGATCTCGGCCGCCGGGACGCCGAGGTCCTTGAGGAGCTCACGCCGGTCGTCGTCCATGGGGACGCCGAGGTCCCGTGCCGTCTCGACCAGCCCCAGGAGGTGATCGCGGTTGATGGTGGCCATGAACACACGGTCGGTGCCTGCCAGCGCGGCGGCCCGCAGGCCCACCCGATGAACCTGGATGTGGTCGGGGTGGCCGTAGTTGCCGTGGGCGTCGTAGGCGGTGAGCACCGTCGCCCGCTCCTCGTCGAGGATGGCTCGCAGACGCGCCGCCGCCTCGTCGACGTCGGCCTGCCAGAAGCAGGCCGGGTCGGCGTTCGAGGGCTCGCCGTCCATCCCCGAGTCGCGGTACCCGAGGAAGACGTGGCGGGCCACGCCGAGCGCATCGCACGCCTCGGCCACTTCCCGGGCCCGGCGCTCGGCCAGGGTCTCGCCAGGGCCGAGGAGGCCGTCGGGAACCTCGCCGAGTTCGCCGCCGGTGGCGGTCACCAGCACCACCCGGTGACCACCGGCAGCCATCTTGGCCATGGTGCCGCCCGTGGAGATCGCCTCGTCGTCGGGGTGCGCGTGGAAGAACACGGCGGTGGTCATTGCCAGGGGAGGCTACCGCCCACGTCGTTCGCGGCCGATTTCAGCGTGCGCCGGTGGATGCCGATACCGCGACGGTGCCCCCGGCCACCACGGCAGCGGGGCGAAACGGACGGATCGACCATGGACGGGACGGCGGGCGGCGACCGGGCGCGGGTGCGCGGGCGGCTACCAGGCTCGATGGCGGCGACATCGGCCGGACGCGTCGCCATGGTCCACGGCACGACGCGCGTCGGTAGTGGGATCGTGCGCTACCAGGTGACCAACAACGTCGGCGCCCATGGTCCCGAAGGACCCGGGTCGCCACCGGTCTGGGCTATCAACGTCCATGGCTTCTTCGCCGGTGGTGGCATGTACGCCAGCGAGAGCCGGAACCTGGCGCAGGTCCTCGGGTGGCGGGTGCTCAACCCGCATCTACCCGCCTTCGGGGGCAGCGACCCACTCCCGCAACATCGGGTGACCCCACAGGGCTATGCCCAGGCCATCACGGCGGTGATGGACGATCTCGCCATCGAGCACGCCGTCTTGTTCGGCCACTCGATGGGTGGCGCCTTCGCCGTCGCCGTGGCCGACGAGTTTCCTGATCGGACCCTCGGCGTGGTCTATCGCGACGGGGTGGCGACGACCGCATGGCGAACGGGTCGCCACGGCATGCCGGGGCGATTCATCCACGCCGTCTCCGGCCGAGGCGCCGACCTCGCCGACATGGGGATGGCCGTGCTGTGGGACCTCCCCGATCTCGTCGTCGGTCGTAACGCGGCCTGGGTGGCGCGCGAGTTGTGGCCCGATGCTCGAAGCAACATCCGCCACATTGCCGGCTGCGTGCCCGTGGCCCGCATGCTCCTCGGCCTCGACCTCCACGACGCCGTTCGCCGTGTGGCCCACGAGCACCGGATCCCGGTGCTGTCGATGTGGGGGGTGCTCGATCGCATCACGCCGGCGCTGGCGGCGACGGAGTTTTCGACGGCGACCGGCACGGAGGTGGTCTGGGTCGTCGGCGGCCATTCGTGGATGCTCGTCGACCCTGATGCGCAGGCCACCGTCATGGCCAGGGATCCCCGGGGCGTCGATTTCGTCGACGCCGTCCTGGCTCGACGGCTGGCCCAGGGCTCGTTGCGCGCCCCGGCTTGACGCCGCCCTGATGGGGTGGCGTCAAGCCGGATAGGTCGGGACCGGTTGTCGACGGTCGGGCGTGCCCGGTCGGCGACCGATGACACGGTGGCCCGCGTCACACAACCGAGTCGTGGCCGATGACGGCGAAGCGACCATCGAACCGACGTCCTTGCCGGTCTCCCGAGCCGCCGCCGGTTGGAGGCGGTCGGCGTCGATGTATTGCCGGCGATGGGGGAGCGCTTTGCCACAGGGCCCGACGGCGCTCGGGGTTGCCTGGCGGTCATCGTCAGCGTCTGATCCTGGACCGGTTCGCTCTTCCCTCCACCCGGCAATATCACTTCTGGTATGACGGAGGTCGGTCATCCTGGAGCCATGGCCGACCGCCGCTCCGGTGAGGACCTCGAGGCGCTGTTGGGGTCCCTCGTTCGCGACGTGGTCGACTATCCAGCGCCAGGCGTGGTGTTCAAGGACATCACGCCGCTGATGGCCGACGCCCGGGCTCTGGCGGGGGCGGTGGCCGCGCTGGCGGCACCGTTCGCGGGGCGCGTCGACATGGTGGCGGCCATCGAGGCCCGCGGCTTCCTCCTGGCTGCGCCCGTGGCCGTCGCCCTGGGGGCCGGCGTCGTACCGCTGCGCAAGCTGGGAAAGCTTCCCTGGTCGACCATGAGCGAGAGCTACGACCTCGAATACGGGTCCGACAGCCTGGAGGTCCATCTCGACGCCGTGGGCGAGGGCGATCGCGTCCTGGTGGTTGACGACATCGTGGCCACCGGAGGGACAGCCAGGGCCGCCGTGGACCTCGTGCGTCGGGCCGGTGCCAGCGTGGTCGGCCTGACCGCCTTGCTCGAGATCGTGGCCCTCGGGGGTCGAGCCCGCCTGGCCGAGGCCGTTCCCGAACTCCACGTCCTGATCTCGGTGTGACCCAGAAGCGGCCACGAAGCTCCACCCGTGACGGCGCGGTAACAGAAACGGTTTCGGGCGTAATTGCGCGCCACCGATCGGCCGTTGCGTCGGGCGGGGCAATTACGGCCCCAGAAAAGTGCGCGTCCACCCGTGCTCGGCCGTGGGCCGTCTCTGACCAGCCCTTTCCCAAAGGCGCCGATAATGTATCTTATGTAAAGTTAATACCGTCGGGACCGCTACCCCGTCCGGACGGTCGCGTCCGCGTGGTAGCGATCGTCGACACCCCGTCTGGGGACTGCGCCGAACCGGTCGGCTCCGAGGGCTCGACGCCATTTCGCGACTTGGACGGGCGCCACGGTCAGCGCTGTCGGTACTGGCCACGTGCAGCGACACGATCGTGCCCCCGTGCGTGGTCTCGCAGCAGAAGTCGCCGTCCCGTGCGCGCTCCCCCGGCAGACCAAAGGTGGGTTCCGGTAAGGAGAGCCACACCAAGATTCGCGATGACGTGCCTCGTGCCCGCACCCCACCGAGGCGGCGCCAGGTCAGCTGCTCTGCCAGGTGACGCTGAAGGACGTCCCGTCGGGGGTGAGTGCAGACGGTTGCGACATCACGCTGTGGTTGCGTGCCACCATCGTGACCAACTGATTTGAGAATGCGCCGATGCCGCCGGTGATGCCGTTCTTGGTGGCCGCGGCGTTCGCAAATGTGACGGTACCGAAGTCCTCCAAGCAGTTCTTGCATTCTGCCGATGTCTCTGCGACCCACTCGGCTGACGACCGCACTGCCGTCACCGGGGCCACCAGGGTCTTGTGCAGTCGGCGACCGGAGGTGACGTCGGTCAACGTGAGCACGAACCGTTGCCCGCCGACCCAGGCGACCTCCGCCATGATCTGATCACCGGCGTCGACGGGCAAGGCCCAGACGGCGTATTTCGGGAACATTTCGTACCACGCGTCGTAGCGTGGAACGGTCCCCTTGCAGATGCCCTCGGTGCCGGTCTGCTCCACGGTCTTGCTGGTGGTGGTCACCCCGTCGAGCCCGATCCAGAAGGAGTCGTCGTTCTTCGGTGAGAGGGTGGGCGAACACGAGATGGACGGTTCGACCCAGCTGGCCCGGACGTCGGTGAACGAGCCGGTCCGGCCGATGTTGATGTACCCGGCCCAATTGGTGGACGTGCTTCTCGTCGCGCCGGCGACGTCGGGTGTCGGACCAACCCACGCCGCCGGGAGCTTCGATGGTGTGCGTGTACTGCCGACTGCCGCGGTGAGTGGCGCCACGGCTACCAATAGGGCAACAAGCAGCCCGAGGGCTCTCGGTCGGCTAGGCATCGGCTAAGCGTATCGGTGACGGTGCGTTGTCGTCCTGCACGTCACAGTGACTCTTGTTGCATGACCGGCAACGCCGTCGGCAACAGGTGTGTATGCCACGTTCCGAGGGAGCGCCGATGCGTTACGTAGTGAACTGGGGTTGGACGTGCAACCGGTCGCCGAGGTGCTGATCCGCACCGTCAATATTGGTGATGCAGGTGGCGCTTCGCTCCGTGATGCTGGACACCGACAGCCGAGTGTGATCGCGCGTGGTGGCTCGTCCGGCGGAGGGTGGCCCATGAGGAGACGCGGTCTGAGGTCGGCATTGGCCGGTTCGCTGCTGCTCGGTGCTGGCGTGGTCGCCTCGGTGATCGTGGGATCGGCGCCCGCTTCGGCCACCACCGTTTCGCTCTACGTTGCTGTGGGGGGAGCGGGAAACTGCACGTCCCATGCGAACGCTTGCGGTTCCATTCAGGCCGCCATCGACATCGCGGAGGATGGTGACTACAACAGTGACGACGTGACTATCAACGTGGCTGCGGGCACCTACACCGAAGACGACACCATCGACGCATCGTTGCTCAATTCACTCACCATTGCCGGGGCAGGCTCTATCGCTACCAAAGTGGACGGAAACAACAGCGGCTCCGGTTCGGTCTTTGTCATCGCGAACGGCACCGTGACCTTTAGCGACATCGCCATCGACAATGGCGACGCCACGGACGTCTACCCCAGGAATGGTGGGGGTATCGATGCGTGTGACGGATTACATGGTTCAGTTGGAGGAGACGACTGCGTTCTCACTGTCACCAACTCAAGTTTCTCGAACGACGTCGCGAGTTCCGAGGAGTCTTACGGTGGAGCCATCGCTATCGCCAACTTCGGTGGCGGTACCGGTTCGCTCGCAGTGAGCGACTCATCATTCACCGACGACGCGGCAGCTTCCTCCGGAAGGGGCGGGGCCATCGGCATCTGCAATGGCGACACCGGCTGCAACCTGACCGTCACCGGCTCGACTTTCACCGGTAACTACGCGTTCTACGGCGGCGGCGCGATCTACAGCGCCGGCAATCCATACGACAACTGGGTGAGCAGCACCGGTACGGTGTCAGTCACCGACTCGACCTTCACCGACAACGGCTCCGTTGTTGGCGGGGCGATCACCAGCGGGGAGGGTGTTGGCGCTGTCGGAACCGTCAACGTAACCGAATCGACCTTCTCCGGCAACATGGCAGGTATGGGAGGGGGGATAGACAACGGGGACCAAGGTGGCTCAGGAGGGGTGACAGTCACGGACTCGACGTTTTCGGACAACGAGGTGGGGTCGGGTGCCTATTGGAACGAGGGTGGGGCCATCGCCAACGCTGTCCGCGGCGGTGGGACTTTGACGGTTGACGACTCAACCTTCGTGGGTAACACGATCGACGGCGGTGGGGCATCGGCGGGCGTCGGGGGGGCCATCGACAACGGGGACGGCGGTGGCTCCGGGATGGCTAAGGTCACTGACTCCACGTTTGCGGACAACTCTGCAGTCGACGGCGGTGCCATCGACAACGGTGGTGGAACGGTCGACCTGGGGGCCGACATCCTGTCCGCTGCTTCTATGGGCGGCGAGTGCTCGGGTGCAGTGACCGACGAGGGCTACAACATCGCCAACGACGCCTCGTGCGGGTTCAGCGCAACCGGCAGCATCAACAGTTCTGGGACCCTTGACGCTTCACTCGGCGCCCTGGACTACAACGGCGGACCGACACAGACGATCCTGCCCATGGCCGGTCCGGCCGTCAGCGTGATCCCTACGGGCACGACGCTGAACGCGGTCTCGGTCTGCCCCCGGACCGACCAGCGTGGAGTGACCAGTGTCGGCAACTGCACCATCGGGGCGGTGGAAGGGGTCGCTCCGCCGACCGCGACCATTAGCTCGCCCGCCACAGGCGGTACCTACGCCCAGGGTGAGAACGTCCACACCAGCTTCCATTGCCGTGAGGGGACAGGCGGTCCGGGACTGTCGAGTTGCGACGACAACAACGGCACCACCATTACGTCGGCCCCGTTCACCGGATTGTCGGGCACGCTCAACACTTCGGCGGTCAGAACCTTCACCTACACTGTGACGGCCACGAGCACCGACGGACTGAGCCAGGTGGCATCGATCAGCTACACCGTGGCAGCTTCGCCGACCGCGACCATCAGCTCGCCTGCCACCGGTGGCACCTACGACCAGGGTCAGGTCGTGCACACGACCTTCAGCTGCAGCGAGGGGGCAGGTGGCTCGGGCCTGTCGAGCTGCGACGACAACAACGGCAAGAACACCACGTCGGGTGGCTCGGGCACCCTCGACACCTCGACGACCGGCCCCCATACCTACACCGTGACGGCCACCAGCTCCGACGCACTGAGTGGCTCGGCGATGATCAGCTACAGCGTCGTTCCCGCCCTCACCATCCTCACCACCTCGGTCCCCGCGGCCAGCGAGGGAGTCTCG
>Ga0181536_10000177_pt1 | contig 73100 bp, 61 predicted proteins | sample PEATcosm2014_Bin_41_FD_121105 | JGI IMG/M metagenome (GOLD analysis project Ga0181536, IMG submission 121105) | Peatland microbial communities from MTU Mesocosm Facility, Houghton, MI, USA - PEATcosm2014_Bin17_60_metaG | ecosystem: Environmental > Terrestrial > Soil > Wetlands > Peat | place...
CCACTGCTGACGATGCGCTCGCCGGAAACCTTCAAAGTTGGCCGGCGCAACGGCTGTGGAAAAGACGCGCCGGGGAAAAGTCGAAAAGCAGACTTTCCCCCCGCGCTTGCAAATCGCGCAAAAAACGCGCGATTCGCACTTTCCCACAGCCGCGACGACGGTTCTCCGGTTACATTTTCGATGTCTCGGCAGTCTAGCCCAAAGTTACATTTTCAAATGGCTCGACGCGGCCCCGAAAGCAGCTGTCAGCCGCCAGCTTTCGGCTATTACTCCGTCGTGTCTCCGCGCTCTCCGCCCTTTCTCCGCGGCCTCCGCGATGCAAGCTTTTGTTATGCGGTCCCGCTACCCCTCCCTCCCATCACGTATAATCGTCTCTTCTCGCTCATGAGTTACACCGTCCTGGCCCGCAAATACCGCCCGCAGAAATTTTCCGAGGTCATCGGACAAGAGCACGTCACCCGCACCCTGCAGAACGCCATCGAGCAGGGACGCACGGCCCATGGCTACATTTTCAGCGGTCATCGCGGCATCGGCAAAACCACCGTCGCCCGCATCCTGGCCATGTCGCTGAACTGCCGTTCCACGGACAAGCCGGTGCCGGAGCCCTGCGGCGTTTGCGACTCGTGCATCGAGATTCGCGCCGGGAACGCGGTTGACGTCATCGAAATTGACGCGGCCACCAACCGCGGCATTGACGAAATTCGCGAACTGCGCGAGGCCGCCCGCTACCGCCCGGCGCGCGACCGTTTCAAGATTTATATCCTTGACGAAGCGCACCAGATCACCGACGCAGCCTTCAACGCCCTGCTCAAGACGCTCGAAGAACCGCCCGACCACATCGTCTTCATGCTGGCCACCACGCAGCCCGAGGACATCCCGCAAACCATCCGCTCGCGCTGCCAGCATTTCAGCTTCCGAGCGGTCAAGTTCGACGATATTGTCGGCCAGTTGCGCGATCTGGTCAGCCGCGAAAATATCGAGGCTGACGGCGATGCCCTCGCTCTGCTCGCCGAGGCCGGCGACGGCTCGATGCGCGACGCGCTCTCGATCCTGGATCAGGCGATCGCCTCGTCAAGCGGCAAGCTCACCGCTGAATCGGTTCGCAATCTCGTCGGCGCCGCCCCCGCGCACATTCTCGAACAAATCATGCAAGCGGTATCCGAGGGCAAGAGCGACGAGATTCTCCGCCAGGTCGACAACCTCGTCAGCGAAGGCCACAGCCCCACGCACTTCGCCCGGCAGATGGTCCGATTTCTGCGCAACGCCACGGTTGCGAAAATCGCCGGCAAGGATTCCTCCCTGCTGCAGGTTTCAAGCGAGGAGCGCGAACGCGCAAGCCGCGTCGCCGAATGGTTCGGCGAGGAAGATCTCACGCGCCACTTGCAGATCATGCTCCGCACTCACGGCGAACTGGGATATAAGCAGGAACAGCGCTTCCATCTCGAACTTGGCCTGCTGAAAATGGCGCATGCGCAAAAGCTGCTGCCGATTGAGCAGTTGCTGAGCGATGTGTCCGCGGCGCCTGCGGCGAACACCCAGAAAGCTCTGGCGAGGCCGGCGATGGTGCGCGGCGGGCAGAGCGAGGAGCCGCGGCGGCCCGAACCATCGCAGCCCGCGGCCCGGCCGAATTACGTCAGCCCGTTTGCCGCCGACTCCGCCCGCAAGGGTACTCCACGCCAAGAGGCGCCGACCGATTCCCTTCCTGCACCTGGGCCCCGCATTGTCGCCGCAGCCAGCGTTCCAGAACCCGTAATCATGGGCTCCGCTGCGCCCGCCACGCTGCGCGAGACTTCCCCCGAGCCAGAGAAATCTTCGCAGCCGTCTGAGCCGCAGCCGGCACGAGCCGCGCCCTGGGATGAAATCGCCCGGCTGCAAGCTGCCGTCCTGCAGGCCCTCACTGACGGCAACCAGCACATTCTCGTCTCCATGTTGTCGGGCGGCGAATGGAGCGTCGAAGCGAACGATCTGGTCATCAAAGTTCCGGAGTCGCAAACCGTGGTGGACATGTCGCTCGGCCCAGAGGCGAAGCGTCTCGCCATCGCCTCGGCGAGCGGAGTGCTTGGCCGGGCGATGAAGCTAAAAATCGTTTCGGGCGCTACTGTGGCGGCGCCGGAAAACAAGCGCAACGGCGCCGCGCGCGCCGGGGCGGGTCCCGGAGGCCGCAGCCGCGCCGAGCAGGATCCGGTCGTCCGCCGCATACAGGAGAAGTTTGGGGCCGAAATTCGCACGGTGATTGACTATCGAGAAAAGCGGTAAGGCAAGGTCTCAAAGTTCCAAAGTTTCAAGGTTTCAAGGTGGCCGCATCGAAGCCACCGGCCGTACCATCCACGGCACTGAAGTGTTTAGAACTTTGAAACTCTGAAACCTTGAAACTTTGAAACGCGAGGTGTTATGGGTGGTTTCAACCTGCAGGAATTGATGTCGAAAGCCAAGGCGCAGTACGATGCGCTGCAGAAGAAGATGCAGGAGACCGTGGTCGAAGCCACGTCTGGAGGCGGGGCGGTCACGGCCAAAATGGACGGCCGGAAGCAACTACTTAGCCTGCACATTGATCCCGAAGCCGTGAAGTCCGGCGATGTCGAGATGCTCCAAGACTTGATTCTTGCCGCCATCAACGAAGCCGCCCGCAAAGTGGACGCGCAAATGCAGTCCACGGTGGGAGGGATGCTGGGCGGAATGGGATTGCCGGGAATTTAGCGCTTCCCGGGCCTGGTCGTGGGCTTATGCGGGGCGTTGAGATGAGAATGAAGAATCGTATTTGTGAAATCGCCGTTTGCACTGCGATAGGTCTGTGCGCACTTCTTGTTCCTGCGCGCGCCCAGAACGCTGGATCACCTCAGAAAGAGGCGCTCATGACCATCCACGCGTCCGGCCCGTTCGACGTCAAGGTGACTCCGCAGGACGACAATTCCGGAGACAGCACGCTCGGCCGCCTGACGATTGACAAGCAATACCACGGCGATCTCGACGCCACCGGCAAAGGCCAAATGCTGACCGCCGGAACCGGCGTCAAGGGCTCCGGAGCCTACGTAGCAATCGAGAAGGTTACCGGAACCCTGCGCGGCCGCGGCGGCAGCTTCGTGCTGCAGCACAGCGGCACCATGACGCAAGGTGTCCCGCAGCTGACGATCGCTGTGGTTCCTGATTCTGGCACCGGGCAATTGGCAGGCATCAGCGGAAAGATGACAATCCGTATCGCCGCCGATGGCAAGCATTCCTACGATTTCGAATACACGCTGCCTGCAGTACCGTGAGTTTGTTTGCATTTCTAAACTTGTCATCCTGAGCGGAGCGAACGAGCTGTGTATCTCCTCGCTGCCGGCAAAGTCGCATAGGTTCTTCGCTGCGCTCAGAATGACAATTGAAGGGCGGAATACCCGATGTCCCGCTTTGCCGAACCCATGTCGCGGTTGATTGACGAGCTGAAGAAGCTCCCGGGCGTTGGCGCGAAAAGCGCGCAGCGGCTAGCCTTCTATATCCTGCGCTCCTCGGATGAAGACGCCGAAGCGCTGGCGGCCGCCGTGCGCGACGTGAAGGCCAATCTCCGCCTGTGCTCGGTGTGCAACAACATCACCGACGTTGACCCTTGCGTCTACTGCACCAGCCCGACCCGCAACCAGCGCCTGGTTTGCGTGGTTGAGGAACCCACGAACATAGCCGCCATTGAGAAGACCAAGCACTTCAACGGCGTCTTCCACGTCCTGCACGGGGCGATCTCGCCGCTGCACGGCATCGGCCCCGAGCAGTTGCGGATCTCGAACTTGCTCTCACGGGTTGACGCGGGCAACGTGGACGAAGTTATCCTGGCGACCAATCCCACGGTCGAAGGCGAGGCGACGGCTGTCTATCTCTCGCAGCAGCTCAAGCGGGCGGGAGTGAAGGTGACCCGCATCGCGATGGGCATCCCGGTCGGGAGCGACATCGAATATACCGACGAAATCACCATGCTGAAGGCCATGGAAGGCAGACGGGAACTATAAGGGAACGCCCGGATGCACAACTTCTCGTGCAAATTGTGCAAGACTTTGCCGACCGGCGGGAGCGCTGGTCTAGTCTCCCCGTCTTGAGCCGACTGCCCTATGATGGATAAACGGCTTACAATCAATTAGTTATCGGAATCTGCGACAACTTCACTTGAAGTCCATCCGTGGCCATCTGCGTGCGACCGTCGCCCCCGTCTGTTGTGGGGATCTTCGACCTTAGTCGGTGATCTATGACTGGCCTGCGGAAGCACCGCCGCACGAGCAACGAGCGGCTGGTGAAAATGGTCGTAACCCGACCGGTGAGCAGCCCCAGTCGCGCCGAGCTGCGATGTAACCGCATCCAACCCGACGCATGAAGAAACCGGGCCAACCAGCCCGGTTTTCTTTTTCTCCAGCATCCAGCGACGTGCTTAACACGGTACTTCCGGTTCGAGGAAAACGTTCATCTCTTCATCGGGTGCCGTGATGCCTTCCGGCAAAGTGCCGCGATTGTATTCCGCCATTCGGTTTTTCCATTTGAGGAACTCGGTGATGCTCTGCGGTTCGATGCGGACCTCAACCCGGCGCAGGCTGGCCAGCAGCAGGTTCATCTCATAGCGGAATCCGGTCGCCGTGCGCAGATTTCTGGCGGAAGGCTGCACCATTACGATCTGTCCGTGGCGACACTCCAGCAGACCCCATCCCGGGGGCAACTCGGCCGGCGACACCAGCGCGGGCGGGGTCAGGTAGAAACGCTCGCTGCCCGCGCCTTTTTCCGGCTGCTGCCGAAAAGGCTTGGCGCGATCAGCCAGGAAATCGGGGCGCGTGATCTTGCACTCGACCAGCACCGAATGGCAGGCGCGCTTCCATCCGATCGCATCTGGCATCTCGCCGCTGACGCAGGCCTGCTCCGATAACACCACTCCGCAGCGATAGTGCCGCAGCCAGCGCACGGCTTTTTCGACCAGTTGGACGTGAGTCATAGACACATCAGTTGTAGCCGGAGAAGGAGATGGGCGAAAGTGGCTGGGGAGTTACTCGGTAAGCTTCGCGTTGCCTTCCACTCCTTGACACGCCGGTCCAGCACGGGCTTCAAACGGTCAAAACTCTCCCAGCTGTCCTTGACGTAGTACAGTTCTGTGGGCCCGCAAAGAATCGCGTCGTCATACTTCATGACCGTCATTACCTCCTCGGCGCCAAGTCTTCATCGCCTGCACCACCACCGGCCGCCGCAGCACGGTTTCCAGCAGATATCTTTCAGCGGCGATGGTCTGGGCCGTGGGACTTGCGGGCGCGTATCCCTCGGCGGCGATGACCAGAGCTTCATTTTTGCCCAGAGTTGCAGGCTTGCGCAGAAAGCCATTGGTGCGGCGCTCGCGGCTTGGTGATCGCATAGCTGGGATTTCGATCCGCACCCGCCGGATACGGCCGTCGTGGGCGGCGTCGAGGGCGTTGGCCAACCGGAGGATTGCCGCCAGCCGAATGATCGTTTTCTGGTCGTCAGGCAGCAGATCGCGCAACGCCTTGTGGCTGCGGGTGGGCAGGGCCCCAGCGTGAAAGCGCGCCACGGCGGCCGCGCGCTGCATATTCTCGGCCTTCCATCCCAAGGGCGTTCCGTGCGCCTTGATCAACTCCAGCGAAGTTTTGTGATGGCCTTTCTTCTCCTCCGACCGGCCTACGTCGTGCAACAGGGCCGCGACGTACAGGCTGTCGCGCGCGTCTTCGTTGGCACCACTCGCGGTGGCGCCATTCAGAGTGCCCAGCAAGCCTGCCGCGCCCAGCCCATCGTAGAGTTCGAGCGACAGGCGCGCCACACGCTCGGAGTGCGCAAAGTCAGGATCGAGCGCCTTCGCCCACAGCTTCATGCGGCGGGTGGCAATTTGCTGAATTTGTTTGCCTTGCGGCAGTCCCGCACGCCACACATTCCACAGCGAACCGGACCCAGTCGTCCGTTGATGGTATTCCGCGATCCGTTTGCTCCGCTCCTCCACGATGAGGGCATGCCAGTGCTGGCGCGAATCTTCCTCGGGCAACACAGGGTCAGGGAACACGTGGCTGGACAGCACGGTGGCCCAGAGCACGTCGAGATCGTGCACCTCGCCGAGCAGGTCCTGCATGTGCTTCAGATCGTTGCTCCAGGCAGCGTGCTGCTCGGGAAGAAAATTCTCCACGATGTAGCGAAAGCGCTTGATGCCGATGCGCAGGGTATGGAACGCAACCTGGGAACGATTGCGCATGGCCCGGGTATGCAGCTCGCGGGCTGCAGTCCAGCGCTCCAGGGCAAGGTGTTTGAACACGGCGCTGCCCGGCCGGACACGAGCCGCGCGCTGCGGCAGAGTCCGGCTCCAGTGGCGCCATTGTTTGCGATCGAATTCATCGAGCGCCGCTCGCGCCTCCTGCTTCCGCTGGCCTTCGCGGTGTTTGAGAATTTCGAGCAGGGTGTGGGCTGCGGGATCGCCGGCTGGGTCGAGATCGTCGCTTAAAGTTGCAGATTGCTCCGCGTCCGAAGTCTCCGTTTGTGCCGGATTTGCTTCCGCGTGGAGAGACGCGGGCAGGAGTGCCCGCGCCACATTTGTTGGAGCGGGGTAGAGTTTGTCAATCCACTCCATCATGATCTGCACGTCGCGCAGATCGCCCAGACGCTGGAACAGGCGCTTGCCGGCTTTCTTCATCGCCTTCCAGCCGGGATCGGGATCCATCGCCATGAGCCCGTCGGCCATGGAGCGGCAGCGGCGCAGAGCAACCCGCAAATCGTGCACCGGATCGGCGCTGAAGTCAGCAGACACGTGCTCGCACTCAGTGAGCACGCGCATCATCCAGTAGCGCAGGCCGGTCGTTTTGGCAGGTGCGGTCACAGTCCAACAGTATCTTAGCGGAAGAAGAAGGTGGAAGAGCAAGTTGGAAGAACGAGCCGGAGTTATAATTCAAATATTCGGCCACACTGGGCCTCCCACCGGACACAAAGGCTTGGGGCGCGCCAGGCGGTCCCGGCCTCTGACCCGATGTCCACAGAAAGCATTGTTGTACGCGGCGCCCGCGTTCATAACCTCAAGAACATTGATTTTGAGGTCCCGCACAATCAGTTGACGGTAGTGACTGGAGTCTCCGGTTCGGGGAAGTCGTCGCTCGCATTCGACACCATCTACGCCGAGGGACAGCGCCGGTACGTGGAGTCGCTGTCGGCATACGCGCGGCAATTTCTGGAGCGGATCGAGAAGCCGGACGCCGATACGATTGACGGCATCGCCCCGGCCGTCGCGATCCGGCAGAAGAACACGACGCGCAACCCACGCTCGACCGTGGCGACGGCGACCGAGATTTACGACTACTTGCGCCTGCTCTTTTCCCGCGTGGGGCGGACTTACTGCGCCAACTGCGGGCGCGAAGTGAAGAAAGACACGGTGGACGAGGTTGCCGATGCGATTCTGGCGCTCGATCCGGACACGCGGCTGCAGGCGCTGTTTCCCCTGCAACGGCCTGCCCCTGCCAATCCGGAATCGGCGGCCAAGGCGGCGCGCCCTTCGAAGACAAAGAAGTCCACTCCCGCTGGCGAACACACCGAGGCGCTGAAGATCCGTTTGTTCGACTTGCGCAGGTCCGGGTTCAACCGGCTTTACCAGGCGGGACGGGTCTTCGAATTTTCCACGCCGGAGTCGCTGCTCGACATCAATTTTGATCAGCCTGTCTTCGTACTGGTGGATCGGCTGAGCGTTTCGGCAGAGGCACGGGCCCGCATCGTGGATGCCATTGAGACGGCGTACCGCGAATCGGGAGAAGTGATCTTCGAAGTTGCGACCAGTGACAGCGACGCGGAAGCAGCGGGCAACGCCCGTCCCACACTGCGCTTTGCCCAACGCTTTGAATGCAAGCACTGCAATCTGCGCTACGAGGAACCGGAGCCGAGACTCTTCTCGTTCAACAACCCGTATGGCGCGTGCCCGCGTTGCCAGGGATTCGGCAACACCATTGATTTCGATCTCGACCTGGTCATTCCCGACAAGATGAAAACCCTGGCCGAGGGCGCCATCGAGCCCTGGACCAAGCCCAAGTATCGTGCTCTGTTCACCGATCTGAAGCGTTTTGCCAAACAGGCCGGCATTCCGCTCGATGTGCCCTGGGCGGAACTCGAGGACGAACAGCGGAACCTGGTGATCAACGGCGAAGGCCGGTTTTTCGGGGTGCGCGGGTTCTTCCATCACCTGGAGCGCAAGAAATACAAGCTGCACGTACGCGTGTTTCTGAGCCGTTATCGCGGATATTCGTTGTGCTCGGCGTGCAACGGGACGCGGCTGCGCCTGGAAGCCCGGCAGGTCAAGATCAATGGGCGCAACATCTGCGAAATCTGCGCGCTGACGGTGGAAGACGCGTTTCGGTTTTTCTCACAGTTCGAGTTGACGGCGCAGGAGGCCGAGATCGCCGACAGGCTGCTCGAGGAAATTCGCGAACGGCTGCAATTCCTGAACGAGGTAGGGTTGGAGTACCTGACGCTCGACCGCCTTTCTTCCACGCTGTCGGGCGGCGAAGCGCAACGCATCCAGCTGGCGACTTCGCTCGGCTCACGGCTGGTGGGCACGCTGTATGTGCTCGATGAACCGTCGATCGGCCTGCACCCGCGCGACACGCACCGGCTGATCAAGATTCTTCACGACCTGCGCAATCTGGGAAACACGATCCTGGTAGTCGAGCATGATCCCGACATCATGCGCGCCGCCGACCGCATTCTCGACCTTGGTCCGGGTGCGGGAGAGAATGGAGGCAAGCTGGTGGCCGCGGGCACGTACGACGAGATCGTGCAGCATCCGTCGTCTTTAACGGGACGGTACCTTGCCCACGACCTGCGCATTCAGATGCCGGCTACGCGGCGCAAGCCGGGCGCACAGCAGATTACGATTCGGGGCGTGCGCGCTAATAATCTCAAGGGAGTGGACATCTCCATTCCTCTCGGGATGATCGTCGCCATCACCGGCGTTTCCGGGTCGGGTAAATCAACGCTGCTCCACCAGGTGCTCTACCGGGCTCTGGCGCAAGCGAAGCAGCAGTCGGGCAACGGCGGCACCGGACCGGCGGCGACGTGGGAGAGCCTGGCCGGCGACAAGTTCATTGACGAGGTGGTGCTGGTGGATCAATCGCCGATTGGGCGCACTCCCCGCTCCAACCCGGTCACGTATATCAAAGCATTCGACGCGATCCGGGAACTGTTCGCTTCCCTGCCAGAGTCCAAGAAACGCGGGTTCGCGGCAGGGCATTTTTCTTTCAATATTCCCGGTGGCCGATGCGAAACCTGCCAGGGAGACGGCACTGTCACGGTGGAAATGCAATTCCTGGCCGACGTCGAACTGATTTGTGAAGAGTGCAAGGGCACGCGCTACAAGCCGCAGGTGCTGGAGGTGCGCTACCGCGGCAAGAACATTCACGAAGTGCTGAATCTCACGGTGAAGGAGGCACTGAAGTTTTTTGCCGAGGCGCACAAAGTCACCGAGAAGCTGCGGCCACTCGAGGAAGTGGGCCTGGGCTATCTGCGGCTGGGACAGTCGGCAACGACGCTTTCCGGCGGCGAGGCGCAGCGGATGAAGCTGGCGGCACATCTTCAGCCGGCGGCGCGCGAGCTGGGACGTTCCAGCCGGGGCAGCGAGGCGCGGCCCCGGCAGCGCGTGCTGTACATCTTTGACGAGCCGACGACGGGGCTGCATTTTGATGACGTCAGCAAACTCCTGGCCGCGTTTCGCCGTCTGATTGAAGCGGGGGGATCGATTCTTGTCATTGAGCACAACCTGGAAGTCATCAAGACGGCGGACTGGGTTATTGATCTCGGTCCGGAAGGCGGGAACCGCGGTGGCAAGGTGGTCGGCGCCGGCCCGCCCGAGGCTATCGCCAAGCAGCCCGGGTCTTACACCGGCAAGTATCTGGCGCGTATCCTGAATGGGAATGGCTACTCGCGTTCGAATGGCCGTGCATAAGCTGGTAATCGCCGGGCTGGCGATTGCCGCGCTCGCGACGGCGTGCACTGTTGCCGCTCCAGCTGCGAGTCAGAGTGCGGGCACGCCTTCTTCCTCGTCCCAGACGAACTCTCCCTCTGCTTCACAGCCCGCCTCTTCCCAATCCTCTTCCCAGTCCACGGGCTCGGAGCCGACAACTCCGGCGCCGCCGCTGAAGGAAGGTTCGTCCTCGAGCCAGAGCGGTCGTCGCAAAGCCGGGGCAAGTTCCGGGCACCACATACGAGTTGAGGAGGAAGTCGCGCCGCCGCCGGAACTCGCGAAGGCAGAGACGTTCATTCAAAAAGAGGATTACGCAGCGGCCGAGCCCCTGTTGCGCAAGGCGATTGAAGCCGATCCGGCGAATTACGTGGCGTGGTTCGATCTCGGTTTTGTGGAGAACAAACTGGGCAAGCTGGACGACTCGATTGCGGCCTATCGCAAGTCGGTGGCGGCAAAGCCGGATGTTTTCGAGTCGAATTTGAATCTGGGAATTCAACTGGCCAAGGCCGGCCAGCCGGACGCAGAGCAATTTCTGCGCGCGGCCACACAACTCAAGCCGACCGCTCACGTGGCCGAGGGCCAGGAGCGGGCATGGCTCTCTCTGGCTCGTGTGCTCGAGGCGACGAGGCTGGAAGAAGCGATCGCCGCGTATCGCCGGGCAGCGATCTTGCAGCCGAAGGACCCCGAGCCGCACCTCGCTGCTGGACTTCTCTTCGAAAAACAGGAAAAGTTCTCCGACGCGGTGGAGGAATACAAGAGCGCCCTGGCGCTTGACCCTGCGTCGGACGCGCTGACCGGGCTGGCCAATATCTACATGCGCGGCCGGCACTTCCCGGAGGCCGAGGAATGTCTGCGGAAGCTGGTTGCTTTACATCCGGAACAGACTGCTGCGCACGTTCAGCTGGGCCGAGTTCTCGCTGCCGAAGGCAAGAACGATGCCGCCATTGCCGAGCTGCAGGCGGGCGCGAAGCTGGCTCCGGGTGATGTGTCGGTCCAGCGTGATCTGGCCGACTTGTATGCCACCGCAGGAAAAAATGCCCAGGCGGAATCCGCCTATCGCGCGCTGCTGGCGGCGCATCCCGGCGAGGCAGAACTGCACCGCGCCCTGGGCCAGAGTCTGCTGCGAGAGAAGAAGTATGCCGAAGCGCAGCAGGAATTTCTGGCCACGGTGAAGCTAAAGCCCAATCTGGGCGAGTCCTATTTCGACCTTGCCTTCGCAGCCAGCGAGAATCATGACTACGTCCTGACCATCAAAGCGCTGGACGCGCGAGCCAAACTCCTGCCTGAGACTCCAGAAACGTATTTCCTGCGGGCTTCGGCCTTCGATCACCTCAAGAATATGAAACAGGCTGCGGCGAATTATCACCTCTTCCTCAATACGGCCAACGGGAAGTATCCTGATCAGGAGTGGCAGGCGAAACATCGGCTGGTCGCCATCGAGCCGAAGAAGTAGCGAGTTGCGGATTTCGGTCATGTTTGGGCAGCATCCCCTATTTCGACTGTGCCGCGCCGTCACGTTGGCGGCCGTAGTCACCGCCCTTGGCGCCAGTGCGCTGCCCAGCGGCGAACCTACCGTCGAGGAGTTGAAGGCCCGGCTTTCTTCGACCAGCATTGGCGACCGTCCGCACCTCTGTCTCCAGATTGCTCAGCAGCAACTGGGCGCGACCAGCAAGTTCTACTCCTCGGACGAGGTCGAAAAAGCTCAGGCCGTGCTGACTGACGTCGTCGCTTACGCGGAGTTAGCCCGCGATTACTCGATTCAATCGCACAAGCACGAGAAGCAGACTGAGATTGCGGTACGTGGGATGATCCGCAAACTCACCCAGATCCTGCACTCGCTGGGTCATGACGATCAGGCGCCGGTGAATGATGCCGTCGGCCGCCTGCAACACGTGCGCGACGACCTGCTCGCCGCCATGTTTCCAAAAGGTGCAAAATGACCGCAACGTTGCGTCGCTGTGCGGGCATGTTTCTGGTGATGGCTGCCGGGCTTCCGGTAGCCGCTCAGCGCCACCGCGATCCCCTCACCCAGCCCGAGATTCAGCAGGTTCGCGACGCCAGTTGGGAGCCGAAGCAGCGGCTTACGCTCTACCTTCAGTTCGCCCGGGCCCGGCTGGTGAAGCTGGAGCAGATGCGGGGCGACCCCAAGACCACGGATCGCGCCCAGCAGACTCACGATTTGCTCGACGACTTCCAACTGCTCTACGACGAGCTCAATGACAACATTGACACCTATGTGGATCGCAAGGATGACATTCGTAAGCCGCTGAAGCTCATCATCGAGGCCGATACGGAATTCCAGGCCAAGCTGCTCGCGCTGAAGGATGCCTCCGGCGTCAAGCCGGAGGAAAGCCGGCAGTACGAGTTCGTCCTGAGCAACGTGTTGGACGCGGTGGGCACGTCGTCCGATGACCACAAGAAACTGCTGGCCGACCAGGAAGAGGCGGCCAAACACAAAAAGCTGAATGCGAATTCGAGCGCAAAAGGCGAGGGCAAGCCGGAATAGCAGGCGGCAGCCGGACCTCGGACGTCGGACCTCAGACCTCGGCGAAGCAGGTGATCTGAAACCTGAAGCGCGAAGTCTGAGGTCTGAGGTCTGAAGTCCGAGGTCCGAGGTCTGAGGTCCGGTTCGTGCTACCCTAGCCTCACCGTGCGCGAAGGCCTGCTCGAAATCTTCCAGGACACTTACAACCAGCTGCGGCCCGGGTCTTCCCTGCCCGAGTTGAAGATCGAATTCTTCGCCTTCACCAACGTGAACAATACGATCCGGCTGCGCGATGGGCGGCTGCTGGTGCGGCTGTCAGATCTGCTGGAAGGTGCGCCCGAAGCGGTTCTGCGGGCCATCGCGCATATCCTGCTGGCCAAGATGTATCGCCAGCCCATTGACCGGGGGCACACGGCACGCTATCGGAAATATGTCGGTAGTCATGAAATTGTCCGCAAGGCGCACCTGGTCCGCCAGATGCGTGGACGTAAGCGCCTGCGTTCAGCACGCGGTTTTATCTACGACCTGGATGAGATCTTCGAGGAATTGAATACCCGATTCTTTCATGGGTTGATGGCTCGTCCGCGCATGAGCTGGAGCCAGACCAAGACGCACCGCATTCTCGGTCACTACGATCCCGCGCACAACGCCATCGTCATCAGCCGCATCTTCGACCACCTCGCGGTGCCCCGGTATGTGCTGGAGTACATCGTCTACCACGAGATGCTGCACCTGAAGCATCCGGTAAAGCTGCGCGGCAGCCGGAGATGCGTGCACTCGGCAGAGTTCCAGGCGGAGGAGAAGCTGTTTCCGCGCGTGAAGGAGGCGAATGCGTTCCTAAAGAGGCTGTGAGGCTGGGAAGGGCGCCAGCCACGCGGCGGGCATAGAAGCCTCTGTTGTTGACCGAAGCAGCGGTCCATACAGAAATCGTCGCCTAACTTCCTTCCCTGCAAGCAGAAGCGGTTCAGGGCGTTAATTCGACCGTGTGATCCCGGTCACGCGCGGTTGTGAGGCGGCGGATTGACGCCTCTGGCGCGGGGGACTATCCTAAAATTTGAAATTGAAAATCATTTTCAAGATCGCGTATGGGTACTAGTCATCCCAGTGGCGTCATTCGGAAGCCCCGCGCTTTCACCAGCGGGGCGAGGAATCTCGCGCGGGTCATGAGCGGCGGTTGGTACGCTCCACGCGAGATCCCTCGCTCCGCCTGAAGAACGGCTATGCTCGGGGATGACCTCCAGGCTATGACGAGCAGATTCGGAACTTACACAGCGGGTAATTCATAAATGCTTCAGGCTTTCATCATTACTCTCCGCGAAGGGGTCGAGGCGGCGCTGATTGTCGGCATAACGCTCGCTTATCTGACCAAGATCGGGCGCGCCGAACTGCGCAAGACGGTATATGCCGCGCTCGCTGCGGCGTTTCTGGGCAGCATTGGTGTGGCCATCGTCATCTCCCGCACCCACCTGAACGAGGACGTGTTCGAAGGCTGGATCATGCTGGTGGCGGCGTTTTTCGTGGTCACCATGGTCGTCTTCATGATGAAGACCGGCCGCAAGCTGAAGGGCGAGATCGAGGGCAAAGTCGGCCTGCTCGCGGGCAATGACGCCTGGTTCGGGCTGTTCGTGTTCATTTTCCTGATGGTGCTGCGCGAGGGCGCGGAGACGGTGCTGATGCTCTCGGCCGTCTCGCTCAATTCGACCGAACTGATGAGCTTTCTGGGCACGCTGCTGGGCGTGCTTTCGGCTATCGCCTTTGGCGTGATGTTCGTCAAGGGCAGCGTGCGCATCAACCTCCAGAAATTCTTCCGGGTGACGACGGCCATCATGTTCCTGGTGGCGGCGCAATTGCTGGTCTCGGGCCTGCATGAGCTTTCGGAGAGCGGCGTGATTGCGTCTTCGAAGCGCGAGATGGCGATCATCGGCCCGATCGTCAGCAACGACTGGTTCTTCTTCGTGACGATTTTTGCCCTGGCGGCGCTGATGGTGCTGTTTGACGCCAAGCGGCGCCAACCCATGGCCGATTCGGCTTCGCCGGCCGAGCGACGCAAGGCGGCCTGGACTGCACGCCGCGAGCGGTTGTGGATGGCTTCGGTATATTCGTTCTCATTTGTCTTTATCGCGATGGTCACGGCGGAGTTCATTTATTCGAAGAGCGTGAGCGCGCTCTCGCCGGCGACCGAGGTCACGTTCACCAATGGCCAGGTGAAGATTCCGTTGGCACAGATTGCCGGCGGCGACCTGCATCGTTTCCAGGCGAAAGAGAATGGCACGGAGGTCCGCTTCTGGCTCTATCAGAAACCGGACGGCAAGATCGCGACCGTGTTTGACGCCTGCGAGATTTGCGGGGCGGTCGGCTTTTATAAGAGCGGCAATGGCGTGGTCTGCAAGAACTGCGCGGCTCCGATCAATCCGCAATCGGTGGGCACGGCTGGGGGCTGCAATCCGATTCCGCTCAAGGCCACGCAGACCGCCGACGCGATCATCATCGAGGAGGCGAACATTGCGGCCGGCAGCCGCTTGTTCGGGCAACCGTAGCCGATGTTCGCGCGTCTCGTTTACGAATCGTTCCGGCGCCAGAAGCGGAGCAAAGTTCTGGCCGGTGCAGCCATTACCCTGGGCGTGACCGTAGCCACCGCGATGATCGCGGTGGCGACCGACATCGGCGACAAGATCAACCGCGAACTGCGAACGATCGGCGCCAACCTGATTGTCACTCCGCAAGAAGACTCGCTTGACCTGGAAATTGGCGGGGTGAATTTGAAGCCGCCGAGCGACGGAGCTTTCCTCGCCGAAGCCGATCTGCCCAAGATCAAGGACATTTTCTGGCGGAACAACATCACCGCCTTTGCGCCCATGCTGCCCGTTACTGTGGCCATCGAGCATGCGGGAAAGCGGCAGGACGTTACTCTGCTGGGAACTTATTTTGCCAAGCGGCTTCCGTTGGGCAACGAGGATTTCACCACGGGAGTGCGATCGACATTTGCCTGGTGGAAAGTCATCGGCGCGTGGCCCGAGGACAATTCTCGCAACGTTCTCGTTGGCGAGCGGCTGGCGGGGCGATTGGGCCTGAAGCCGGGCGAGGAGGTCACGGTTAGCGGCCACCGGCTGCGAGTCAGCGGGATTCTCTCGACCGGTGGCGCGGAGGACGATCAGATCGTCGCTCCTCTGGCGCTGGCGCAGGAAATTCTCGGCAAACCCGGAGCCGTGCGCCGAGTTTACGTAAGCGCGCTGACCAAGCCGGAAGATGCATTTGGCCGCCGCGACCCCAAGAGTATGTCGGGAGCAATTTACGAGCGCTGGTATTGCACGCCATATCCGCAGGCGATCGCGCTGCAGTTGGCGGAGGCGATTCCGCACTCGCACGCGGAACAGATTCGCCAGGTGGCGCAGAATGAAGGCGAAGTCCTGACGCGGATCGAAGGCTTGATTTTTCTGATCACCCTGGCTGCGCTGTTTGCATCGGCGCTGGCCGTGTCTGCGGCGATGGCGACGGCCATTTTCGAGCGCCGAGCGGAAGTCGGACTGATGAAGGCCCTGGGCGCGGGAAAGGTCGCGGTCGCAGCCGTATTCTTCGCGGAGGCCACAATGCTGGCCCTGATCGGCGGGGTGGTCGGGTACTTTGCGGGCGCGCTGCTGGCCCGCCAGATTGGGCAATCCATCTTCAATTCGCAGATTTCGATTCCGCCGGTACTTTTGCCGGTAATTCTGGCCATTGCCGTGATCGTCACGTTCGCGGGCAGTGCGGCGGCGATCCGGCGCGCGGTGACTCTTGACCCTGTGTTTGCCCTGCGAGGTGAACTGTGAGCGCGCCTGGGTTGCAGAACATGTCTCATGCCGCACGCGATCTCGCCGCCAGCCGCGCCCATGCACCGCACACTTCGATGTTCCTGCGCATGCTGGTGCGGGCGGCGGTTCTGCGCCGCGGACGCGCGGCTTCCGCGCTGTTTGCCATGGTGGTGGCGGCAGCCGTCGCTGCCGCGATGCTGAATCTTTATGTGGATGTGCAGGCAAAATTGCGGCGCGAATTCCGCAACTACGGCGCCAACGTCATCCTCGTGGGCAAGGACGGCGCTTCCCTTCCCGCGAATACAGTCGCGCAAGTGGATTCTGTCCTCGCCGGTCGTGGCATCGCCGCGCCTTTCGCGATGATCGTCGCCCGCACCAGTGACGGCCAGGCGATCGTGGTGGCCGGCACGGATTTCGACCGGGTGCGCCAACTCGACCACTGGTGGTCCGTGAGCAACTGGCCTTCGGTATCCCAACAGGCTCTGATCGGCGTGCGCGCCCTGCCGGCGGTGGCTCCCAAGCATCAGCCATTCGACTTGAGTTTCCAGGGGCGAACGATTCATCTCACACCGGCGGGCACGGTGCAGACGGGAGCGGCCGAGGACAGCCGCATTTACCTGTCCCTGGCAGATTTCGTGGCGTGGACGGGCGTTCAGCCCGCCACGATCGAAGTTTCAGCCAACGGGTCGCCGGAACAGGTCACGGCCATTATGAACCAGCTCACGCAGGCGATTCCGGCCGCGGACGCGCGCCCGGTGCGGCAGATCATGGAAGGCGAGGCGCGGGTACTGGGCAAGACGCGCGCGACTTTGCTGGCGGCTGCCGCGCTGATTATTTTGACGGCGGCGTTGTGCGTGCTTTCCACTCTGATGGGCTGGGTATTTGACCGGCGGCGCGACTTCGCCATCATGAAGGCCCTGGGTGCCTCAGGACGCCTGCTGAACGGATTCTTCGCGGCGGAGGCCGCCGTCCTGGGCGCGACCGGGGCTGTGATCGGGTTTGTGGTGGGAATCGGCATCGCGGCGTGGATCGGCCGCGTGAACTTTCACGCCGCGGTCGTGCCACGTTTCAGTGTGCTGCCGGTGGTTCTAGCTGGTAGCATCGCAGTAACGCTGCTGTCAGCGATCCTGCCGATCTCGCTGCTGCGCCGGGTACAGCCGGCGGTCATTCTGAGGGGAGAGTGAAATGATTCAGATCAAGAACGTCACCAAGCTCTATCCCGCCAAGGAAGCGGGAAACGGGAATGGTTCGGGCAAGGACAACGGCGCGATTCATGCTCTGGACCACATCTCCCTGCACGTAACCCAGGGCGAATGGCTCTCGATCATGGGCCCCTCGGGATCGGGCAAGTCCACGCTGGTGAATCTGATTGGCTGCCTGGACCAGCCAACGTCAGGCGAGATCTGGCTTGACGGACAGAATGTTGCGGGCATCTCCTCCACTGAACTGAACCGGGTGCGGGCGGAAAAGATTGGCTTCATCTTCCAGCAGTTCCACCTGATCCCTTTCCTCACCGCAGTCGAGAACGTCATGCTGGCACAGTACTTTCACAGCATGACCGACGAAAAGGAGGCGATCGAGGCGCTCACGCGCGTCGGCCTCGGCGACCGCGCCCACCACCTGCCGTCGCAGCTCTCCGGTGGCGAGCAGCAGCGGGTTTGCATTGCGCGGGCGCTGATCAACGATCCGCGGATCATTCTGGCGGACGAACCCACGGGCAATCTCGACGCGCAGAACGAAGAGATCGTGCTGCGTCTGCTGCGCGAGTTTCACCAGCAGGGGCGGACCATTGTGATGGTCACCCACGATCCGGTGGTGGCGCGGCTGGCCGACCGGCGGATCGAATTGCACCACGGCAAGATCGCGGCGCAGGAAGTTTTCTCCATGGCCGACGAAGAGCAGCTCGACGAAGTTCTGGAAGAGATGTGGGTGCTCGAAGAGAATGGAGAGATCGCCGAAGTCGAGCGCATGGAAGTGCACGGCGCGTTGCCGGTCAGCCTGGCGATCGAGAGAATGATCGGGCTGGGACTGGTGGTTTCTGCACCGCACCCACCGCAAGCGCACCAGCACAGGCCGTTTGTGAATCCGTGCCACGATGCGTTGAAGCCGGTGTCAGCGTCGGTCGGCGACGGAACACTGATCGTGGAACTCACGCCGCGCGGCCGTGAACACGCGGGCAGCATTATCCGGCGCCACCGGCTGGCGGAGCGCCTTTTCACCGACAGCCTCGCCATGGACAGCGAAACCGAAATCGAGCAGCAGGCTTGCAAGTTCGAGCATATCCTCTCCGCGGAAGCGACGGACAAAATCTGCGCGTTCCTGGGCCATCCGAGGACCTGCCCTCACGGGGCGCCGATTCCGCCCGGGCCCTGCTGCGGCAGAGCCGGTGACTACGAAAATCTGATGAAGCGACTCGAGCAGGTTGAGCCCGGCCGCCGGTTTACGCGAGAAGACATGAATGAGCGATAATGACGCGTACAGACTTTCAGGGCTAACTCGTGTCCCGAACGTAATACTGAGAAGCCCCGATCTCAAACGCCTGCGCCCTGCTTAGAATGACCGCCCGTCGTCCCACCATCGGCGTATTCGATTCCGGCTTTGGGGGCCTGACCGTCCTTAAAGCTTTACTTGAGCTTATTCCGGGGGCGGATTATGCCTATTTCGGCGACACGGCCCGCCTGCCCTACGGATCGAAATCGGTCGAGACGGTGGCTCGCTATGCCGTGGAAGCCGCGCACTACCTCGAGTCCGCTGGCGCGCAGATGCTGGTGATCGCATGCAATACCGCGACTGCGCTGGCGCTGGATCGAATCACGGCGGCGGCTCACGTTCCTGTCGTCGGCGTGGTTGAGCCGGGGGCAGAGGCGGCCGGGGCCGCGACGAAGAATCATAAAATCGTTGTCATCGGAACCGAGGCTACGGTCAGCAGCCATGCCTATCGCAAGGCTCTCGAGGCCCGCAACCTGCAGGCACGGGAGAAAGCGTGCCCTTTGCTGGTTCCGCTGGTGGAAGAAGGATGGGTGGAGCACGCCGTTACCGAGCAGGTCGCGCGCATCTACCTGGCGGAGGCTTTCGGCGACGGGTTCGGCGATGCCGATGTGCTCGTTCTCGGCTGCACCCACTATCCACTGCTCAAGCCGCTGCTGCATCGCGTAGCGCCGTCCCATGTGACCATCGTGGACTCCGCGGAATCGACGGCGCGCGCCGTGGCTTCCCACCTGCAGCAACTTTTGCCGTCCCCGTCTGCCGCCGCTGCCGAACGCCGCGCCGCACCGCGCCTCAAGTTTTTCGCGACGGATTCGGTGGAGAAATTCCGGCGGCTGGGCCAGCGCTTTTTGGGGCACGCAATCGAAGACGTGCTGCACGTCGACCTGAAAGAGTAGCTGGATTTGAAGGATGCCGCAGGCTTGGCAGCTGCGGAGCTTCGCGCCGCCGGACGTCCGGGCGGTTGCAATCTACGAGAGATTGGGATTTTGCACAAGGATGGCCGTGCACTTCACAGCGCTAAAGAAGGTTTCTGAGGAGTAAGACCTGGGCCGGGACGACGGCTCAGTACAGGTGGAAGTCCACTTCGACGGCAATCTCGACCCGCACCGGGTGGCCGTCTTTCATGGCAGGTTCGAACTTCCAGGTCTTGACTGCTTGAATGGCTTTTTCGTCGAGCCCCATGCCCAGGCTGCTCAGCACCCGAATATTGCTGGGGAGGCCGTCTGTTCCGACGATCAGGCCGAGAGTGCACACGCCCTGGTACTTCGCTTTGCGGGCTTCCTCGGAGAACTCAGGTTCGGGCTGGTAAATCGCCCGGGGCGGCGAGACTCCGCCACCGACGTGGAAGATGCCGCCTCCGACGCCGCCGCCTTCACCCGGTCCAAAGCCCGGCCCCTTACCTGATCCCACGCCGCCGCCGCTGCCCGTACCGATGCCGCCGCCCGAACCCGTGCCGTTCGACGGCAACACGGCGTGCGCCATCGGGTCGCCCAGGTTGGGCATGTTATTGGACGCGAGTTGCACCTGGGGCGGGATCACGATCGTCGGCTCGACTGGGAGCTTGGGATTCTCGTTGCGCACCACCACCACGGGAGGGGTGATCTGCTCCATCGAGAACCTCGGCAATTTCCCTTTGGTGGCCTGCAGGACATCCCGATCGCCGCCACCGCCGCCGCCGCCAACCTGTGTCTTGGAAGGCTTCAGGGCGGGGATATCGTCGGGGTCAATCAATGTGACGGTCACCTTCTGGATCGGAGCCGCTTTCACCATGTGCCGCCCAATCAGAACGCCGGCGACAACGATCGCAACGATGAGGATGTGGACGCCCGTTGAACCCAAGGCTCCGTTCTTCCAATTGCTGTAAAAACCCCAGATGTCTTTAACCGGCTCGGGCTTCGATTCCAGCTTCAGGGGCGGGAGCTTCTTGGGGAAAAAAAAGTCGTCCAGTTGCTGGGCGAGAGACTTCCAGAGGGGCTCTTCAAAGCTCTGCGCAGCTAGACAAAGGTGCAGTTCCGGCTCTTGGCCGGAGGTGTTCGGATTGACTTGCACGGATCCCATATTCCCGGTCAGGACATCCTCACTGGTGCGGGTAAGTCAGCCTATAGCCCTGAATACCCCTCTTACACAGATGAGCGACAATGGCTCGAAGTTGCTTGCATTTACACCCGATTTTGCACATCAGGTACCTGTGCGCCCATGGAGCAAATCGGGTCGCTCCCTGCTTTCTAAAATTGTAACTCCTCTTTGAGGTTAAAGACAGTGCATTTCGTTGTGCCCGGCAACTCACCGAAAGACATGTCCTTCCTGTGGGCCGCGCCGGGCAGCTTAGAGAGAAGCTGACGGAGTACCTTCCCCGTTGCCGCTCATGGACGTTCCCTGCCCCGCTCCCTATAATGAAAAGATTCAATCATTTGGGAGACGTGATCGAGTGCCGCTCGAACTGAAAGCGACCATCAACCTGCCTAAGACCGCCTTCCCCATGAAGGCGAACCTGCCTCAGAATGAGCCCAAAATGCTGGAGCGCTGGGAGCAGATAGGCATTTACGAACGCATCCGGCAGGCGCGGAAGGGCGCGCCGCGCTACATCCTGCACGACGGCCCTCCTTACACCAGCGGGCCGATTCATCTGGGCACGGCGCTGAACAAGTGCCTCAAGGATTTCATTGTCAAATCGAAGACCATGGCGGGTTTTGACGCTCCCTACGTGCCCGGGTGGGACTGCCACGGCCTCCCGATCGAGATCAAAGTTGATAAGGAACTCGGCGGCAAGAAGCTGCAGATGAAGCCGATGGACGTGCGCGCCGTCTGCCGCAAATACGCTCAGAAGTACCTCGACCTGCAGCGGACGCAGTTCAAGCGCATCGGAGTCTTCGGGCGGTTCGAACGCCCCTATGCCACGATGACTCCGCAGTACGAGTCGGTGGTGCTTTCTACTTTCTTTTCGTTCTACGAGAACGGGTTCGTTTACAAGGGGCTGCGCGCCGTCTACTGGTGCATGCATGACGAGACGGCGCTGGCCGAGGCCGAAGTCGAGTACGAAAATCACACCAGCAGCACGGTATGGGTGAAGTACGGGCTGCTCGACGATCCGGAGAAGATTGACCCTGCGCTGGCAGGAAACAAAGTCTCGACCATCATCTGGACGACAACTCCGTGGACGCTTCCCGCTTCAATGGCAGTGGCATTTCATCCGGATGAAGAGTACGTCGCGCTGGAAGTTCCCGCTTCTCGCAAAGACGGCGAGAAGTGGGGCACCCAAAGCGGCGAAGTTTACATCGTTGCGTCGAAACTGGCGGGCAGCGTAGCCGCGCAGTGCAATCTCGCCAATCCGCGCGAACTGGCGCACTTCCCCGGGCGCAAGCTGGAGCGGCTGAACTTCCAGCATCCATTTCTGGACCGCAAGGTTCTGGGCGTCCTGGCCGACTACGTCACCATGGACACGGGAACGGGCGTAGTCCACACTGCTCCTTCGCACGGGGCCGAGGATTTTGTCACGGGCGTCAAGTACGGCCTCGACGCCACCAGCCACGTGGACGAGAAAGGCATCCTGCGCGACGGCCTGCCCGAGTATGACGGCAAGCGCGTGTGGGATGCGAACCAGCCGATCATTGAGCTATTGAAGACGCGCGGCGCGCTGCTACACACCGAAAAGACGGAGCACTCGTATCCGCACTGCTGGCGCTGCCACAATCCCGTGATCTTTCGCGCTACCGAGCAGTGGTTCATTTCCATGGAAACGCCCATGCCCGGCGGAGCCTCGAAAAACGACACTCTTCGCACGCGTACGCTGGAAGAGATCAGGAAAGTGAAGTGGGATCCGGCGTGGGGCGAGGAGCGGCTGGCGAATATGATTCAGACCCGCCCAGACTGGTGCATCTCGCGCCAGCGAGTCTGGGGAGTGCCGATCGCGGTCTTTCTCTGCGAAGCCTGCGGCAAGCCGCTCAACGACCGCGCCATCAACCGGAAGGTGGTCGAGTTGTTTGCGAAGTCGGGGGCAGACGCCTGGTTTACGCCCGAATCTGACAGAATTCTGCCTGCCGGAACCAAGTGTCCGCACTGCGGCAGCACCAGGTTTGAGAAGGAGACCGACATTTTCGATGTGTGGCTCGAGTCGGGCGCGAGCTATCTCGCGCTCATCCATGACGAGCCGGAGTATCCCTGGCCCTCCGACCTCTACCTCGAAGGCGGAGATCAGTATCGCGGCTGGTTCCAGTCTTCCCTGCTCTGCGCCATGGGCACGCGCGCTACGCCTCCTTATAAGAACGTAGTCACGCCGGGATGGACGCTCGATGAGAAAGGTCAGGCCCTGTCGAAGTCGCGAGGCAACGATGTGGACCCGGTGGATATCTCCAGCCGCCTGGGCGCAGAAGTCGTGCGTCTGTGGGTAGCCTCGGTCGACTTCCGCGAAGATGTGGTGGGCTCGGAAACCCTGATGCAGCGGGTGGCGGAGAACTATCGTGCGATCCGCAATAATCTTTTCAAGAACGCGCTGGGAAATCTTTACGATTTCAATCCGCAAGTGAACGCCGTGCCCTTCGAGAAGCTGGAATTGCTGGACCGGTACATGCTTGGCCAGACCTGGGCTCTGGCTCAGGAGGTGCGCAGATCGTACGACGACTTTGCCTTTCACAAGATTTACCACCGCGTGAATCATTTCTGCGTAGTGGATCTGAGCGCGTTTTATTTCGATGTGATCAAGGACCGCCTTTACACCTATGCTCCGGATTCCCTCGGCCGGCGCTCGGCGCAGACTGCCGTCTGGCGCATTTGTGAGGCGATGGCGCGCCTGCTCGCGCCAATTTTGACCTTTACCTGCGAAGAAGTTTGGCAGCACTTGCCCAAGATGCCGGACCGTCCCGAGAGCGTGCATCTCGCGAAGTTCCCCGAGGCCGGCGACGTGCTGGGCGCGGCTTCGGTTCCGGCAGAGAACGCACAGCAGTCCCAGGACTGGACGGCTCTGCTCTCCGTGCGCGAACAGGCAATGAAAGCCCTGGAAGAGGAGCGCAACAGCAAGCGCATCGGAAAGAGTCTGGAGGCCCAACTCATCATCACCGCCGCGGAGCCCGCGTACTCGGTTCTGCAGCGCTACGCCGACCAGCTTCGCTATTTGTTTATCGTCTCCGCGGTTACGCTCACGCAAGGCACGGGCAACGGCACGGGCGGAGTGCGCGTGGAGGTGAAGAAAGCCGATGGCGCCAAGTGCGAACGTTGCTGGAACTACTCCACGCACGTCGGCGAAGACAAGACGTATCCGACGGTCTGCGAACGTTGCAGCGCGGTGCTGAAGCAACTGGAGGGCTGAGTATTTCTCCGCGTGCTCTGCGGCCTTTCTTCGCGTGGTTGGCGGTTCAGTGCTTTTGCAGTTCGTGCAAAACCCTTAACCGCGAAGGTCGCGAAGGTCTCGCGAAGAACGCTGAGAGAATCCGGCGCCGCGGCGACTGAACGGAAACTGGAGGGCCCAGCGTTCCTTTGCGCCCTTCGCGGCCTTTCTTCGCGTACTTCGCGGTTCAATGCTTTTCGCAGTCCGCGCGAGGCCGTTAACCGCAAAGATCGCTAAGCTGTCGCTCGGAGCGCGAAGCAAACCGCTTACAATAACAACCGCATGTCTCTTAACCGCGCACGCACTGCTCACTTCCTGCTCGCCCTGATTGTCGTGCTCGTGGACCGCTGGACGAAGCATCTGGCGGCTACGCGCATCGCGCTCTATGCCCATATCCAGATCATCCCGCGATTCTTTCGCCTCACCCACACCGAGAACAGTGGCGCTGCTTTCAGCCTGTTTGCCGATTCGCCGGCGCACTGGAAGACGGAGTTGCTGATCGGCTTCTCGCTGGCCGCGATGCTGATCGTCACGGTGCTGCTGTGGAAGCAGCCCCGCGCATTGACGACCACCGGGATCGCGCTGTCGCTGATTCTGGGCGGAGCGACGGGAAATCTCTGGGACCGCTTGGCCAGCGGGCGCGTCGTGGATTTCCTGCTGTTCTACATCCGGCAGTATCAATGGCCGGTGTTCAATCTGGCGGACAGTTCGATCGTGATCGGGGCATCGTTGCTGGTAATCGAGATTCTGTTCAGGGGCCAGGGATCAGAGGTCGGGGGTCAGTCGCAAGGTCAGACGTAGGACACTGGCCCCTGACCTCTGACCCCTAACTCTATGGCGCCCCGTACAACTGCCGGTACACACTGGCGTTGCGCAGGATGGCCTGCACGTACTCGCGCGTTTCGGTGAATGGGATGGACTCCACGAATTCTTGCGGGTCGCGGTATTGTCCCTGCCCCAGCCACTCTTCTACCCGGTCTGATCCCGCATTGTAGGCGGCCAAGGCGTATTCGAACGAACCGCCGAAGTGGTCGACCATGCCACGGAAATAGCGCGTCCCCAGTTGCAGATTGACGCCGGGGGTATACAGCTGGCTGGGGCTGTAGTGCTTTAGGTTCTCCTGGCGGGCGACCAGTTTTCCGGTCCTGGGCAGCAGTTGCATCAGGCCCACCGCATTCGCATGCGAAACAGCCGCCGGATTAAACTCCGATTCCTGCCGGATCAGCGACGCGACCAGGTACGGGTCCAGTCCATTGGCCAGAGAAAACTTTCTTAAGTCTGTCCAGTAAGGCCGGGGAAAAAGCGCCTCCCAATAGGGCCGCGGCAGGTCGGGAATGTCCACCGCGAAATAGCTCGGCACCGAGTGCTTCAGCACTTCGATGGCGCGGTCGTAATGGCCGGTATCGAGGCAAAGTTGTGCCGTCGCGGCCAGGGCCCAGTTGCCCCCGCCAGCTTCCGCCGACTGCAGTTCACGCACGGCAAAATCCACCAGGCCGCCATTTCCCAGCAACTCCGCCTTCTCCAGGTGCAGGTCATCGGACGGAGGCTCCTCGATCACGACCTTCTCATAGTTGAGCGGCGGAACATGGTCGAGCACGGCGTACTGCCCCGGAGCATCCGCCGTGGCGGGGAGTTTCTTCAGACGCTGCCGGCCCAGTTCGGCGTAGTAGTAATTTCGATAACGTTCCGACAACTTCAGATAATAGGCGCGGGCCATGCCGGGCTGGTTATCTTCTTCGGCCAGCCGCGCCCGCCAGTACAGCGCGGCAGAGGTTTCATTGCCCGCGGGATACAGCGCGATCTGCTCGTCGAATTCCTTTTTGGCTTCGTCGTTTCGGCCCTGACGCAGCGTCAGCCACGCTGCCTTCCAGTGCGCGTACGACGCGCGCGATCCATTGGGAAAACGCTGCTGTAGTTCACGGAACGCGTCCAGCGCCTGGTCATATTCATGGTGCACAAGATGAAGATTAGCCACCGAAATCAGCGCCGCTTCCAGCCACGAACTGGTGGGCGCCTCCTTTCGCAGGTCGTCGACCGTGCGGTAAAACTCTTCGTTTTCCTCCAACGACCAGGCGACCTCGCCCAGAATGTACAGCCGCTGCGCGTTCTGATCGTCGGTCGCGCCGGGCAGAGTCGTCAGCTCGGCTTTGGCCTCGCGGTTCCTGCCCGCACGATGCAGCGCATCTGCCAGTTCCAGCTCAGCTGCGGGACGATTCGCAGTGCCGGGATGGAGAACGAGTTCACGATATTCCTCCCCCGCATCGTTGTAGCGCCGCGCTTTCATCAGCAGATCACCGCGCGTCTTGCGCTGTGCCGGAGTCGCTGGCGGCGCCTGCGGCAGTTTTTTCAGCTCGGCATCAGCCGCGTCCGCTTCTTCCGCAGTCGGCATGTTGTAATAGACGTTCGCCAGGGCCTCGGCTGCTCGGATCTGGTGACCCAGCGCGGCGTAGGCACGGCCGAGCGTGAACTCGATGTCCGACCGCGCGGGCAGGCGTTCTTTCTCCAACAATTCCGCCGCTTCCGCGGCTCGTCCTTCGTTCAGCAACGCGCCGGCGTAGCTGACGTCTGCATCCCGCACCAACAACGAGTCGGGATATGTGGCCGCAAAATTGGCCAGCGTGGCCAGCGCTTCCGCCTGGCGCCCGGTTTGCAAATAGCTAGTCCCGAGGTAATAGGCGACATAGTCGCCGAGGTCCCCTGCCAGCGGCTTTGCGCGATTCAGAGGATCAATCGCTTTGGCATAGTCATGGTCCAGCACGTGCGCGTACCCCACCACCAGCCAAGCCAGAGCTCCGGCATCTTCCTTGGCGTGCCCACGGGCGTAGGCTTCGACCCCGGCATAGGCGGGGAGAGTTCGATCCTGGATCAACTGCTGCGCCATTGTCCGCAGGTTAGTCGAGGCGACGAACGCCTGGTGCATGCGGCGCACGCGGGGGGAAACAGGTTTCCTCCGCTTCTTCGTGGCTGCCGCGTGCGTTTGTCCCGTGGTCGTCTTTTTGCCCGCCGTCTTGCCGGCCGTTTGGGTTGAATTGGTTGGAACTGCTGTGGATTTCGGCCGCGCAGGCTTGCGCGCAGAGGGTGCAGCGGGAGCAGATTGCTCAGGCGCGGCCTGCTTATCGGGAGCAGTGGACGAAGTGGGAGCGGACGTGGAGGAAGGCGCGGAAGAGGGCGGCGACTGCTGGGATTGCCGCGGAAGAACCCAGGCAGCCGAATCCGTGCCACTGAGAAACCCGCATAGCGCGCCCACCACGAGCACCCACCACCACTTGAGAGCGAATCGAACCACAATCTTATTTTCGCGGGGAGCCGCGAATCCCAGAACTCACTTGCGGAAGTTGGCACCCATGAGGGAAGCGTCCTCCTCGGCCAGGCTGCGCACAACTTCCTTCTGAAAATAATCGCCACTGGCCGCGATGGTATTGCCATAGCGCTTCTGATACGAGGACCGGCTCTTTTCGATGTCGTCCTTCAGGCGGTCATAAAGATCTTTGCTGCGCCGGCCTTCGGCCACCTTGGCCTGGTTATAGAGCTTGATCTCATCCACCAGCAGACGGGCGAAGCGCTGCGCTTTGCGATGGGTATCAGCATCCTCGGCCGACAATCCTGCAAACGGGTCGGTCGCCGCAGCCGGCGCGGATGCCCCTGCGCCCGCGGCCTGCGCGGAAACCTCGACCACCTCCGCCGCCGGTTCCGGCTCCGGCGCCTTGGGTTCGGTATGCCGCGGAGTGTGGGCAGCGAAGGGGTCAGCAAACGTACTCACCGTTTGCACGGGAACTGCAACCGCGGCTCTTTCAACCGCCGTCGCGGCTTCGGGTCCCTCCCGCTGTGCCTGCTTGCGCAGCGAAGTCACTTCCAGCCAGGCGCTGGTCGCGATCACCAGCACCTCCAGAGATGGCGCATCCAAAAGTCCGGTTGAGCCGCCGTCAGCGTAGAGCAGTGCGGCAACTTTGTCTTTGAGGACCAGAGGCAGGACCAGAATCTGCTCATTGGAGGGTCCGCCAAAGCGCTCCACGAATCGGCCATCCATTTCGGCAATGTTGCCGGGGGTTACCACGCGATTCTGGAAGGCGTGGGCTGCCGGGCCGCTGCTCATATCGAGCGGAAGATCTTTGACCGCGTCGTCGTCTCCAAAACCGCGGCTCTGCCATCCCGTGGCCGCTCCGGTCTTCACTACAAACAGGGCGACGCGGGCCGCGCTCGCGCTGCCCGCATCGAGCAAGGCGCGAAGAATTTCCTTCTGCGTGGTACCGGCATGAATGCTGGCGATCGCTTGAACCAGGCTTCCGGTGCCGCCCGCAGCCGCCGGCGCGGGAACAGAGGCCGATGCCGGCAACTCCTCCATCACACGCTCGACCAGTTCCGCCTGCAGTTTGGGAAGTTGGCGGTCAAGAACCTGCGCCACTGCACGTTCGACGATTTGCTGAAGTTTCTTGCTCTCAGCCATGTTCAGAAAACCGCTCCCAGCTTCGACTCTTCCCCAACCGGGAAACACTGCTCTAACTGCTGATTATACGGAACTTGCACGCCGGTGGCAGGGTACCATAGTACCTGCTCGTCCGGGGCGACAACCGCCTCTCTGAACTCTACCCTAAACTTCTGCCAACGCCTACCTGAAAGCCGTTGGGCAAAAGACTGGGTTACCAAGTAAAATAACAGCTTCGCATTGGACGCTGCGTCACGATCTGGCGTCGCGTGAAAAAACTTGCATCGCCGAAGCCATGGGAGCTATCCAAAACAAAGTAGTAGAGCCTGTTAGCGACGAGCTGGCGCTGGTACGGGCAGCCAAGCAGGGCGACGACTCGGCTTTTGAGGAATTGGTCCGCCGTTACGACCGCAACGTCTTTCGCATCGCGCAGCACATCACGCAAAACCGCGAAGACGCTGAAGACGTAGTGCAGGAGGCGTTTCTCAAAGCTTACAGCAACCTGACGAAGTTCCAGGAGCAGTCGAAGTTCTATACCTGGCTGGTACGTATCGCCGTCAACGAAGCGCTGATGAAGTTGCGCCGGCGCAAGCCCGAGCGCACCGTCTCGCTGGACGAGGACATCAAGACCGAAGATGATTCTCTGCCCCGGGAGATCGCGGATTGGAGCCCAAATCCGGAGCAGCAGTACACGCAGGCGGAGTTACGCGAGATTTTGAGTAAGACCATCCAGGGCCTGCCCCCGGGCTTCCGGACGGTGTTTGTGTTGAGGGACGTGGAGGGACTGTCGACCGAAGAGACGGCAGCCGCACTGGAATTGAGCGTGCCCGCGGTAAAATCGCGGTTGTTGCGGGCCCGGCTGCAGCTGCGCGAAAGGTTAGGACGGTACTTCCAGAAACGCGACAGTGGAGATGGGACCCAGTGAAATGCTCTGAATTTTTGCACGAGCTGACCAATTATTTGGACGGCGTCCTCGACGACAAGACAAAAGTCGAGTTGGAGAATCATCTTTCCTGGTGCCACAACTGCTATGTGGTTTGCGACACGACCAAGAAGACCATCGAGATCTACCGCGACTCCCAGCTCTACGAACTTCCCGAAGACCTGCGCAGCCGGCTGCGGTCCGCCATCATGACCAAGTGCCAGCAACAGAAAAAGCGCGGTCCACAGAGCGTGTAAGCCGAGCCATTATTTTCCCTTTTTTGGCCGCTTCCTATCAGTAGCCCATATCATTAAGCCCATGCCGCGCCGCGTTTGCCCTCCGTGGACCGGATATCTGCTCGCCCGGTTCGAAGCTGAACTGGCCGCTGCCTGAGCAGCGCGATTCCAAATCACTGCGCGTCGAAGTCACGCTGCGCTGCTGGGCAAGAACGTAACTGCTCTGGATTTTCCATTCTGGGACAACCTACAGTGCTTCCCGTACCGCGCCTAAGTCACTCCCATCAGGCGACTTGCGCGATTCAGCGTGCACACCCACCGAAAATCGAAACCCTTTCCGCTCCGGCTGAATCTAAGTACTCAGCAGTGGCGTTTGGGATTGGCCGAGAGGGGGCGCCACTCATTCGAACAGGTTCGCGGGACGAACATCCCGCATGTGGAAGGTGGGGTCATGATTGCAAAGATGTTTGAGGTATTGTTTGGCTGCCGGCACTCCCGCTACAGCTTTCCGGTCACCGTTCGCAGAGGAGCGGGAGCGCGCCGCCCCCCGGCCGCCGCTCTGACCGGAACCTACGTCGCTTGTCTCGATTGCGGCAGAGAGTTTCCCTATGACTGGAAGGAAATGAAGGTTATCACGTCACCGGCTTCGCATCGCGAACACCTGGCCGAACTGGCCAAGCACGCCGCCTGAACTGGGCGGAGTCGCCGGTCGCGACGGTTCGCTCCAAAAGAATGCCCCGCTATGAAAGCGGGGCAGATTCTTGTTCGAAGTTGGCGAGTTCAGTCCGCCGCCATCTTCGCGGTGACTCTTTTTTCCATCGGCACGAACGCGCGCTCGTCATATCCGGTGTAGATCTGACGCGGCCGGGCGATTTTCTGCTCGGGATCGGTGACCAGTTCCTGCCATTGTGACAGCCAGCCGGCCGTGCGCGGAATGGCAAACAGCACCGTGAACATCTCCGGCCGGAATCCCATCGCTTGGTACATGATCCCGGAATAGAAATCCACGTTCGGGTACAGTTTGCGTTTCACGAAGTACTCGTCTTCGAGCGCGATCCGCTCCAGTTCCAGGGCGATCTCGAGCTTGGGATTGCGTCCCGTAACCTGGAAGACCTGCTCCGCACTCCACTTAATGATCTTGGCCCGCGGATCATAATTCTTGTAGATGCGGTGCCCGAAGCCCATCAACTTGCCGTGCCCATCTTTCACTTTCTTGACGTAGTCCCAAACCTTGTCCTTCGATCCGATTTCGTCGAGCATTTTCAGAACTTCTTCGTTGGCGCCGCCGTGCAGCGGTCCAGCCAGCGCCGAGGCTGCCGACGCCACGGCCAGGTACGGATCGGTCTGCGAACTCCCTACCGCTCGCATCGCGTTGGCGCTGCAGTTCTGCTCATGATCAGCATGCAAAATAAACAAAATGTCGAGCGCACGTGCGATTGCGGGCTGGGCTACGTACTTGGGCTCCACCATCTTCCACAGCATGTTCATAAAGTTTTCGGTGTAGCTCAGATCGTTGTCGGGATACACGTACGGGAATCCAACGTTGTGCCGATATGACATGGCGGCGATGGATGGCACCTTCCCGATCAGCCGAACGATCTGATGCATGCGGTTGTCTGGGTCATGCACCTGCTTCGCTTCCGGATACACGCTCGATAGCGCCGCAATCGTGCTCACGAACATGGACATGGGATGGGCCGAGTAGCGGAAGCCCTCCATAAACTTCTTCGTGGTTTCATGCAGCATGGTGTGATGGGTGACGTCGTACACCCAGGTCTTCAGCTCTTTCTCCGTGGGTAATTCGCCATACAACAGGAGGTAAGCCACTTCCAGAAAGGTGCAATGCTCGGCGAGGACTTCGATGGGATAGCCGCGATAGCGGAGGATCCCCTTGTCGCCGTCGATATACGTAATGCTGCTCCGGCACGAAGCCGTGTTCATAAATGCCGGATCGTAGGTCATCAGCCCGAAGTCCTCCGGGTCTGTCTTGATCTGGCGCAAATCCATCGCCCGGATCGTGCCGTTCTCCACCGGGACGGTGTATGTTTTGCTGGTGCGATTATCAGTGATGCTAAGAGTGTTTTCTGGCATGGGCGGGCTCTCCTCGCGGGCGCAGTTCCAACGTAGCCGAGCGTATGTCCGTTTTCAAGGCCAATCTGTGATTACGATCACGTGCTGGTGTGACTTCGGGCGAAAACCGACCTTCCGGTTCGCTTCCCGGCACGCCGAACCGGGGAACGGATAGCAACCGCCTTGCTCCAACAAAGCAAAACCGGCGGCCGCAGCCGCCGGTGAGAACAGAGAAACAAGCTTAGTTCGAAGAATCATCCCGCCGCTTCAGCGTCGGACGGTCGTCATCCTGCTTGCTGTCGCCGGAGCTGTCGCTGGGATTCGCAGTCCGCCGCAGGCTGGGCTTGCTGGAATCCTTCTGATCAAGCAGTTTGTGCTTGTTCTCAATCGCCGCCAGGCGCGCTTTCACGTCATCGAATTCCGACGTGGTCACGATGTACTGCTGCTTGGCGGGAAGAATCTTGCGAATCTCCTCCTGCGACTTCTCGATCCGGTCCGGAGTCTGCGGGTGCGTATCAAAAGCCTTCGACAGCGTCCCCGGCTTCTTTTTCTCCATTGCCTGGATCTTTTCAAAGAACGAGACGAACGCCGACGGATCATATCCGGCGCGATACATATACTCGATGCCGAGGTAATCAGCTTCCGCTTCAAATCCGCGCGAGAAGTGCAGGAAGGTCAGCGGAATGCCCAAGCCGGCCGCTTCGTAACCCGCATAGCCAATCCAGCCCCCCATGAAAATGAAGGGGATGGACATCATCTGAAGCAGGTTAGCCCGCGTCATTTCGCGCCCGTAGTGGCAGGCCGCTACGTGAGCGATCTCATGGGCCATCACGCCTGCCATTTCGGCTTCTTCGTCCGCGGCAAGAATCAAGCCGGAGTTGACGTAAAAGAATCCGCCCGGCAGCGCCATGGCATTCACCACGTCGGAATCGATGACCTTGATGGTAAACGGCACCTGCGCGTCGGAGTTGCGTACCAGATTCTGCCCGATGCGGTTCACATATTCGGTCACCACCGGATCGTTCACCAGTTTGACCTGCGACTCGATCTCCTGGGCATATTTTCGTCCCATGGCGACCTGCCCTTCCACGGTATACCAGTTGCCGACACCGCGTCCGCAACCCACGTTGCGATTCCCCACCGCATCCACGTCGGTCTTGCTGCCATCATGCTTGATCTGGCTGTCGTCCTGCGTAGGCAGCGCCGCTGGCGTCGGTTTGGGAGCATTCTGCACATCGGCTGCCTTCGGGCCCTTGTCCTGGTCCGGAGGCGGAGTCTGTGTCTGCGGCTGCGTTTGAGTCTGCGTCGGGGTCTGGGTTTGGGTCGGGTCCTGAGTCGGAGTCGGATTCTGAGTCTGCGCCTGCGTCCAGGGCCCGGCGCTGAACGCCGCCAGCGCGACTGCGATTGCCAGCCATCTGAGCTTCATAGGGTACTCCTTGTGCCTGATTATACGCCCGGTCGGGAGACACCAAGGCCCAATCTTGGTCCGTATAGTTAGACGCCTTCCGGCCGCTCTGGGGTTATCCGGGGACGAGGGTTTTCGAAGGGGCGCCAGGCTGAGTCCTGGGAACTCGCGGACAGCAAGCGGCCCGGCAGGCCCCTGCTGCCGCATCTCCGGCCGTGCCCAACCGGATGGACTGTAGGAGCGTTCTCACCGATCTCAGTGGTTCGGGAAGCCCCTTTTGACCAGCCGCTTCCCGGACCATTCCATTCCCGTACAAGTTGCGGCTGTCAACTCCGTATCACTGCAGAAGAAGGACATTGACCGGTTCCTGGAAAAGTTCGATGAGTACAAGCGGGAGGAGAAGCCAGCGTGGAGATCCTTGATCTCGCCGGAAGCATGGGAATCTTCGCGGTGACCACAAGGATCAACGTCAACGGCAGCGGACAGGAGTGTCCGCTCCACCTGGCTAGTCGTAATACTCCAACCCCAGGTGTGTGATCAGTTCTTCTCCCTTCAAATGCCGCAGCGTGTTCTTCAGCTTCATCAACTGAATGAACAGATCGTGCTCGGGATAGAGTCCGGGCACGGTCATGGGAGACTTAAAGTAAAAGCTCAGCCATTCCTGAATGCCGCGCCCGCGCAGCTCGGAACATCGCTGCGCCAGATCGAGGAAGAGCACGAGATCGAGCACGATGGGTGCGGCCAGAATGGAGTCGCGGCAGAGGAAGTCCACCTTGATCTGCATGGGATAGCCGAGCCAACCGAAGATGTCAATGTTGTCCCAACCCTCTTTGTTATCACCACGCGGCGGATAATAGTTAATGCGAACCTTGTGGAAGATATTGCCGTAGAGTTCGGGATAAAGACCGGGCTGCAGGATGTGCTCCAGCACGCCCAGCTTGGACTCTTCCTTGGTCTTAAAAGATCCGGGATCGTCGAGCACTTCGCCATCACGATTGCCCAGGATGTTGGTGGAGTACCAACCGCTCAGACCCAGCAGCCGCGCCTTGAACGCCGGCGCCAGCACCGTCTTCATCAGAGTCTGCCCGGTCTTGAAGTCTTTGCCGCAGATGGGAGCATCGTTCTGCCGTGAAAGCTCCAGCATCACCGGAAGATCCACGGTCAGGTTGGGAGCGCCGTTGGCGAAGGGCACGCCTTCCATCAGCGAGGCGTAGGCATAAATCATCGAGGGCGCGATCATTTCGTCGTTCTCGATCAGCGCCTTCTCAAACGATTTGAGCGACTGGTGCGCCGCGGTGGCTTCGATATAGGACTCGGTCGAGGCACACCACATGGTGATCAGGCGGCTGGCCCCGCTGGTTTTCTTAAAGTCGCGGATGTCGGCGCGCAACTGCTCGGCCAGATCCATTTTCGTTTTGCCCTTCTTCACGTTGGGGCCATCAATCTTCTTGACGTAGTTGTGGTCGAACACGGCGGCCCGCGGCGTCACCGACGACAGGAAGGGTTTCAATTGCTCGAGCAGCCGGGAATCGAGCACGCCCGCATTCGACGCGGCTTCATACATGTTGTCTTCGAAAATGTCCCATCCGGTAAAGACCAGGTCGTCGAGCCCGGCCAGGGGCACGAATTCCTTGATTTTCGGCGAGCGGCCTTCGGTGCGCTTGCCCAACCGCACAGTACCCATCTGGGTGAGCGAACCAATGGGCTTGGCCAGGCCTTTGCGGATGGCCTCCACGCCGGCGACGAATGTGGTCGCCACGGCGCCCATTCCGGGAATCATCACTCCCAGCTTCCCTTTCGCCGGATCGATGGTGCCGTTGTGCTTGCCGCGCGCTTTGCCTTCGCTCTTCATTTCCACTCTTGGTGCTTTTGCCGGTGCGGATTTCTGCCGTGTCGCCATAGGTTGGCCGCTTTCTCAGTAAGAATCAGGATGGATATGCAAACCTAGTATGTTCTCGTATCGGGCAGGACTTTGGCAAACGGAGACAAGCCGAATGGATGGAATTGCATGTCAACCGCGCGGGACTGGCATCCATCGGTGAAGTGGAATGCTGGCCGGCGGTCGACGAGAGGCGCCTGCACCACTCCCACGGCAGCCTGACCGTTCCCCGTCTTCTAGCGCGCCGGCACAGCCAGAAACCACACCAGCAGACCAAATAGAAGCAAGGCGCCGACCAGAGAGAATAGGGTATGCAGCGGGTGGAAATGAAAGTAAGGATTGCGATTGAAACGATTCCGGGTCGCCAGCATGAGACCCTCCTTTGCACGCGCAGGGCGTGCCAACAGGGCGACTGACTATGCTTATTGTCCCACCGTTTTGCCTATCCGGCTGCGGTTTTTTTCATCCTGTGGTACACCATTCCAATGCCTGAAAAGATTGCTCTGATCACCGGCAGTTCCAGCGGCTTCGGATTACTGACTTCCCTCGAACTGGCCAAGGCGGGATTCCGCGTGGTGGCCACGATGCGCGACCTCGGCCGCCGTGGCGCCCTCGACGAGGCCGCAGCGGCGGCGGGAGTCAAACTTGAGATTCGCCAGCTCGACGTGACCAACTTCGAAGCCATACCCGTCTTTGTTGACCAGGTCGTCGGCGACTTCGGGCGGCTGGACGTCCTGGTCAACAACGCGGGATTCCCTTTTGCCGGATTCGCCGAAGACATCCAACTGGAAGAACTCCGCCTGCAGTTTGAGACCAATTTCTTTGGCGCGGTCGCGATGACCAAGGCCGTGCTGCCCGTCATGCGGCGGCAGGCTTTGGGACACATCATCCAGGTGTCGTCCATTACGGGGCTTAACGGAGCCGTTGCCGCTTCGAGCTATGCGGCATCGAAGTTTGCCCTCGAAGGCTGGAGCGAATCGCTGCGCCTGGAAATGAATGTGCTTGGAGTTAAAGTGGTCCTGGTTGAGCCTGGGGCCTTCGCCACCGACATCTGGGAGCGCAGCGTTAAGTTAGGACAAAAAGCCCTGGACGGAACTTCCCCCAACCGCGAGCGCGGCCAGCGCATGCGCGAGCGGGTCAAAGCTCTTCCCAAGCGCGACCCCATCGAAGTGGCCCGCCTGATCGCCGCCATCGCGCAGGATCCTGATCCGAAGCTGCGCTATCTTGTCGGCCGCGATGCCAGGATTCAACTGGCCATGAAACGCATCCTGCCGTGGAAGTGGCATGAGAAGGCGGTGGCAAATTTCCTGAAGATCGACAGAGAAGGCCCAGCTGTTAAGAAAAACTGAACCGAGGAGGAGTTGATGGTTGCACGAATCTGGCACGGCCGCACGCGTCCGGGGATGGGCGAGGCTTACTATGCATATCTCGAAAAGACGGGATTGAAGGAATACAAAGCAACGAAAGGCTTCAAAGACGTGCTCGTGCTGACGCGGGAACTCGGCGACGAGACCGAGTACGTGCTGATCACTCTCTGGGAAAACATGGACGCAGTGCGGGCCTTCGCTGGCCCCGAACCGGAGCGCGCGGTCTACTACCCGGAGGACGATCGGTACTTCCCCGAGCAGCAGCGCAGGCCACTCGTGACCCATTACGAAGTAAGAGATGCGCGCTAGTCGGCAGGGAGTGTTGGCTCCTACTTCCCTTCTAGGTCCACCGTCTTTACCGGCAAATCCCAGTGCGCGTCGAGAATCTCGAAGCGGCGCTGCTCTTCGCGCGCGTAGGTTTCCTGATCGGGAAATAACTGCTTCTTCAGAGCATCCTCGTCGAACGGCTCGTTGGCGACGGTGGCGTTCTTGAAGACAATGGTGACGCGGAAATCCCAGCGCCCGTCTTCGGTGGTGTGATAGCGAGGCTGGTCCATCCAGACTTTCAGCATCCGCCCCATCTCGACTTCTTTCTTCAGCAGCGGGTAGTGGTTCTTCTTAAACAGCTTCAGGAATTCGTCGGCGTGTCCCCACTTGGCCTTGTAGTAGTACTCGACGACGAAAGGCTGGCCGGATGCGGCGGGAACGGACTGGGCCTGAATGGCAATCGGAGCGGCGATGGCGATGAACAGCAGAGCGGCAAGTGTGCGGCGCATGGTGATCACAACATCCTCCTCCTGAGAGCGAATGCTCTTGCTTGAACCGACTCATAGCCCGCGAAGTCTACCAGACACCCGGGCTTACTGACGGCTGATGGCTGACGGCTGGCCGCTGATCCTATTCTGCCAGTGGTTCCACACGAACCACACCGCCGCGGCCACGAGCATGACTCCGATGACGGCATCGAACTTGTGGAAGTACTTCCCCAGTTCGCGCCAGTTTTCGCCGAGCTTCATCCCAAGCCAGGCCAGGCCCAGGCACCACGGCCACGAGCCCAGGAATGTGTAGATGTGGAAGCGCCCGCGGGGCATGCGGGCAATTCCGGCTGGCAGTGCGATGAAGGTGCGAATCACGGGCAGCAGGCGGGCAATGAACACCGCCAAATATCCCCAGCGCGCAAAGAAGCGGTCAGCCCAGTCGAGTTCGCGGCGCGACATGAAAATCCAGTGGCCAAAGCGTTCCACCAGCGGACGGCCGCCGAAGAATCCGATTTCATAGGCCACCAGCGATCCCAGATTACAGCCGATCGCGCCCGCGGTCGCCACCCAGAACAGTTTGAACGTGCCCTCGAAAACGAGGTATCCAGCGAAGGGCATGATCAGTTCAGAAGGCAGCGGGATGCAGGCCGACTCAATCGTCATGAGCAGGGCGACGCCGCCGTAGCCGGTCACGGCGATCACGGATTTGATGAAGACGAAGATGAGAGCGAGAATCTTTTCAGTCATAAAAGAGCAGTGGTCAGTGGCAAGTGGTCAGTGGCTAGTGGTCAGTGGCCAGTAACACCGTGTGCCATTTGCGGTTTTACTGACCACTGGCCACTGATCACTGAACACTTCTTGCTAGTGTATCGGAATTTGCGGCAGGCCCCCGCCGGAGTGCTCGCGCCGACGAGCTTCCTAGAATGACCCTTCCTGGGTAAAGGCGTAGCCGGGCAGGGTTGCGCCTTGCGGACTCTTGGCGACTTTCACGCGCACGGTGGGCGCGTCGGGGGCGGTAATGCCCGCCGGACGGAGCATGGCAAACTGGCTGAAGACTTCGTTGTAGACCTTGGTGACCAGGTAATCCTGACCATCGGCTTCGCTGCGCCAGACTTGCCCGAGTTGGATGGAATTTACAGCCACGGTATTGATCCCAATTCCAGCGGGATTGCTTCCAGACTACCGGGGTCAAGCGGAAGCGTCAATTCCCAGCGAGGTTACCGAGGGACAGGAAGCGGCGTGGCATTCGGCGCGCTCTGCTAAGATGTTGGCCCGAAGGAGACCCCATGCCCCGTGGCATAGTCCCGCGTCAGCCCGCCCGCACCGGCCACCAGGACCGTGTGGCGCGGGCGCTCCTGCCCGCGAAAGCCGTGGAGCGGCGAAAGAATGCAGCCCACGGCGTGAGCCGTGGGTCGTCGGCCGGACAATCAAAACCAGCCCCGGAGGGGCGCAAGAAGCTGGCTTCAAAGCCTGCGCGCGCAGCTGCGGGTAAGGTCAAGGCCTACAATCCCGTGGCACCCGAGCGCGTCGCCGAAATGCTAAAGCGCCTCGACCAGCTTTATCCCGACGTCACGTGTGCGCTCACGCACGCGAGCGCCTGGGAGCTTCTAGTGGCCACGATCCTCTCGGCGCAATCCACCGATGTAAACGTGAACCGCGTGACCCCCGAGTTGTTCCGCAAATATCCGACGGTCGAGGCGTTCGCCGCTCTCACCCCGGAGCAACTGGAGCCGGACGTACGCTCGACCGGCTTCTTCCGCAATAAATCGAAGTCAGTCGTGGGCGCGGCAAAGAAAGTCGTGAGTGATTTCGGAGGGCAGGTCCCCGACGACATGGAGAAGCTGCTGACCCTCCCCGGCGTGGCCCGCAAGACAGCCAACGTGGTGCTCGGCAGCTGGTTCAGGAAGGCGGAAGGCGTGGTCGTGGACACGCATGTGCAACGGATTTCGCGCCGCCTGGAGCTGACCACCGAGAGCGATCCACAGAAGATCGAGCAGGACCTGATGCGGATCATTCCCCGCGAGAAATGGATTCTGTTTGCCCATCAGATCATCTGGCATGGGCGCCGGCTGTGCATCGCGCGCAAACCCAAATGCGCGGATTGCCCGCTGGAGAACCTATGCCACGCGGAGGACAAGACCTGGAGCACGGTGGAGATGCACAAGGGCGCGAAGGGATAGTTGGCGACCTCATTCATCGGTGCTGTCAGGCGGCTGCATAGGTCCTTCGCTACGCTCAGGATGACAAGCGGGGATGATTTCCATATGCCTTAGTTCGCGCTCGGGCCCAACTCATCCAAAATCGGCTGGCGTAGCCCTCGCATCCGAGCGTCCTTGGGTTGGGCCTGTGTGAACACCACAATTTCGTTGGTTCCTTTGCGCAGCCATGGAGCCGGAACGTAAAGCGTTTGCTGCGGGCCTAGATTCCAGAAACGTCCGAGGGCATGGCCGTTGATCCAGACGGCTCCCTTGCCCCATCCACGTGTGTCGAGGAAAGTGTCGCCGGTGTCCTTTAAATCGAAGTGACCGCGGTAAAACGCCGGGCCGACGGGAGCATTTTTCAGCGACTCGTGAAACTGCAGCTTCGAGAGATCGTCCATCGGCAGAGGGAAAATCTGCCATCCCCTGAGCTCTTGGCCCGCCAGAGTAACCAGTCTTATCCCTTGCCGCTCCCAACGCAATTCCTGACTGAAGTTAATGCGGCCGGTGCCTTCCACAAGAATATCGAGCGTATCTCCTGCATGAGCCTGCAGCCGAATGGGAACTTTCTTCTCTCTGCGATCGACGACGCCGACGAGCTTGCCGTTCAGGTAAATCCGGGCATAGCTGCGCAGTGCGAGCAATATCAACTCCCCGGTCGCCGGGGACTTCACTGTTGTCCGGTAAAGAATGTACCCGTACGACTGGCCGAAGGCCTCCATATTGGCGGGCCGATAGCCGCTTACCGGACTGGGCAGGTTCGACCACAAAGGCGCGCTCTCGTGTAAATCGAGTTCCGGCATCTCGATCACGGGCAGCGGTACCGGAGGCTCGGGAATGTTCACCCCCGGGCGATGTCTGGCGATGACCTCGCGAAAGGCAAAATACTTCTTAGTCAGCGCGCCAGACTCGCTCACTGGCGAATCGTAATCATAGCTGGTCACGTCCGGCTCGTAGGTGTCATGGTCCCAGTTCGCGCCGTTCATGAAGCCGAAACTCGTGCCGCCGTGAAACATGTAGAGATTGATCGAGTACCCCTGGTTCAAGATCCAATCCAGTTCTCTTGTCTGCTGGTCGGCGCTGGTGACCTCATGTTTCGCTCCCCAATGATCGAACCATCCGTCCCAGTATTCACCGCTCATCACCGGGCGGCCGGGACGAAATCTCTGCAGTTTTTCAAATTCATCTTTGGCACTGCCCGGACCGAAGTTCACCACCGCGTGAATGTCGGGCAACGTGCCGGCGGCCAGCTCGTCGGCGCCGTCGGCGGTGTAGAGCATCACTTCGCCCAGACCGGCGTTTCTGAGAGCCGCCAGAACACGCTTTAGATATTCTTTGTCGTTCCCAAACGAGCCGTACTCGTTCTCCACCTGCACCGCCAGGATCGGCCCGCCCTGTGTGATCTGCAGTGGGGCCAGTTCCCTGCCCAGGCGTGCGAGCCAGCGCTCGGCAGGGCTCATGAATTTTTCGTCGGCGCTGCGCAGAACTATCTTGGGATCGGCCAGCAGCCACGCCGGAAACCCGCCCAGGTCCCACTCGGCGCACGAATACGGTCCCGGGCGCAGGATCACATACAGTCCTTCTTCCTGCGCCATGCGCACGAACGCCGCTACATCCAGCGAGCCGCTGAAGTCGTACACACCGGGCTTAGGCTCGTGCATGTTCCAGAAAACGTAGGTCGAAACGGTATTCAGGCCCATGGCGCGGGCTTTCTTCAGCCGATCTCGCCAGTACTCGCGCGGGATGCGGGCGTAGTGCATTTCACCGGAAATGATTTGCAGGGGCTTCCCGTCGAGCACAAAGTGATCGCCCTCAATTCCCACATGATGGGCAGATGACGTGGTAGCGCCTTGTGCGCGAGCCGCAGCGGAGAATCCGAGTACCCAACAAGCAACGACGATATTGACAATGAGACGGAGTGCGAGCGATTTCATGAACGGTAGCTCCTGAGCGAGTGAAAACTGACTCTGCTAGACTCTCTTTTCTACCTCAGCTTGAGATTCCGTGCCATGCGCCCCGACACACTCTTTGCTATCGTGATCCTTATGAGTACTGTTGTCGCCGAAACTGCCGCCCAGACGCTGCCTGCGCCGCAGGCCGTCACCGACCCGAAGAAGATCTCTTCCAAACCCAATGCGCAGGTCGAACCGCGCAGTCTGACCATCGAAAAGCTCTATATGACGCGGCAGATGGGCCAGCCGACCTGGTCGCCCGACGGCAAGAGCATCGCCTTCGTCTCGAATATGAGCGGACGCAATAACCTGTGGCTGGTTCCGGCGGAAGGCGGATGGCCGGTGCAACTCACGGTCAGCGAGCAGCGGCAGTCCTCGCCCGCGTGGTCGCCCGACGGGAAGTGGATCGCGTATCAATCGGACTACGACGGCGACGAGCAGTGGGATATTTTCCTCGTGTCGCCCAAGACGGGGAAAGTCGTGAACGTGACTCAGACGCGCGAGATCGCCGAGATGACTCCGACATGGTCTCCCGACGGCCGCTATCTGGCCTACGAAGTGAAGCCGAAAACGTCTGCCGCGTATGAGATTGACGTTTACGACACGATCATGCGCGAGGTACAGCACGTCACGACCAACACGCCGCAGGATAAGGGAAACTGCGGGCCGATCTGGTCGAAGGACGGCAAGTCCATCGTCTACACGCAGGAACAGGCAAAGGGGACGGACTCCAATATCTTCATCGCGGATGTTGCGACGGGAAAGAGTACGCTGCTCACGCCGCACGAGGGCGAGCAGCGCTTTTCGGCGAATGACCTCTCGCCCGACGGCAAGCGCGTCCTGCTGACCTCAAACGCGGCCAATGGATACGAGAATATCGGCTTGCTTGAAGTCGCTACGAAAAAGATCGATTGGCTCACCAAGGATAAATGGGAAATTCGTGGCGGCGAGTTTTCGCCTAACGGCAAGCAGATCACTTTCACGGCGAACGTTGACGGCAGCGAGGACATCTACCTCTACGACATCGCGACCGTCAAGGCGACAGTGCTCCCTATCCCCAAGGGCGTGAACGACCCGGCCGGTGGACATTCTGCCTTCACCAAAGACGGCTCACGCCTGCTCTATTATCACAACGGCCCGACGGCGCCGGGCGATCTGTGGGTATATACGCTCGCCTCCGGCAAGTCGCAGCAGATCACGCACTCGCTGGTCGCCGGCGTGCGATCGGACGACATGGTCGAGCCGTATCTGGTGCACTATCCCAGCCGCGACGGCAAGTGGACCATCTCCGCGTTTCTTTATGTTCCATACAACATGGCGCGGAACGGGCAGAACGCCGCCATCGTCTACATACACGGCGGGCCGACTGCGCAGACGATGAATTCGTTCAACCCCTTCATTCAGTATGCGGTGAATCAGGGATACATGGTGCTGGCGCCCAACTACCGTGGCTCAACCGGCTACGGCAAAGAGTTTCAGCAGGCGAATCTGTTCGACATGGGCGGAGGCGATTTGCAGGATGTGCTGGCCGGCGTGGACTGGATCAAGCAGACCGGTCACCTCGATCCGAAGAAGATTGCCGTGATGGGCGCCAGCTACGGCGGCTACCTGAGCATGATGGCAGTGACCAAGGCGCCGGAAGTCTGGGCCGCGGGCGTGCCGATCGTGCCGTTCGTAAACTGGTTCACGGAAATCGAGAATGAAGATCCGGTGCTGCAGCAGTCTGATCTCGCGACCATGGGCGATCCGGTGAAGAACAAACCGCTCTACGAAGAGCGCTCGCCGATCAATTACATTGACCAGATTAAGGCGCCGCTGATCCTGCTGGCGGGAGGCCATGATCCGCGCTGCCCCAAGTCCGAGACGCAGCAGGTGGTGAATGCCATCAAGAAGCGCGGCGGAACCGTGGACTACAAGATCTACGAAAACGAAGGCCATGGATTTGCCCGCGTCGAGAATCAGATTGACGCCTACCAGCGCGTAGCGGACTTCCTGCTGGCGCATGTTCCGCCGGCGGACTGCGCCTGTTCCGTGACTGAATAAGGCTTCCAAACACAGAGGACACAGGGGACACGGAGAATTCTAAGACTCGTGTGCCGCCGTGAAGCGACGCACAATCGCTTCGACCAGTCCGGGGATCGTGAACTCTCTGGCTGTGATATCGACGGGCAGCCCTAGTTCGCGCAGGGTCGAAGAAGTCACCGGGCCGATGGAGGCCACAGTGGGACGATCAGCCAGAGTGTGGGGCGGGCACTCCTGCCCGCCAAATGCCTGGAGCATCCGTGCAGCCGCGCGTGAGCCGCCGAGCAGCGTAACAAAGTTGCGAACTGTGGAGGAACTTGTGAAGGTAACTACGTGCGGTCGCCGCCGCGGATTTCTTGAGGCGGCTTGCAACCGCCGCCGCGAAGATCGCGGTACAACCGTCTCGTAGGCTTCGATCACATCCACGTGTGCTCCGGCCTTGCGCAATTCGCGCGGGATCACGTCGCGGGCAACTTTGGCGCGCACCAGGAGAACGCTCTTTCCTTTTACCTTTTTCTTCAGGCTTTGAACGACGGACTCAGCCACGTATTCCTTGGGAACGACGTCAACCGTCAGCCCACGCTGCTCGATCGCTTTCTTGGTCGCAGGCCCGATGGCGGCGATGCGGATGTGGCCCCCGGCGGCTAAAGCCGCGGCTGGGCTGCTGCCCTTTTCGCCACGGCTAAACCCCTGCCCTTTCCCATCCCGAATGGCACCGGCCAGTCCCAGCGTAGCCAGCCGCTCCCACATGGCTTCGACGCCATTTACGCTGGTCAGGATCAGCCAGTCGTAAGCGGCGAGATTCTCTAAGGCCGCGTCCAGCGGCTGGAATGACCTCGGCTTGCGGATCTCGATGAACGGAATCTCGATGACCTGCGCACCCAGCCGGCGCAACTCCGCCGACAGCGTGCCGGCCTGATGGCGGGCCCGGCCCACGAGCACCCGCACTCCACTCAGTGGCTGGATCGTCGATCTATTGGCCTTCTTGCTCATGGTCAGAGTTGGCGGGCAGGAGTGCCCGCCCCACATGGGCTCACTCATGCTCCTTCTTCACACCTAGCCCCTGCTCACGCATGAGGCGCGCGACGCCGGAAACTGCCGAGTCCGAGGCGCGGCCCAACGACGCGATCACGTTTGCCTGTTCCTCCGGAGTGCGGTTCTGGCTCAGCTTGAACTTGGCTTCAATGTTTTTCACCGTGATCTCGAACCCGACGATGTGGCCGAGCATGCGCTCACGGTAATCTTCACTGAGCCCGGCCCACTGCTCGGCAAAAGCGGGTTCGAAAGTGCCGATTAATTCGTGAAGAACTCCTTGCAACTCCTGCGGCGCGAAAAACACCCGCGCATCCCCGTATACGTGCAGTGCGCCATAGTTCCAGGTGGGGACATTTTCGCGGGTGGCATAGTTCGAAGCCGACACGTAAGAATGCGGGCCGTGGAAGATGGTCAGGCATTGCGAGTGCCGCTCGAGGTGGCGCCAGTGCGGGTTCGCCTTGGCGACGTGGCCACGCAGGATAAGTTGGTCCCCGGCTTCGCGAATCGCGACCGGGAGATGAGTAGCAAACGGGCCGTCGTCCGTAGACGAGACGAGGATGGCAAACGGGTTGGCGCGCATGAAGGAGATCGCGGTGGCGTGATCGCGCAATCGGAAATGTTCAGGGATGTACATTGTGAAATTCTCCGTCCAGCTTCACGGCTGCGGCGGGACGGCCAGGCCGCGGCCGTAAACAGTCTCCAGAATTGCGTCGCCGCCGCGGCTGAGCAGCGCCGCGCCGGCATCGTTACCGAGCTTCTCCGCGTCTTCAATCTTGCCGTCGCGCGAATCGCGCAGCAGTTTGGAACCGTCGGGATCGGCGACGATGGATTCGAGATGCAGTTTGCCATTTTTCATTTCGGCGAAAGCGCCGATGGGGACCTGACAGCCTCCGCCGAGACAACTGAGCAAGGCGCGTTCGCAAGTCGTGGCGGCGCGGGCGGCGGGATCGTTCAAGAAAGCGAGTAGTTCGCGCGTGCCGACGTCGCCTGCGCGGATTTCGATTCCGAGCGCTCCCTGTCCTGCTGCGGGGCACATCATTTCGGCCGGGACAATTTGTTTGATCAGTTCCGTCTTGCCCAGGCGCTTGAGCCCAGCAGAAGCGAGAATGACGGCGTCGTACTCCCCTTGTTCCAGTTTGCGCAAGCGGGTATCTACGTTGCCGCGCAGAGGGTGAATGTCGAGATCGGGACGAATGGCCTTAAGTTGCGCCTGGCGGCGGAGGCTGGAGGTGCCGACCCGTGCGCGCTGGGGCAGGTCTTCGATTTTCGCGTAATGGCGCGAGCAGAAGGCGTCGCGCGGGTCTTGTCTTTCTGTGATGGCGGCGATTTCGAACCCCGGCGGAAGTTCGGTGGGCAGGTCTTTCAACGAATGCACGGCGAGATCGACGCGCCCAGCGGCGAGGGCTTCTTCAATCTCTTTCGTGAACATGCCCTTGGTCCCGACTTTGGCCAGAGCGACGTCGGTGATTTTGTCGCCGGTGGTATGAATGATTTCAATTTCAACTTCGTGGCCGCGCGCGCGCAAGAGCGTGGAGATGTGGTTGGCCTGCCAGAGAGCGAGTTGCGAGCCGCGGGAGCCGATGCGAAGGCGAGCCATCACCCGCGCGTCCCCACTTCGTCTTTCTTCGCCGCTGGTACTGCTGCTTCTTTCCCTTTGACCTGCAGATTAAACAGACGCCGGACTACGTCCACCACCGTTGTTGCCTCGGATTCCTTTGCCGCGGACTTCAGCGTGGTGATCGGAGTGTGCATCACTTTGTTGATGATGCCCCGCGTCAGCGCTTCGACGGCGATTTCCTGCTCGGGCGTCATCTGGCCCAGGCGGCCGCGCACGCGGTCAATTTCCGCCTGGCGGATGGTTTCCAGATGATCCTGCAGGCTTACGATCGTCGGCACCACGTCGAGCGTGCTCAGGCGCGCTTCGAAGCGCTCGACTTCGCTGGCAATGATCGCTTCGGCCAGTTCGGCTTCCTTGCGGCGGTCGGCGACGTGGCTCGATACCGCCTGTTGCAGGTCGTCAATGTCGTAGGTGAAAATGCCGTCGAGCTTCGCCATCTCCGGCGAAACGTCGCGGGGCACGGCGATGTCAATGAAGAACATCGGGCGGTTCTTGCGGCGGGCGAGAAACTGCTCGCCGTGCTCACGGCGGAAAATCGCGTGGGGCGCGCCGGTCGAGGTAATCACAATGTCGGCGCGGTCGCAGGTCGCATACAAGTCTTCGAACTTGATGGCCTGGCCGTTGAATTTCTGCGCCAGGCCGATGGCGCGCTCGTAGGTGCGGTTGGCGACGAAGATGGAGGCGCAGCCATGCGCCATCAGGTGGCGAGCAGCCAGTTCGCTCATCTTGCCGGCGCCGACAATGAAAACGTTCTTGCCTTGGAGCGATCCGAAAATCTTTTTGGCGAGTTCGACTGCGACCGAAGCGATCGAGACGGAAGAGGATCCAACCGCGGTCTCGGTGCGCACGCGTTTGGCCACGGCGAAGGCGCGGCTGAAAAGCTGGTCGAGTTGCCCGCGCACGGCGCCCACGGCACGGGCGGTGGCATAGGCTTCCTTCACCTGGCCGAGAATCTGCGCCTCGCCGACCACCATCGAATCCAGACTCGAAGCCACGCGGAAGACATGCCGGACCGCGTCTTTCTCGCGAAACTCGTAGAGGTGGGGATCGAGTTCCTCCGGCTTCAGATGAAAATGATCATGCAGGAATCCGCGCAGGTCAGCGTGGCCGTTGACTGTGTGGGTGACCACCTCCACGCGGTTGCAGGTGGAGATCACCATGGCCTCTTCGATCCCGGGATAAGCCGCGAGATCGCGGCAGGTATCGGGCAGGCGTGACTCGGGAATCGCCAGGCGCTCCCGCACTTCGAGTGGAGCGCTCTTATGATTCACGCCAATGAGCTGGAATCTCATGAGGCGAACCTGTGCATGGTAGAGAAATAGTTAGCCGCCCAGGCGGCCAGCGCGGCCACAAAGGCGAAAGTCGCAAGGAAGGCGGCGCGGCGTCCGCGCCAGCCCGAATTCCACCGGGTAAAGACCATGATCATGTAGACAGTCCACATCAGCACCGACAACAGGATCTTGGGATCAAGAAAATTCACCCGGCCAATTGTGGGAGCGGTGATCGCGACCACCGAGCCCGTGATCAGGCCCAGGGTCATGAAGGGAAAGCCGAGCAAAAGCGAACGGTAGCCGATCTGGTCAATCACTTCGAGCGCAGGCAGAAAAGAAATCAGGCTGGTTGGCTTTTTGGCTTTCAGGCGACGTTCCTGCAGCAGGTAGAGCAGGCTGGCGCCGAAACTCACCAGCAGAGCGGCGTATCCCGTGAAAATGAGGGCGATGTGGGCGATGAGCCATCCCTGGTGGGAGACGAATTGGGTCAGCAGCACCGGCTGCTGGTCCAGGGCCGCAACAAAGGTCAGGAAGAACACCACCGGAAAAACGACCACCCCCGGCGAAGTCGTCTGGTAAATGGCATAGATCACCATGAAGAAGGTCATGGAGAAAAAGCCCAGCAAGGACTCCCCGTTGTGCACCGAGGCCCAGACGAAATGTCCGGACAGGAAAACCTCGACCAGCGATACGAAATGAAAGACCATCCCCAGGCTGGCCGCATGCAAGGCGATGCGGCTGAAAAGATCGCTGGTCCGGCTGAGCGCGACAAAGGCGTAGACCAGTCCGATAAAGTAGCAAGCCAGTGCGAAGCGAAGCCAAATCAGTGACATAGGCCTTCCAACTACCCGAGTCCCATGAGTTTACCCCAACTCGCAGGTCCGGGCTCAAGCTCTAGTGCAACTGGACTGTTGCACTGCGACTATTCTCCATGCGGCTGGGGTGTAAGGTAAACAAAGGCGGTCACTTAGTGGTGTGATTAGAATCACAGACCAGTTTGGGGGCTGGGCCGGCCGCGGCAGATTCATGCCTTCTGCAACATCTTCCGAATTATATTGACGCTCTGTTCGGGACTGCGACCGGCGGTATCAACCACAATGTGCTCGCGATCCCAGGGGTGGTACTCGCGAGAAACAACTTCGTTCCAGGAAGGCAGCCGCAGTCCGGACAGATCGCTGACTCTCGTCTCGACCCGGCGGCGATGTTCCTCCATATCAGAGCACGTGATCTCGATTTCGACAACGCTCACAGCAGCCCTCTTGGCGACGCCGACCCAGCCATCCCGTGTGAGGGTAAGGGGATTGACACAGTCTGCGACAACGGTGCGGCCGAGGCGCAGGTTGTCTTCGGCAACTGCGTAGCCCACCCGGTAACCGGCGTCGTCGAGAGATTGCCTGACCGCCCCGGAGTCGCGCAGGGCTTGCTCAATCGAGTCCACGCGCACATACACGGCGCCGATCTGGCGAGCCAGTTCCCTGGCGATCACGGTTTTGCCCACTCCCGGAAACCCGCCAAAGACAATCAGCACTAGCTACTTTCTCCCTTGATTCGCGGTTGACCTGCAGACGATCCGCAGACGACGCCCTAAGGCTTGTCGCTCGGCGGTTTGGCAGCACCCGTGGCGTGCGGATTCGGCATGCCCGGAGGCATGGCGCCTGCGCCGTGGCTGCCGCTCATCGAGCCCATGTCGCCGGGAGCAAAGCAGGTAACGCGTCCGCTGGACGCGATGCGGAGCTCTGCAGGGCATGGGCCGCTATTCAGCGACGGAGAAGCGCCTTGGCTTTGCGCCTGCACCGTGAACAGTTTGCCCTCGGCGCTGCCCGCGACTCCGACGGTCATCCCCGGCATGTCGTAGGCCACATAAAACGGATGTTTACTCTGGTCCGCCTGCACGGCGCAGTCGCTGGCGGTTTTGAGTTGGGCCTGGGCGGCATGCACGTCAAGGCGGCCGCAATCAGTGGCGCCGGTTCCGGAATATTCCTGCAGTTTCAGTTGAACGGCGTCTGGAGATTTCGAGGGGCCGGTGCCGCTTGAAGGCGCGGCTGGACCAGCCTGCTTATTGCAGCCGGCCAGCCAGCAAAGGGCAAGCGTAAGGACTAGGACAACGGTTACGTTCTTCATGACACGGTGATTGTAAATCGAGAGCAGAGAAATCGCGATCCGATGGTACTGGTCGGCGCGCCGTCGAGCTTCGCTCGACCGGACAGCCGGGGGCGGCTGTCCCCACATAGTTATTTCCGGAGACTGGCATATCACCGGCGGTGCTATTCGTTGACACTCTCTCGCGCAACCCATACGATTCTCGCTTTACGGGGATTCCCATCATGCCGAATCGTCTGCGCTTTCATCGCTTCCTGCTCGTATTTGCTGCTGCCCTGTTTCTTACTGCTGCTTCGACTCCGTTCCAACCGGCAGATCCGACCCGCTACCTCAACGACATCAAGACTCTGGCAGCTCCGGACATGGAAGGCCGCGGCGCCGGCACCAAGGGCATCACCCGCGCCGAGCATCTGATCGAGAAGCGATACAAAGAGCTTGGCTTGCCGCCCGCGGGTGTCAACGGCTACGCGCAACCGTTCACGGTCATCACTGGGGCAAGGCTCAAGTCTGACAATCACCTCGTCGTCGAGTCGGCTGACTCGAAAAGGGATCTGAAGGTCAACCAGGATTTTGTGCCCTTCAGCTTCTCTTCCTCAGGTCAAATTGCCGGACCCGTCGTTTTTGCCGGTTACGGTGCGACTGCCGAAGAGTTTCACTACGACGACTACGCCGGGCTCGACGTTAAGGACAAGATCGTAGTCGTGCTCCGCTACGAGCCCTCCGGCTTTGACGAGAAGAGCGGTCATCAGGGGCTCACCCAGCATTCGCAACTGATCACCAAGGCCATCAATGCCCGTAATCACGGAGCCAAGGCTGTGGTCGTGGTGAACGGCAAGCTGGCAGACGGCGAAGAGGACCTGCTGACTCGCTTTGGCAGCGTGAGTGGGCCGGAAAACGTCGGCCTCGTTTTCGTGCAGGTGAAAAACGCGGTGGCGGATGTTTGGCTGCAGGCGGCAGGAAAGTCTTTGAAAGAAATTCAGGAACAAATCAACTCTACCAGCAAGCCCGCCTCGTTCGCTCTGCCCGAGACGCTACGCCTGTCGCTCCATATTGACATCGAAACCACTCGCGCCACCGCGAATAACGTTCTGGCATGGCTGCCGGGCCAGACCGACGAATACGTGATCCTTGGAGCTCACTATGATCACCTGGGGCGGGGAGGCGTGGATTCGCTGGCTCCATCGCAGATCGGGCAGATCCATCCCGGGGCCGACGACAATGCCAGCGGCACCGCCGGAGTTCTCGAGCTGGCGCGCTTGCTCGCGCCCCAGCGCGGCCAATTGAAGCGCAGCATTCTATTCATGAATTTTGCCGGCGAAGAGCTCGGCTTGCTCGGATCGGCAGAGTGGACCAAGGAACCGACGCGCCCGCTCGCCAAAGCCGTGGCTATGATCAATATGGACATGATCGGCCGCATCAAAGACGACAAGGTTTACATCGGCGGGGTCGGCACGGGCTCGACTTTCAAATCCATCCTCGAACAAGCGCAGAAAGACACGCCTTTCAAGATCGAATACTCCCCCGGAGGATATTCTTCCAGCGACCACACTTCGTTTGTGGCCAAGAAGATTCCCGTGCTCTTCTTTTTCTCCGGCCTGCATTCCGATTACCACAAGCCCTCCGACACCTGGGACAAGATCAACGCGCCTTCTGCCGCGCGCTTGCTCGACATGATCGGCAACGTGGCCGTGCAGTTGGCGAATGCTCAGGACACACCCGCATTCCAGGTGGTCGCGGAAGACAAGCCGCCAGCCGGCGGAGGCGGGGCCGGGTACGGCCCCTATTTCGGCTCGATCCCGGATTTCGGCCAAACCGAAAACGGCGTGAAGTTTGCCGACGTGAAGCCGAACTCACCCGCAGCCAAAGCAGGGTTGAAGGGCGGGGACGTGCTCATTCAATTCGGCGACAAGCCCATCAAGAATCTCTATGATTTCACCGACGCCCTCCGGCGCAGCAAGGTGGGAGATGTCGTCGAGGTGAAAGTCCTGCGCGACGGGCAGCCGGTCACGGCCTCGGTCAAACTCGAACAGAGAAAGTAGTGCCGAAGAGCAGAGATGCCTGCGGTGCGCTTTGCGAAACGATTGCTCCTACGAGCTTCTGAATCCGCGTGAATCCGCGGCGAAGAAGTTTTTCAGCTCTGCAAATCCCTTATAATCGTCCGTCGCACAGAGAGAGGACCACTTGCCCCACGACGACCTCCGCCAGTGGATCGCGGCGCTCGACCGCGCCGGAGAACTGAAACGCCTTCAAACTGAAGCCGATCCCATCCTCGAAATTGCTGAAATCACCGACCGCGTTTCCAAGATGCACATGTGGGGACAGCCGGCCTCGGCTGTCCGGGCGGGCGAAGCCCGCCAGCCCGGCGGCCCTGCCCTGCTCTTCCAGAATCTCAAGGGCCACCACGGCTCCCAGCTTCTCATCAATCAGTTCGGCTCTGACGCGCGCATGAAGCTGGCGCTCGGCGTCAGTTCGTTCGATGAGGTCGCCGACCGCATCCGCGCCTTCATGGACGTGAAATCGCCCCAGGGCTTTCTCGACAAAATCAAGATGCTGCCGCTTCTTGCGGAAGCCGGAAAGTTCTTCCCGCGGACGGTTGCAACTGGTCCCTGTAAGGAAGTCATCCAACGCGACAAATTCTCGCTTCTCGACTTTCCCATCCTGCAGTGTTGGCCGAAAGACGGTGGGCGATTCATCACGCTCCCCTGCGTGGTCACGCGGGACCCCAAGACCGGCAAGCGCAACCTCGGCATGTACCGCATGCAGGTCTATGACGAGCGCACGACAGGCATGCACTGGCAGCGCCAGAAGACAGCCGCAGAGCATGCCCGCGAACACATGCGCATGGCGGCGGAAGGAAAGTCAGCCGCGGTGGACATCATGGCTCGATCCTCCGGTGGTTCTGTTCTTGCCCCGGGCGAACGGCCTTCGGGCAAGATGGAGGTTGCGGTCGCCATCGGCACCGATCCGGTCGTGACATTCTGCGCCATCGTCCCGGCGCCGCCCGATATTGAGGAATACGTCATTGCAGGCTTCCTCCGTGCTGCTCCCGTGGATCTGGTGAAGTGCGAAACCGTGGATTTAGAGGTCCCGGCAACGAGCGAGATCGTGCTTGAGGGTCACATCGATCTCGACGAGCTGCGCAGTGAAGGTCCCTTTGGTGATCACACTGGTTTTTATTCGCTCGAAGATATGTATCCTGTTTTCCATCTCACCTGTATCACGCACCGCAAAGATCCGATCTACGCGGCAACCATCGTCGGCAAGCCGCCGCAGGAAGACGCCTACATGGGCAAGGCGGTCGAGCGCATCTTTCTGCCGCTGATGAAACTCACCATTCCCGAATTGGTGGACATCAACCTGCCGATCGAAGGCATCTTTCACAACCTGATGATCATCTCGATCAAGAAATCCTATCCCGGACAAGCGCGCAAAGTGATGAATGCCATCTGGTCGCTGGGCCAGGCCATGTTCACAAAGTGCATTGTGGTGGTGGATGAAGATGTGGACGTGCAGGATCTTGCCGACGTGACCCTGAAAGTCTTCAACCACATTGATCCCGAGCGCGACATTCAGTTCACGCTCGGCCCCGTGGATTCGCTCGATCACGCTTCGCGCCTGCCCGACTACGGCTCGAAGATGGGAATCGACGCCACTCGCAAATGGGCGAGCGAAGGTTTCACGCGCCCCTGGCCTGAGGAAATTGTCATGGACGCCAAGACGAAGGCGCTGGTCGACAGCAAGTGGAAAGCTCTGGCGAAAGAACTCGGGATTTGAGTGGGCTTGACCTGATAACCGTCGCTTAGTTCTCTACTTTTATCTTCGCCAGCGTTTTCACTACGCTGGCATCCCCGGAGTCGTGAACTTCAATGCGCACGGCGGTTCCCTCAGGGTATCGTTTCGCCGCGGCAATCATCTTTAGAACGCGCGATGGAAGTCCGCTCTTCCGGGCTGCTGCAACTGCCTTGTCCCCCAAAACGAAGCTAGCTAGAAAACACCCTGCACGAGGTCCCAGATAAACGATGTTACGTTTTTTCAATTGCAGCCGTAACGACCAACCAGCTTTGACGGAGTAAGTATTCCACTCCTCTCCGTCCAGTTTCAGGTCGCGCTTCAGATTAGTGACGAGCTCTTTCCACAGAACGTCAGTCTGCCCTAGCGCCGACGCCAATTCCTTCTCTGTAGGCTGCTTGGCGTGACCTGCGAACGCGTTCGGAAGCATTGTCTTGCCTTTCTGTTTCTCCGCTGATTCCGGCTTCAGCGCCACAGTACAGAAAGCGTGCGGAAGCCCCAGGCTGCCGCAAAACCGAATGCGATCAGAAAGGCCAACCCGATCACCCGCTGTGAAATCGTGCTCTTGCTCCAAGCCTGGAGCACGGCAACCAGTCAAACGAAAAGCAGGACGATGGCGCCGCCGGCAAGAATCTTCATCAGCATGATTGAGTCTTTTGAGTCCTTCCGGTTCCGCCCCGGAATTTCAATTCATTCTGCCGTGAGCCCGCAGCGTACGCAGTGACGCTGGTCACGCCAGATCACGAACCTGCAATCCGCGATTTCATCCAGTTCCGCAGAGGCATCCCGCTGGGAATCTATTCGTTCGTAGAGTCGTTCCTCGTGAGTCGCGGCTCGTATCCTGCGCACCGCAGCACCGGCAGGCGCGGATATTTTGGGAACGCCGCATCGGTTGCCGACCGCTCGCATAAGTAGTAGGTTGCCCCGTGGTCGGAGCTCATCAGCCGCATGAACCGGCACCGGGCGCACAACCCGGCGCGGTCCTGATCTTCCGCATTATTCACGACAACAGGATAGTCCCCATTGGAGCGGGGGAGGCGTAAACAGCGCCCAAAGTCATTAGGCCCGGCGGGGAGCCCGGCCACGCTCAGAGGCGAACACGAAGCCGAGGCGGTCGACGAAAGATCGTGCGCACCGCCCGTCGGCCGGTTACGACTGCGATCTGAAGGAGAATTAATCGAGAATTCATGGACCCTCCTTGAAGACCACCGGTCCCGTCTGCTATAAGGTCTGCCACCTATTGACGGGGGGGTGCGCCATGACCTATGGAAGCTTTTCTCTGCTTCGCTCGAAGTTTTCCGGCCGTGTGCTGGCTGTCATCGCGGTACTGAGTCTTGCCTGCCTGCCGCAACTTGCGCTGGGCCAAGAGACGCTGGGATCCATGAACGGCACCGTTACCGATAGCAGTGGCGCGGTCGTGCAAGGAGCCGCTGTCAAGGCTCGTGCCTTGGCCACGAATCTCGAAGTAACCGCACAAAGCAGGAACGACGGCGCGTTCAGCGTCGCCGACCTGCCCATCGGCGCCTATGAAGTGACTTTCACCAAAGATGGCTTCCAGACGGCTGACTACCCCCGGATCATCGTGCAAGGCAACCGCACCACCACGGTCAACGCCCAGCTGAAACCAGGTGCGGCAGGAACGACCATCACAGTCGAAGCAACGCCCCTTCTGAACCAAACCGACACAGCCAATAGTTACACGATGGGCGCACAGCAGATTGAGGAAGTCCCACTCGGCACAGGAAGCTTCACGCAGCTCGCCATTCTCGCACCGGGCGTGAACGCAGACTTCCTGTCCGGTTCGGGCTCGAACGAGGGTTTGGGCAATCAGGGAATCGTCGCCAATGGCCAGCGCGATACCAGCAACCAGTTCACATTCAACGGCGTCAACGCCAACAATTTGTTCAACGGAAACTCCACCAGCAACATTTCCGACAGCCGGTTCACCCTGAACACGGGCGAAATCTTCGGTGTAGGCGGACAGGTTCAAACCAACAGTTCCGTCTTTGACGCCATCGGCCAGGCTTTGCCGACGCCGCCGGTGGAAACGATTGAGGAGATGCATGTCACCACCTCAATGTACGACGCTTCCATGGGACAGGCCAGCGGCGCGCACGTTGAAACCACCACGAAGTCTGGGACCAACAGTCTCCATGGCCAAGCCTACGAATACTTTCAGAACAACTCTTTCGATGCAGCACCGACTTTCCTGGCGGCCAACCCGTTCTTTTCCGGGGCTCCGCCATTGCACCGCAATGTGTTCGGCGTAACCTTGGGAGGCCCGATCAAGAGGGACAAAATGTTCTTCTTTGGAGCATATCAGGGGCAGCGAATCAGCGACGCTCTCAGCGGAGCGTTCAATGGCGTCCCGACATTACAGGGCTTGACCGATGCCAACCGCGACGCGACCGACCTCGTCAATCTGGTCAATACCGACTACACCTGCGGCCAGGGAAAGGCCCCCGCCTGTATCACCACCGGTCAAGTGGATCCAGTGGCGGTTGCGATCCTGCAGGCCAAGACGGCGAACGGGCAATACATCATTCCTTCGTCGAATGCGACGACGCCCGAAACCGGCGAGCAGGCGTTCAATTCGTTCATCAAGGGATCGAGCAGCCAGTTCAATGCCAGCCAGGTGAACGGGAACATCGATTACATCTTTGGCCCCAAGGATCGTCTGGCGGGCAAGTATTACTTCCAGAACGATCCGACCTACATTCCCTTTGCCGTAAGCCAGGTGCTGGGATTCCCGCAGACGATGCATGCCGGCAGCCAGCTGTTCTCTCTGGATAACACGACTGTCTTCACGCCGAACACGACCTGGGAAAACCGCTTCGGCTTCATCCGCGAGGTCGCAAATGCCACGACGGCGCAAGCTCTGACGCCATCCGCCGTACAAATGAACCTGCTGGGCAGCAGTTATTTCCCCGGCATCACAATTTCCAATGCGGATGCCGGAGCCCCGTTACAGGGCGGCGGCACAGTGGAATACAAGTACGGGAACACGATGAAAATCGGGCCCTCGACCAATTTCGCCAACGCCGGAATCCACCAGAACGAGTATGAGGGATCTTCGATTTATCGCTGGGTGCTCGGCCGGCATTCTCTGGCGTTTGGCGGAATTTTCGACTACATGCAGTTGAACGTAGCGAACCTGGAAAACAACGTGGGGACTCTCGATTTCCACAACTTTGCCGACTTCCTGACCGGGACGCTCGGCTCGGATCACAGCGGTGGACTCTTCTTGAACGGCGAAACCAACCGCCATTTCCGGTCGCGCTCTGCGGGCCTGTTTGCCCAGGATGACTGGAAGCTCAAGCCGAATCTCACGGTAAATCTGGGCATTCGCTGGGATTGGGATGGCCCGTTATATGAGACCAACGGGTTGCTGACCAACTTCTACCCCTCTGACTATCTTTATACCGGCACATGCGCCACCGCCAACCCGCCGGCGAACTGCGATACGTTCGGAACGCTCTCGAATGGCGAGCCGGGGATTGGCTTGGTCGTAGCCGGCAACAATCCGACTTTCGGATTCAAGGGCGTCAGTGACTCGACGTTAACCGGACGCCAGTGGATGTTTGCTCCTCGCTTTGGCTTCGCTTGGAGTCCCTCGAAGTTCAAGAATGTGGTGGTACGCGGCGGCTTCGGCCTGTATGCGGACCGCGGTGAATACTTCAGCGAACTTTCCGCCAGCGCCGGGTTGGGAATCAGCGGACCGTTCGGCGTGACCACCGAAGAACCCTTCACGGTGCCGGTCAATACCAACTACTGTACGGCCTGCCTTAACAGTCCGTTCCCCACACCCCCTCCGCTTCCAACCAATCTCAGCGGAGTCGCCAATCTCGTCTATAACCAGGCCGGACTCACCGGCTGCAATGAGCCGGTCACATGGAATTGCACCTTCAATCCGAACGGCTATGCCAACTTCGCGTTCCTGTTTGGCGGCTACGATCCAGCCAACAAGCTGCCCTATTCGGAGAACTGGAGCCTGGACCTGCAGTGGCAGCCGAAGAACGACATCGTGCTCACCATGGCCTACATCGGAAACCATGGTGTGCACCAGCCCATCCCAATTCCTTTCAATCAGCCCGGAATCGCCGCGCAAACCAATCCGATCAACGGACAGATTTACACCTACGGTTACCAGGCTGTGGATAGTACGTCGCCTGCCTGCGCCTACCCTAATTATGCGTGCCCGCTCCTTTCGGAACTGGTCCAGACCACGATTGGCGATTACTCCTACTCTGACGGCAATACGGCTCTGCGTGTGCCCTATACAGGATTCAATCCCAACGCGGACTTCTGGAAGGCAGAAGGCATCTCGAATTACAACGCTTTGCAAGTGCAAGCTACCAAGAGGATGACGCATGGCCTCCTGATCAATGCTTCGTACACTTATTCGCATTCGCTTGACGAAGGCAGCGGACTTGGCGCCGGGCTTTTCTTCAACGGCAACAATCCGTTGGACCCGCGCACGAGCTACGCTTCCTCCGACTTCGACCGGACCCACGTGCTGACGGTGAGTTACGTCTACATGCTTCCTACTCTCCAGCACGCGTCCCGGTTCGTGAACGCCGTAGTAAACGGCTGGGGCGTCCAGGGAGTGACAGTGGCGCAGAGCGGCGAGCCGTTCAGTATCTACGATTTCTCCGGCACGGCGGGCGGTATTTACTTCAGCTCGGATGACTACATCACGAACCCGATTCTCCCGCTGAATCCAGGAACGAGCCCAAAACAAGCCACGGAGGGCGGGACGGTGCAGTACTTCACCAGCGGACCGAATGCAGGTATCCGGGTGCCTTATGTGAATCCGGATGTCTTTTATGCTCCAACGCTCAATCCGGGGGACCTGAACGGAGGCATCCCGCCGTGCGGTCCTACTACCGCTGGAACCACCGCTTGTGACACCTTGGAAACCAACTATGGAAACAACGGCCGCAATCTATTCCGGGCTCCGTTCCAGACGCGCTTCGACTTCTCGATCGTGAAGAACTTCAAGGTGGGTGAACGGGTCGCTCTCAAGTTCGAGGCGGACGCATTCAACGTCTTCAACCACCCCGATTTCGACGCTCCCGATAACGACTTCGTGCTGAATCCGTGCTACAACCCGAATCCGTGTTACACGACCACGGGAATTGTGGCATCGGGCAATTCGCAAAACTTCGGCGTGATCGGGCAAACCGTGGGCAGCAACCGCTTCCTGCAGTTGTCGTTGCACCTGACGTTCTGACGGCCGAGTGAGCGAAAGGAGCAGCCGAGTCCTGCTGAGTGAATTGAAAACCGCGCGGTTTCGACGAGGACGATTGGAACAAGGACGATTTGGACGAGGAATGATCAGCCTGGCGCTGGTCGCCCTCGTTCTCATCCAGAGCCAGGCGGCAGCCGCGTGGGGCAACGAGGGCCACACCTATATCAACCGCGTGGCCGCGGAGAAGATTCCGGCCGCCATGCCGCGCTTTTTGCGCCGCGCTGTCGTCGAGATCGCCTACCTGGGTCCGGAGCCCGATCGCTGGCGCAGTTCCTCGGAGTTGGCTCTCAAGAACGCGCAGGAACCCGACCACTTCATTGATCTCGAACGCGTGTCCTGGCTCGATCCGCTTCCCCGGGTCCGGTATGAGTTCTTACGGCGACTCTACGAAAAGCGAGCCGCGACGACAGACCATCCGGACGACTATCTTCCCGAGCATGTCGGTTTGCAGCCCTATATCACGATGGAAGTCTATGGCCGCCTGAAAGCCGCCTTCCGCGAATACCGGCAGCAGCAGGCGGCGCATCAGCCTACGCACGCGGTAGAGCAGGCAATTATTTTTTATGCCGGCTGGCTGGGCCATTACGTGGCCGATGGTTCGCAGCCGCTGCACACCACCATCCAATACAACGGCTGGGTCGGCCCGAATCCCAACGGATACACCACCGAGCACAAGATTCATGGCGAGTTTGAAAGCACCTACGTCGCCGCGAATATCACGGCCAAAGACTTTGCCGGATTGGTGAAGAGCCCCGAGCGGCTGGATGATCCGTTCGCAGCTTACGTCGCTTACCTTCGGCAGTCGAATGGCCTGGTCGAAAACGTCTACGCTCTGGAGAAAGCCGGAGGATTTACAGGAAAGGGATCGCCTGCAGCCTTCGACTTCACCACTCACCGCCTGGCTGCAGCATCGCAGATGCTGCTGGATCTCTGGTATACCGCGTGGGTCGAGAGTGCCACGCCGGTGCCGGAGCACGCACCGTCCGTTCCCGCTACGAAATAGATCGCAGCCGTCGTGCAGGTGCGGGTTGGGACGAGCCTGCTTCTCTTTCGGTATACTGACTAAGTATGCCGGTTCTGAAGAACATTGCGGCGGTCGCCAAGGGCATGAGCATCACCTTTATGGAGATGTTTCAGCCCACCATCGTCGAGAACTATCCCGACGGCAAAGGCCCGCTGAAGGGGGCGGTGTTCGAGCCGCGCTTTCGCGGGATGCATGTGCTGCAGCGCGACGAGAACGGGCTGGAGAAGTGCGTCGCCTGCTTCCTGTGCGCGGCGGCGTGTCCGTCGAACTGCATCTACATCGAGGCGGCGGAGAATACCGCCGAACACCGGGTCAGCGGCGCCGAGCGCTACGCCAAGGTTTACAACATTGACTACAACCGGTGCATTTTCTGCGGCTACTGTGTGGAGGCGTGCCCGACCGACGCCATCACCCACGGGCACGGATTTGAGCTGGCGACATTCAACGCCAGCAACCTGGTGTACCGCAAGGAGCAGATGCTGGCCCCACGGCCAGCACACATGGGCGCCAACAGCGTTTTCAATCAAGCCGACGTGGATGCGGGCGCGCCGGCGCAAATGGTGCCGGGAGTTTAACTTCGAGGCAGAACCAAGTTCGAAGGCAAGCGATACGCCGGTCCAATCGAGACCGGCGTTTGTGCATGGATCCCCAGTTGCCAGTGGCCAGTAATGTCGCGCGAGGGAAACATCCTGGCCACGGATTCACGCGGATCAACCCGGATAGAGCTAAAGGCTAATAGCTAAGAGCTACAACATGGCTGACTTTCTACAAACCGTAAAAGAGCGCGTCGTCATCTACGACGGCGCCATGGGGACTAACATTCAAAAGCGCAATCCCACCCTGGACGATTTCTGGGGCAAGGAGAATTGCAGCGAAGTGTTGGTGCTGAGCCGTCCCGACATCATTCGCGACATTCACGCGGATTTCTTGCGCGTGGGCTGCGACGTCGTCGAGACCAACACATTCGGCGGGACCGCCCTGGTGCTGGGTGAGTTCGGCCTGGGCGACAAAGTGCGCGAGATCAATCTGAAGGCGGCGCAACTGGCCAGAGAAGTGGCCCAACAATTTTCTACCAAGGACAAGCCACGCTTCGTCGCCGGAGCGATGGGGCCGACGACCAAGCTGCCCTCCCTGGGACACATCGGCTGGGATGCAATGTTGGCGGCCTATGAAGAGCAGGCACTGGCGCTGATCGAGGGCGGCGTCGATGTGCTGCTGATTGAGACGTGCCAGGACCTGTTGCAGGCCAAGATCGCCACGGCGGCCATGATCGAGGCGATGCGCAAAGCTGGAAAGCGCCTGCCCGTCGAGGTGCAGGTCACCCTGCAGGAATCCGGAACGATGCTGCTGGGCACCGAAATTGGCGCGGTCCTTACTGCACTCGAACCGTTCGACGTGGACGCAATTGGGTTGAATTGTGCGACTGGCCCCAGGGAGATGAACGATGCTGTCCGTTATCTGGCCCTGAATTCCACCAAGGAGGTTTCAGTCCTGCCCAATGCTGGACTCCCGGAGAACGTCGGCGGGAACCCCGTGTACAAACTGGCTCCCGCGGAATTGGCCGAGTATCACAGACACTTCGTGAAAGATTACGGCGTGCGCATCGTCGGCGGATGCTGCGGGACTACGCCGGAACATCTGAAAGCCGTAGTGGACGCGGTTTCTGGCGTCGAGCCTGCGAAGCGCGACGTGAAACGCGTGGGCGCCGCATCGAGCGCTTACACTTCGGTTCCGCTTGATCTTGAGCCCAAGCCGCTGATCGTCGCCGAAGAGATGAACACGACAACGCGCGTGGAGCATTTCCGGAACCTGGTGCGGGCGAAGAAGAACGACGAGATTCTGGCACTGGCCAAGAAACTGGTAAATGACGGTTCGCACATGCTGGATCTGTGCTGCGCCATTGTGGGCGAGGATGAGAAGGGATACATCACTTCCATTCTAGAAAAGATCGCGACCCGCGTGCCCGCTCCGATTCTGGTGGATTCGACCGAAGCCGACGTGGTGGAAGAGGCGCTGAAGCGGATTCCCGGGCGGGCCATCATCAACTCGATCAATCTGGAAGATGGCGAGAAACGCACGTCCAAGGTGCTCCCGATGGCGAAGCGCTACGGGGCGGCGGTCATCGCGCTCACGATTGATGAAGAAGGCATGGCGCTGACGGCAGACAGGAAAGTGGCCATCGCTCACCGCATCTTCGATCTCGCGACCAAGAATTATGGCCTCGACGGCGCCGACCTGATCTTTGATGCGTTGACCCTGCCGATTTCGACCGGGCAGGAGGAGTACCGGACGGCCGGGATCGAGACGCTGAAGGCCGTCGAGCGAATCAAGAAGGAATTGCCTTCCGTGAAGACGATTCTGGGCGTAAGCAATATTTCCTTCGGCCTGGATGCGTATCCGCGGCGCGTGCTGAATTCCGTGTTCATGCACGAGGCGGTAGACCACGGGCTTGACATGGCCATCGTGAACTACACGAAGATTTATCCCCTGTACAAGATTCCGCAGGAAGAAGTGGAGTTGGCCCGCAAGCTGATTTTCCGCGATGCATCGGCGGGTGACCCTCTGCAGAACTACATGGCCCACTTCTCTGGAATGAAGGGCAAACCGGCGGCGTCAACCACCGCGCATGTGGATACGCTCTCGGTCGAAGACAAGCTGAAGTTTGCCATCATCAACGGCGAGAAATCGGTCGGAGAAGGTGCGAATAGGAAATCCCTTGAAGATCTGCTCGAAGAGGCGCTCGCCAACTATTCGCCGCTGGAATTGATCAACACCGTTCTGCTGGACGGGATGAAGACGGTCGGCGACTTGTTCGGGGCGCGCAAGATGCAGCTGCCGTCCGTGCTCGATTCCGCCGGCGTGATGAAGCAGGCTGTGGCCTATCTTGAGCCGAAGATGGAGAAGAAGGCCGGATCGCAGAAGGGTACGATCGTTCTCGCCACCGTGAAGGGGGACGTGCACGATATTGGGAAGAACCTGGTTGACATCATTCTGTCGAACAATGGCTTCAAGGTCGTCAATCTGGGGATCAAGCAGCCGGGGGACGCGATCATCCGCGCAGCTCAGGAGCACGCGGCGGATGCGATTGGTTTGAGCGGGCTGCTGGTGAAGTCCACGCTGGAGATGAAGTATGTGATCCAGGACCTGGAGCGGCAAAAGCTCGAGTTCCCAGTGATCTGCGGCGGAGCGGCGCTGACCCGCAAGTATGTCGAGGACGATTTGCGGCGCGAATACGCCAATGCCGTCTTCTACGCCGATGATGCCTTTGCCGGGCTGCACATCATGGAGGATCTGGCGACGGAAAACAGCGCCCGCGAGGCCCGGCTGCGCGAAGGACGAACGGTAAAGGAGTACGCCAAGGCTGCGGCCGTGGATGAAGAAACCGGGCCGGTATTCGCGGAACGAAGCCCGGTGGTGAGCGATGCTCCCAACATTCCGTCGCCTCCATTCTGGGGCGTTCGCGTGCGCAAGGACTATGATCTGCGCGAAGTATTTCGTTACATCAACGAGACGGCGCTGTTCAAGAATCAGTGGCAGTTGAAGACGGCCTCGCAGGCAGACTATGTGCGGCTGGTGGAGGATAAATTCCGGCCCATCCTGCGAACGTTGGAAGATGAAGTCGCCGGTTCGGGCTTGTTTCAGCCGCAAGCGGTTTGGGGATACTTCCCTGCCCAGGCCGACGGCAACGATGTAGTCGTATACGAACCAGGCCTATGTGGCGCGGGCACTCCCGCCCGCGAGCCGAGCGTAAGCCCGGCCGGACAGCCGGGGGCGGCTGTCCCCACACGCGAGTTGTTGCGATTCACTTTCCCGCGGCAAAAGGAAGGCCGGCGGCTCTGCATCTCCGATTTCTTCGCGCCCAGGGCTTCGGGGAAGATGGATGTTATCGGCTTGTCGCTGGTCACCATCGGACCGAAAGCGACGATCGAGACGCAGCGGCTATTTGAAGGCGGAGAGTACACGAAGTATCTCTACCTGCACGGGCTGAGCGTGGAGACGGCGGAGGCGATCGCGGAGCTGCATCACAAGAAAATGCGCGAGGAACTGGGGATCGCGGGCGAGGATGCGCCGGAGATTCGTGACCTGTTTCACCAGAAGTATCGCGGATCTCGGTATTCGTTTGGCTATCCGGCATGCCCGAACCTGGAGGATCAGACTAAGTTGTTCGCGCTGCTGAAACCAGAGGAGAATGTCGGCGTGCGGCTGACGTCGGGATTCCTGCTGGAGCCGGAGCAGTCAACTTCGGCGATCGTTGTGCACCATCCCGGGGCGAAGTATTTCGTGGTTTAGGACGAACCGAATTCTTTAACCAAAGCCGGTGTCTAATAGGGCATGAGATTCTGCGGGTCTGGAAGAGCCTTGACATCATTGGCTTTCGTTCTGCTCGCAATCTCGGCGGGTACACAGACCACATCTCGCAGCCGGTATCCGAACGAATTGCAGGGTTTCACGTTCTACGCGAAATACCTTGCCCCGCTTCGCCCCGGTGTTTCCAGTAGGGAGGAGGTCGTCCGTGTTCTCGGTGACCCGGTACAGGTGAAACCGGCTGGATGGGCGATAATCCCGACCTACACGATGAAGAGCGGCCCTGTATACAATCCCACGTTGGGCCCTCTGTTTGAGATCATCGTTAGGCCGGACGGAGTTATACCTATGGTAGCAGTCAGGTTCCCTCCGGCATTTACCCACTGCCATAACAGCGTGAGCGAAATCAACATTGCGTTCGACGTTTACAGCGACACATCCGGGTTGGAGTACTGGCTTCACGAGGAAGACTCCCAGTCGGGGAAAAAGGGTGATCTCTACCGAATTGTCTATGGGCCGCGCAGACCGCCTTATCCGCCGAACACGGTTTGTTAACTGCCATAGATCTCACCTCCGTGCCCCGGTCCTGCCTTCCGCCGCCCCTGCTACAATCTCAGGTTACCGATTCAGGACAGCAGGTTCTTCCTCGCTCCGGCTTTGCTATGGTTGCCGTCGCGTGTCGGAATGACAAACTGACGATTCTGCGCCTGAAGGAATCCAGCGCCATGAAATGTCCTTTTTGCGGATTTGCCAATGACAAGGTCGTAGACTCGCGCGAGAGCAAGGAAGCGGAATCGATCCGGCGACGGCGCGAGTGCCTGAAATGCGGCAAGCGCTTCACCACCTACGAGCGTATTGATGAGATCCCTTACATGGTGGTGAAGAAAGATGGCCGGAGGGAGAAGTTCGACCGGCAGAAGGTGCTCAACGGATTGCTGCGGGCGTGCGAAAAGCGTCCTGTGCCCATGAGCAGGCTGGAGCAGATCGTAAACGAAGCGGAGTCGTTCGTCATCGAATCGCCCGAGCGCGAGCGCAAGACGAGCGAACTGGGCGAGCTGATCATGAACCGGCTGCGCCGCCATGACAAAGTGGCCTATGTGCGCTTTGCGTCCGTGTACCTGGACTTCAAGGACGTGAAAGAGTTCATGAATGAGTTGAAGGATCTGGTGAAAGTGAAGGGCGGGCAGTAGTTAGTGGTCAGTGGTCAGTGATCAGCTTTAGCAAGAAGATTCGGCTTCGCCTTGACTGACCACTGACCACTGAATTAGATCATGACTCACAAGGTAACCCTCATTCCGGGCGACGGCATCGGACCTGAAGTCACGCAAGCAACGGTGCGCATTCTGGAGGCTACCGGGGTCAAGTTCGAGTGGGAGACCTTCGCGGTCGGCGCAGACGCCTACGAGAAATATGGCGAGTACATCCCGAAAGAAGTCATCGAGTCCATCGAGCGCACGCGGGTGGTGCTCAAGGGTCCGGTCACAACCCCAGTGGGGGGCGGCTTTGCCAGCATCAACGTGGCTTTGCGCCGGAAGTTTGACCTGTATGCCAACTTCCGCCCGATCCGCAATCTGCCGCACATCCCTACGCGCTATCCCGACGTGGATTTGATTATTGTCCGGGAAAACACGGAAGGTCTGTATTCGGGTCTGGAACACGAGGTGGTGCCGGGGGTGGTGGAAAGTTTGAAAGTCATCACCGAGAAGGCCTCGACCCGCATCGCCCGCTTCGCCTTTGGCTATGCGCGCAAGAATCAGCGCAAGAAGATCCATGCCATTCACAAGGCGAACATCATGAAGCTGTCGGACGGCCTGTTTCTGCGCTGCTGCCGCGACGTAGCCAAAGATTATCCCGACATCACCTATGGCGAGCACATCGTGGACAACACCTGCATGCAGTTGGTCATGAATCCGTATCAGTACGACATGCTGGTGATGGAAAACCTGTACGGCGACATTCTTTCGGACTTGTGCGCGGCCTTTGTGGGCGGCCTGGGATTTGTTCCGAGCGCCAATCTAGGGGATGACTGCGCCATGTTTGAGGCCGTACATGGCTCAGCGCCCGACATCGCCGGGAAGAATCTGGCGAATCCGACCGCGCTGCTGCGGTCGGCGTTGCTGATGGTGCGCCATCTCGGCGAGCACGAGGCTTCGACCCAGATCCGCAATGCGCTGGAGCGCGTGTACCGGCACCGCGAGAAACTGACGCGCGACATCGGCGGGCAATCCGGAACGTCGCAGTTTGCCGATGCCGTGATCGAAGAAATGGCCACTACGAAGACGCTCGTCTGACGTTTCCTCGCCCCGGCATTCCTCACCGGCGCTTGAGAGCTTCCAACTCTTCCAGGGTGCGCGGCCAGTCTGATCCCAATAGACGGGATAAGCTGCGGTCCGCAAGAACCTTGCCGCCCGTCTGGCAGCGCGCGCAATAGTTCGTCTCTTTATCGGCATAGCGAATCCGCAGAATTTTGTCCCCACACCTCGGACAGGGCTGGCCATAGCGTCCATGGACGGCCATCTCCTTGCGAAACGCCGTGACCTTTTCTGGAAAGGCTGACTCGGCTTCGGCGCGAAGCCGATCGATCCACAACTGGAGCGTGTGCCGGGTTGCGCCGAACAGCCTTTCCCATTCCTCTGGTTTGAGCTTCTGCGTGAGGGCGATGGGCGACAGTTGAGCCGCGTGCAGGATTTCATCGGAATATGCGTTGCCGATTCCGCTGAGCAGGCTCGGATCAGTCAGGGATCTCTTGAGCGTGTGGTTTTCGGCTGTGAGCACGGCGCGAAACGAATCCAGATCAGCGGCGAAAACGTCGATTCCTCCTGCGTCGAAGGAACTCAAGGCCTCTTTGCCGCTAACCAGGTGCAGCGATGCACGGCGTTTGCTGCCGGCCTCTGTCAGCACCAGCGAACCATGAGGAAAATCGAAGGCGGCCAGATTCTGGCGGCCGGCCAGTTTTGCGTCTGGAGCCCGCCAGTGCAGCCTGCCGGCGATCATCAGGTGCAACACCAGCCAGAGGTCGTCTTCCAGGCCAATCGCAATGCGCTTGCCGATTCGCCGCAATTCCACGACTTTACGGCCCTCGGCGCTCGCCAGGGGAGGCTGGACGGATCGCAGCAGAAAAGGGCTCGCCAAACGTATTCGCTGCAAGGGCTGGCCGACGATGCGCGATTCTAGGGCGCTGATGTAAGCCGCGATGTCCGGCAACTCGGGCATGTAAAACAGCTTGCCGGGCCCACGGGAATTTTGCAATGCCCGCTGCGCACCCACCTGCATTTGACTCGCGCGCCCGATTGGGAGTAAAGTGCCATCGGTTCTGGGGATTCTGGGGAAGATGACGCGCAAAAGACGGCGTGTGGGGGTAGTTCTCTTTCAGCTCGGTGGACCCGACACGCTGGAAGCAATCCAACCTTTTCTTTACAATCTCTTCTGTGATCCCGACATTATTGACTTCCCTTTTGCCCGCATCGGGCGGAAACCACTGGCCAAGCTGATTTCGACGACCCGCGCCCGCAAGGTGCAGCACCACTATGCCGCCATCGGCGGGGGCTCGCCCATCCGGCGGCACACCGAACGCCAGGCGCGCGCGCTGGAAAACGAACTGCAGGGTCAGGGTATGGATGCGCGGTGTTTTGTGGCGATGCGCTATTGGCATCCATTCACGGCGGAGGCGATCGAGCAGTTGCGAGCCGCGGAATGCGATGAAGTCGTGCTGCTCCCGCTCTATCCGCAGTATTCCTCGACCACCACGGGATCCAGTTTGAACGAGTGGCGGCGGCTGTTCCGGGATGGCTTGCCGGTGTATTGCGTGGAGACTTTCTATCGTAATACGATGTACTTGGATGCCGTGATCGAGAAAATCAATGAGGCCCTGGCGCGATTCCCCGTACCGGACCGGGCGCAGATCGTCTTCAGCGCGCACAGTGTGCCCGTGTCCATCATCGAGAAGGGTGATCCCTATCAGCGGCAGATTGAAGAGACGGTCGAGCTTCTGACCGAGCGCGGCGCGTGGAGTAATCCCCAGCGGCTTTGCTATCAAAGCAAAGTTGGCGCCAGCAAGTGGTTGCAGCCTTCCCTGCACCACACCCTGCGCCAGCTAGCGGCGGAGCGCGTGCGTGAGGTATGCGTCGTGCCGGTGGCTTTCGTTTCCGATCACGTAGAGACGCTCGGCGAAATTGATCATCAGGCGCGGGAAGAGGCGCACAGGTTGGGCATCGGGCAATTTGAGATGAGCGCCGGTTTGAACGATTCTCCCAGATTCATTTATGCCCTGGCGCAGATCGTGCGGGAGGCCATGAGGCAAGCGATCCCTTCTTTACTTCCGATTCACGCTACAAGGAGGCAGTGGGCGGCGCCCGAGCATGCGGCGGCCGCTGGTTTAGACTAGGGCCCACGTCGTTCACAGGAGGAGATTTTCATGGCGGAGCCGGAAATCGGCAAAGTCAATCCGAACCCCGCAGCGGCGAAACCGGCGCCCCAACCTGGGGTCAAGCCCGCGGTGGATGCCACCAAGTATGTGGGCACACCGGCGGTGGGAACCTCGAAGGCTGCAGCCGCGGCCGGCGTGGCCGGAACCGCGCCCTTTACTGAGGTTGACCGGCGGCGGCGGCGATTCGTGTGGGTCATGGTGACCGGCTTTCTGACCGCGTGGTTTCTGGCATTCTTCCGCTTCTTTCTCCCTCGCACTCTGTTCGAACCCAACTCTGTTTTCAAGATTGGCTATCCCTCAGAGTTCGCTCTGGGGGTTGATACCAAGTTTCAACAGAAATATCGCATCTGGGTGGACCGGACGCCCGACCGGTTGTTCGTGATCTACGCGCGCTGCACGCATCTGGGGTGCACGCCAGATTGGAAGCCCAGCGAGAACAAATTCAAGTGTCCCTGCCATGGCAGCGGGTACGACAGCGAGGGCATTAACTTCGAAGGGCCGGCGCCGCGTCCGATGGATCGGGCTCATATTGAACTCGCGCCCGATGGACAGGTACTCGTGGATACTTCCAAGCTGTACTCGTGGCCCAAAGGACAGCCGACTCACTTTAATGATCCAGGAGCGTTTTTGACGGGAGTGTAGGCAAGAGAAAAGCAGTTTCTCACCGGGCTTTCGCCCGGTTCGGAATGACAACGAGTTTGGGACTCACTGAGAACTGATCATGGCTGACGAAAAGAATCCAAACGGAAAGAACGGCAGCAAGACAGGGCTGCTCGAGAAAGTGACCACCGGGGTCAAAGAGGATATTCAAGCCCTCAAAACCGACATCCCCGCCAAGGCGAAGGAACAGATCGAAGGGCTGAAGGATCCGACCAAGACCCAGGTCTACACCTCGATCTTCCGCCACAAGCGCGACGACACTCCGCGCAACCGGGCGCTGGGCGTGCTCTCCAACGTGTTCCTGCATCTGCACCCCGCCAAGATCAATCGCGACGCGGTCCGCTATAGCTATACCTGGGGCATGGGCGGAATCACATTCTATCTGTTCATCATTCTCACCTACACGGGCGTGCTGCTGATGTTTTATTACCACCCGAGCAAGGTACAGGCGTTTCGCGACGTGCTGTATCTGGAGCACGACGTGCCGTTCGGAAAGATTCTGCGCAACATGCACCGCTGGGCGGCGCACCTGATGGTGATTGCCGTGTGGTTGCACATGTTCCGCGTGTTTCTGACTGGTTCGTACAAGAAACCGCGCGAGTTTAACTGGAACATCGGCGTGCTGCTGCTGGTGTTCACCCTGTTGCTATCGTTCACCGGCTACTTGCTGCCCGACGATCAGCTTGGATTCTGGGCGGTAACGGTGGGCACGAATATGGCGCGAGCGACGCCGCTGCTGGGGCACGAAGGGCCGTTCGGGTCAATGCTGGGCATGACTCCATATAACGACGTGCGCTTCGGATTGCTGGGCGGATCGATCGTGGATGCCAACGCGCTGCTGCGGTCCTATATCTGGCACTGCATCGGGATTCCGATTGTGGCCTCGGTGCTGATGATCGTGCATTTTTGGCGGGTGAGAAAAGATGGCGGGATTTCGGGACCCGCGCCCGTAATGCTGGAGGCCGAGGCCGATAAGCCGCGGCGCGGGCCGAAGGCAGCCGGAGAGTGAAAGTGAAGTCAGAAGTCAGAAGTCAGAAGTCAGAAGTCAGAATGAAGAATGCAGAAGTAAAAGCAGCCACCGAAACAAACTTCTGCATTCTGACTTCTTACTTCTGACTTGGTCAAAATTACCCACGGAATTCGTGGAGAATCTATGGATTGGCGACAACTTTGGGAGATTTGCTCGGCGCCGGATAACGTGCCGATCGTGGGCCTGATTCCGCTGCTTGCCTTCTACATTTATCTCGCGGTGAAGCAGGCGCGGGCCAACGATCAGCTCATCGAGCAGCTTGAGGCCGATCCGGAGATGGCCAAGACGCATCATCGCAAGACCTGGCCTTTCAAACCCGGATGGGCAAAGGAAGTGCATGTCTGGCCGTTTTTGCTGCGCGTTGAATTTCTCGGCGCGATCATCGTCACCATCATTCTGATGATCTGGTCCATCACCTTGAACGCCCCGCTGGAAGAGCCGGCCAACCCCAACTTGACCATGAATCCGGCCAAGGCCCCGTGGTACTTTCTCGGACTGCAGGAAATGCTGGTTTACTTCGATCCGTGGATCGCTGGCGTAGTCATGCCCACCATGATCATCATCGGGCTGATGGTGATTCCCTACATCGATACGAATCCGCTGGGAAGCGGATATTACACGTGGAAGCAGCGCAAATTCTCCATCTCGACTTTTCTTTTTGGCTTCATCATTCTGTGGGTTTCGATGATCCTCATCGGCACGTTCATTCGCGGACCGGGCTGGCAGTGGTTCTGGCCGGGACAGACGTGGGACCACAATCGCTTGATCTATGAAGTGAACCGCGATTTGCCGGATATTTTCGGCATCACGTCCAATCTGGGGAAAGGCATTTTCGGCGCCATTATCGTGGGCGGGTATTACCTGCTCGGAGGCGGGCTGGTGTATTCGTTGTTTCGCCGGCGTCTGGTGAAAGATTTCCAGCGAATGAGTTTGCTGCAGTTCTCCATTATGCAGTTCCTGTTGCTGACGATGGTGGCGCTGCCGCTGAAGATGGCATTCCGCCTTTTGTGGCATATCAAATACGTGTGGATAACGCCGTGGTTCAACATATGACCCGGATTGCAGAAGTCAGATTTCAGATTGCAGATTTGGGCGCGATCGGCAGAGTCGTAGCCTCCAATCTGAAATCTGCAATCTCAAATCTGAAATCGTTTTGTTAACCGTCTAGAGGAAAGAATCCGTGCCCGATAAACCCATCCCCGAGCAGGATCCCATCACCAGCAAGTCGTATGCCGCGCATTACGTAATCGCGACGGTGATCCTGATTGCCACGCTGTTCTGGGCCCTATGGGACGAGGCCTGGGGGCAGCGGCCGTGGAAAGAGTTCCAGGACAAGTGGAAAGACCGCTATAGCGCGTTTCTGAACACGGCGAGATCAAAATCGCAGGCGTCGGAAAAGGGCGTCGAGCAGGGCTCCGACTATGCTGCTCTCTATGCGGCCTGGAAGAAAGCCAGCGACGACTCCGCATCACACGCCCGGCAGGTCCGCGAGCAACTCGACGATGCCAGCGCCCGGCTTCTGGCGGTACAGAGCGTCTTCACCGATCGCCGTGCCTACGTAAACGCGCTGACTTACGAACTCGAAACCAGCACGAGCGCATCCGCGAAAGCCAGCAAACAGAAAGACATTGACTCCTACAAAGCTGAGCTGGCGACTGTTGAATTCCCTGATGGCAGCAGGAAGAAATTCAACTTCCCACAACTGGAGGAGACTTACAACGAAATCCGCGACGAGAAGACCCGTCTGAGCCTCGAACTCGGCGACGTGCTGAAAGCCAAGACTGCAGCGCAGGCCAAGATGGACGAGTACGTCGCGGACCACATGGTCGACCTGACTCCGCATCAGATCGACGGGCTGAAGAAGAAGGTTTCGGATTGGGATCCTCAGATCGTGCAGATCAATGTCGCCGAGGCCAACATCGTTGACCGGTGCGAATCCTGCCACCTGAACGCCCGCGAACCCCTGAAGATCACCGAAACGGCCATGACGCCCAAGGGCGAAAACAAGCCCGACGAGTATGCCGCCGCTTTGGTCAGCCATCCCGAGCCGGAGCTGCTGCGGATTCACGATCCCGACAAGTTTGGCTGCTCGCCCTGCCACCAGGGCAACGGCCGCGCCACGACCAGCGTGGAGAAAGCACACGGAAATTACGAGCACTGGCTGTGGCCGCTCTATCCCAAGGAGAATTCGGAGGCAGGATGCCAGAGTTGCCACGCCGCTGACATGGTGCTGGCCAGCGGCGATGTCCAGTGGCAGACCATCAACAATGGGAAGGATTTGTTTCGGCAACGCGGCTGCATGGGCTGCCATCGCTACGAAGGCTACGACAAGGAACCCGAGGATCTGAACTCGATCACGCAGCAGATCAAACAGATTGAAACCCAGAAGAAGGACAATCTGAAGCAGACGGCGTACTTGATGAAGCAGGCCGACTCCGCCGAGACCAACGAAGAAGCTAACGCGCTCAATGGCAGAGCCGTTGACCTGAAAGTCGCCAACAGCAAGCTGGACGGGCGTCTGCAGCAGCTCGACTTCGAGTCGCACTCGCTGATGCAGGACCAGAAGAAGGTTGGCCCCAATCTCAAAGACATCCGGCTGAAGCTGAACAAGAACTGGATTCCGGTGTGGCTCAGGAAACCGTCAGATTTCCGTCCGACGACAAAGATGCCCAACTTCCGGCTGAACGATCATCAGATTCAGGCGATCTCGGCGTACATCTGGCAATCCGGGTTCACCGATCCCCTGCCCAAACACAAGCCGGGAAATGCCGCGCACGGCAAGGAATTGTTTGAGACGCGCGGCTGTCTCGCGTGTCACTCGATCGGAGAAGACGATCAGAGGCAGGGCGGGACGTTTGCGGCCAATCTGTCCCGCGTCGGCGAGAAGGCAAACTATGATTACCTGGTGCGCTGGATTCACAATGCGCGCGAGCGCACGCGCCCCTATTGCCCTTACGAGAAGAAAGACATTGGCCCCGAGGACTACGCCAAGAAAGGCCTCCCTTATCAGTTCGATCTCGAGCACAGCCGCTGCCCGAACGACGGCCACGAACTGCAAGTGCAGAACATGACGGTGATGCCCAGCCTGCGTCTGAGTCCGGAGGATGCGGAAGACATCGCGACGTATCTGATGACGCAGAAGAAGCAGGAGCCCTCGTCGTATGCGAACGCGGCGTTCATGGATGATCCCGCACTGAAGGAGGAGGGCAAGAAATGGGTTCGGTTCTATGGCTGCGGCGGATGCCACGAAATTTCGGGCATGGAAGATGAAGGGCGCATTGGGACAGAACTGACGTATGAAGGCAGCAAGCCCATCGAACGTCTCGATTTCGCGCTCTTCAC